>Ga0065714_10003688_pt1 | contig 25126 bp, 20 predicted proteins | sample MisRhiReplicate2_FD_59101 | JGI IMG/M metagenome (GOLD analysis project Ga0065714, IMG submission 59101) | Miscanthus rhizosphere microbial communities from Kellogg Biological Station, MSU, sample Rhizosphere Soil Replicate 2: eDNA_1 v2... | ecosystem: Host-associated > Plants > Roots >... | reverse complement strand
CAAAAGCATTTGCATCACTATTGATGTTGTTATGAAACATGTCGCCGGTTACCAGTAAAGTATCAGGCTCAAATTCTTTCATCAAAGAGGTTAAACGATGAAGGTCTGTTAAACCTACGGTGTCAGGCACTTGAATGCCAGATCTTCTAAAATGTGCAGATTTTCCAATGTGCAAATCGCTAATAATGAGCATTTTTTTTGCCACCCAGAAGATTGCCCGTTCCTTGCTCAGTATAAATTGTTCCCCTTTACAATCAATGGTCATCTTTTCGTTTCTTGTTTTTCTTTTTCACCGCTCCTATTTTCTCTGATTCCGCGGTCATCCTTTCAATGCGATGACTTAACTCTTCAGAACTCATGCTATCTCGTAAGCTGTCTACCTTAATAGGGAAACATAAAGGAGTATAACGATCTGTTCTAACAATAATTATTTTGCTCTCCTGAATACGTTTTAAAGCAGCGGCAAGCCTAGGTTCCTCAATCTGTTGATAAAACGCTTCATCATAAGCTTGCCGTAACAGCAAGTTGTGTTTATCATAATCACTAAAAACACTAAAAAATAAACCTGCAGAAGATTGAAGATGTTTGTTCGCAACATATTTACCGGGATAACCTTGAAATACGAGTCCTGAAATGCAGGCTATATCTCTGAATTTTCGTCTCGCCATTTCGGTTGCATTAACACTTGCAACAATATCTTCGCTAAGGTTTACTGGGGTAAAGAGGGTTTTAATATGGGTTTCATCCAAAGGGATGGTTTGCTCACTTAATAATTCGAAGCCGTAGTCATTCATTGCAATAGAAAAGGTGATTGGCTTAATCTGCCCTAACCTGTACGCAATTAATGCCGCCATAATTTCATGTACCTGCCGGCCTTCAAAAGGATAGGCAAAAAAATGATAACCGTCCCTGGTATTAATTAATTCAATGAGAAACTCATTACTTTTTGGTACATGGGAAACCTTTGCCTGATGTTCAAACAAGGGCAAAATGAAATCCAGTTCCTCGTCACCATGGGATTTATTTAATGTTTCATTGTATTTTTTCCTGAGTATACTACCAAGGTTGGCCGTTAGCGAAATGCGCCCACCCATCCAACTTGGACTGATCGCTTGCTTTAGTTTGCTCTTTCGAACCAGGACCATCATTTCCTTTACCATTATGAATTCCAATACTCTACCTGCCAATGTAAAACTACTTCCAGGCTTCATTTTCGAAATAAAAGATTCTTCTATCATACCAACATAACCACCGCTTAAATATTTAACTTTAAGCATCGCATCGCTAACGATAGTTCCGATATGGAGTCTATGACGCATCGCAATCAGCCGGCTCTTCACCCTCCAAATGCCATCTTCATCTTTACCTACTTTCCTGAATTCATTGTAAGCGGTTAAGCTGTCCCCACCTGTGGTTATAAATTGCATGATCCATTTCCATTCTTGTGGCAGTAGCTCTCTAAATGCATGTGTTTGTTTGATTTCAAAAAAAATCTTTTCATCATCAAAACCGTCACCAACGGCCAAAGTAACGAGGTATTGAATTAATGTATCAAAAGACATGACTATAGGCTCCCGACTTTCAATATCCTGTGTTCTCGCGGCTTCTTTAATGGCCGCGGCTTCTACCAGTTCAAGCGCGTGAGTAGGCAGAAAGTATATTTTCGAAGTCTCATAAGGGGAATGACCGCTCCTGCCTGCCCGCTGTAAAAAACGGGCTACACCTTTTGGAGAACCGATCTGTATAACGGTATCTACAGGCTTAAAATCAACACCCAGATCCAGGGATGAGGTGCAGACCACAGCCTTCAATACCCCCGTATGGATGGCCTCTTCAATCCAGTTTCTTAATTCATAATCGATTGACCCATGGTGAATAGCAATCTGACCTGCCAGATTTTCATCCTGAGCCAGCAAGGTTTGATACCATAATTCGGCCTGTCCACGAGTATTGGTAAATATGAGTGTAGTTTTACTCTTATGAATGATGGGTAAGAGCTTATGTGCCAATTTATGTCCCAGGTGACCGGCCCAAGGCAACATATCGATATGGTCGGGCAAAATTGAACGAATCTCTATTTTCTTTTCAATATCGGATTTAATAATGGTTTTCAGTACCTCTTCATAGGGCACCAATACGTCCATTGCCTGCTCCATATTTCCTATAGTCGCTGATATACCCCATATTCTGAGTAAACGTTCCGGATGTTGATCTATGAGCAATCCCCTGATTCTAGATATTGCGAGTTCTGTCATTACCCCTCGTTTGCTACCAAGCAGTTCATGCCATTCATCCGCAACGATGCACTGGAGCTGATCAAAATAGTTGAAAGTACTTTTTTGGGCAAGCAAGAGGTGAATACTTTCGGGGGTGATGATGAGTACCTCTGGCATTTGTTTTTTCTGCTTTAGCTTTTCGCTTTGGGGAGTATCCCCGTTGCGAACGCCTATATGCCAGTCCAGTTCAAGCTGCTCACAAACTTCACGCATCGCACGTGCAAGATCTTTGGCCAGAGAACGCAATGGGGTAATCCAGATTAGTTTTAAACCTGTTTTTCTCTTTTTGCGTTGCTGGTTACCATTTTTTTGCTTAGCCGCTGTGGTTGCATCGGGAACTATTTCAGCATTTAATTCGTCAATTACTACCGCTAAAAAAATAGAAAAAGTTTTCCCAAAGCCTGTTGGTGCATTTATCAGACCTGAATACCCTTCGGCATAATATAGCCAGGCATCCGTCTGAAATTTAAACGGCTTCTTCTTATGTTGTTTCAGCCATTTAACAACCTTCTTGTATCCTTTACTTTTTTCCAGCTGCATGTTTGTATAATATCAGAAAATTTGAGCATAAACCATTATATTGGAGGTAATAAAGTAGCTTGCAATAGCTGACGTAAATCATCTAATGTATTAATCTCGTCCGCCTTTTTATCTTTTCTCCATCTGGCAATCCTTGGAAATCTCAAAGCCAAACCAGCTTTATGCCGTTTACTTTCTGCTATTCCCTCAAATGCGATTTCAAATACGAGCTCCGGTTTAACAGTCCTTACGGGACCAAATTTTTCAATGGCGTTTTTTACAACAAAGGCATTTACTTCTTTAATCTCTTTGTCCGTTAACCCCGAATAAGCCTTAGCTATGGTGATGAGCTGATCTCCATCCCTAACTGCAAAGGTATAATCGGTATAAAAATTTGCTCTTCTGCCGCTGCCTTTTTGGGCATAGATCATTACCGTATCAACGGTATAAGGATTAATCTTCCATTTCCACCAGTCACCTCGTTTTCTTCCAGAATGATATAATGATCCGAGTTTTTTTAGCATAATTCCTTCGCTGTTGAGGTCCCGTGAGCTTTCTCTAAGTTTAGCTAGTTCGTCCCACTGGTTAAATGGAACTATTGGCGACAGCATGGCCACATTTTTGGTTTTCAAACTCGAAATAACAGCTTCCAATGATTGTCTGCGCTTACTCAATAGCTCATCACGTAAATCACGTCCTTGATATTCCAGCAGGTCGTACGTATAGAAACCTATTGGAGCATCATTTAACTGATTTTTATTGATCGTTTTTCTGTTTAAACGCTGTTGTAATATACTAAATGCCTGCACTTTTCCATCTTTTACAGACAATATTTCACCATCCAGTACAGTACCATCATCCAATTCCTGTAATAAAAAATGGAGCTCAGGAAATTGTTCTGTAACCAGCTCCTCACCTCTCGACCAGATAAATAATTCTCCATTACGTTTCACAATCTGGCCTCTGATACCATCCCATTTCCATTCAGCTTGCCATTCCCAGGGTTCGCCCAGTGACGATGGCACCGCTTCCAGCGCATAAGCGAGGCAAAAGGGATATGGCCAGGAACTATCAGTATTTACATGTGTACCATTAATTAAATCGCTATAGTTGATTTCAGAAGGGAGCCATTTGCCCATAATACTGTGCATAATCTTGCTGCTTTCGATATCACTTTGTTTAGCAAGCGCATTTACCAGTATTTTGCTGGACACCCCGATCCTGAAATTGCCGGATATCAGCTTATTGAAAATAAAGCGTTCTGAGGTTTCCAGACTATCCCAGGCCTTTATAATGAATTGTTTTTTAAAGGCCTCATCCTTGTTATTCAGCAAAGCCAGATCATTGATCCATTCATGTAATTTACGGTTACTAATTGATGCTGGAGGCGGTAATATAAGCGCTATAGTTTCACTTAGATCTCCCACATTATGATAACATTCGGCAAAAAGCCATTCTGGCAAGTTGCACAATTCTATAGCCCATTGTTTAATTAAGGACGTGTTTACCGGGCGCTTTGGGCGTTTACCTGTAAACATCGCAATTACATAGGGTTTATCCATATCATCAGCCTCATTAAAATAATCAACAAGAGCCAACATTTTGTCGTTGGTTTTGTTGCTCATCTCAAGCTGCTGTATCAATTGACTAAACCGTTTCATTTAAACTTTATTGAGCTCTACATTATCCTCTTCTTCCTCGTCTCCATATTGTGTTTTTACTTCCTCTGCCTCAATACCGATTTCATTTAAATATTTACTAAAAATTGCACTATAGCCGTGTGTAACGAATACTTTTTCGGCTTCTGTAGCCTTAATTGCTGACAATAAGCCGGGCCAATCTGCATGATCACTTAACGCAAATCCGGCATCGGCACTACGCCACCTTCTGCCTGCCCTAACCTGCATCCATCCAGAACAAATACCAGTCGCTGCATTAGTTAAACTCTTAATCCATTTCCCCTCAGCCAATGCCGGCGGAACAATTACAATTCCTTTTTGCAAGCTTTCCTTGCTGGTTTCGGGCGTAATAGGAATGGTAGTCGGCAGGATCACACCAGCTTTTAAAAAAGCCTCATTTAAATTGGCTATTGAACTGTGTACATACATATCCCCGTAACCTGTCAAACCTGACATCAACCTTTGTGCTTTACCCAAACTATAAGCAATAAGAACAGTAGTTTGATTTTTGTCGCGGTTAATGGAAATCCAGTTTCTAATTTGATTGAAGATATCCTGTTGCGGTTGCCATTTATAAATAGGGAGCCCAAACGTGCTTTCAGACACAAAAGTATGGCATTTTACTGGCTCAAAAGCTGTACTTATTCCATCGTACTCCACTTTATAATCGCCGGATACTACACAAATCTCTCCTTTGTATTCCAGTCTGATCTGAGCTGAACCTATAACATGTCCTGCAGGATAAAGACTTATTTTAACCCCATTGATATTGATCTCTTTACGATACGGTAAGGTTTGAATATTCAGATCACCCAGTCGATGTTGCAGGATCGGTTTAGTAAGTTCGTGACAAAGGTAAGCCTTGTTCCCCCATTTAACATGGTCGGCATGGCCGTGTGTAGTGACGGCCAGGTTAACAGGCAGCCAGGGATCAATATAAAAATCCCCTTGCTTACAGTAAATACCTTTATTTGTAAATGTGATCAATGCCATACGTTCGTAACGTATAAACCAAAATAATAAATTTATCTTTTTCTACTATAACACCTTATTAAGCGGGAACTTGCCGAGGTTTTTCTCGGTCCCAGAAACGATGCTGTGCAATGGCCTTGATGAATTGTCTGCCTAGTTTATTCGCATCATCACCCATGGCTATTCCCTCTTTAAGTACTGTCTCATCCGAAAAATCCGCAGGCAACTTTTTGGAGAAATAGGTAGCTTCCAGCACTCGAATAGCCTGGTCATCCGCTGCAATTGCCTTACAATGCTTGAATGCCTCATTTAAAAAATGTACAGCATTTGCCTCGGCTTCCAAAGTAGCAACGCTATTTGTTCCTCCAGGAACATATACCGCATCATACAACACCGACGCAGCAGTAAGGAAGCTTTCATCAACCGCAATCTCGGTGTCATCAGTAGCAATGATTGATCCGAGTTTAGGGGCAATTACATGAACTACAGCACCGCCAGCAAGGAGTGCCGATTTAACCGTATTCAACGACGTTGGATTAACACCATCCGCTGCAAGTATTGCTATTTTACGTGTCTTAATGCTATCCTTGATTGTTCCAGCCATGCTTAGCGCATAAGACTTCTTAAGTTTACCTTCGATTTGTAAGGGCTGATAATCTTGCGGATCACCGTCAGCGGGAATGCTATGATTTATCGGCTGTTCAGGTTCTTTAGGAACGCTAAGGCCAAGTGCATAAGCGACTTCAGCAGCCAACCCCTTATCAACNAGTGATAAAACCCCAACCATACGCTGACGGATGGCAACAGTTTTTACNTTACCAAGTTCAAAGCTTAAGGCATCAATCAAATGNTTCTTTTCAGGGGNAGACTGGCTGTTAAAAAACAATCTTGCCTGACTAAAATGATCAAAAAAGCTCTTGCTTCTGGTCCTTACCTTTTTTGCATCAACTCGTTCCTGATAAGAAGTAAAACCACCATCAGCTGCTTTTACCTGTACCGGATAATTATTACCTAATGAATTTGGTCCATAACTGGTTTTACCTTTATTGATAATTTGCCGCATAAAGCCATCCCTCTGGTTATTGTGAACGGCAACTACCGGACGGTTGATGGGAATCTCGTGAAAATTAGGCCCACCTAACCGGATCAATTGAGTGTCTGTATAGGAGAACAATCTTCCTTGCATAAGGGGATCGTTACTGAAATCGATACCTGGGACAATATTTCCAACATGAAAAGCCACCTGTTCAGTTTCTGCAAAAAAATTATCGGGATTGCGGTTAAGCGTCATTTTACCAATACGTTGTACAGGCACCAATTCTTCCGGTATCAATTTAGTCGGGTCGAGCAAATCAAATTCAAATTTAAACTCATCTGCCTCAGGTACAATTTGCACCCCCAACTCCCATTCCGGAAAAGCACCACTCTCAATGGCCTCCCAAAGGTCTCTTCTATGAAAATCAGGATCTTTACCTGAAATGTTCTGAGCCTCGTCCCAGGCTACTGAATGCACACCAAGCAAGGGCTTCCAATGAAATTTGACAAAACTCGCTTCTCCTTTTTCATTGATAAAGCGGAATGAATGTACACCAAACCCTTCCATCATTCGCAAGCTTCTGGGGATGGCCCTGTCACTCATTAGCCACATGATCATATGTGTAGATTCAGGCATCAGCGATATAAAGTCCCAAAAAGTATCATGTGCAGAAGCTGCCTGAGGCATTTCATTGTCAGGCTCTGGTTTTACAGCGTGAACAAGGTCGGGAAACTTCATTGCATCCTGGATAAAAAATATTGGCATGTTATTACCCACCAGATCAAAATTACCCTGCTGTGTATAAAATTTCACGGCAAATCCTCGTACATCCCTGGCCAAATCAGTGGATCCTTTAGATCCCGCAACTGTTGAGAAGCGTACGAACACTGGTGTCTCTGTTTCAGTATTGTTCAGAAAGTCGGCCTTTGTCACCTTTGCCATTGATTCGTATAACTTAAAAACACCATGGGCTCCTGATCCTCTGGCATGCACAACCCTTTCAGGAATACGTTCATGATCAAAATGAGTGATCTTTTCTCTAAGGATAAAATCTTCCAATAAAGTAGCACCACGATCTCCGGCTTTAAGGGAATTCTGATCATCATTGATCCGTACCCCATGATCCGTTGTCATCAATTCGCCACTCGCATCCGCAGTATGGGCCTGCAAAGACTTAGTTTTTTCGTTTTCAGCTTTATTAGCAGTTTTTTTCTGTAAATCTTTCTTTGCCATTTGAAATAAATTTAAATAGTTTGCGACTTTTCCGCTGCGTGTAATTGACTTCCACTTCTGCAAAACTAAGTCTCGGTAAACAGAGTTAGATTAAGCACTTGTATTACAACAACTATCCTTCACAACAATTGTTTGGATTTAAATGCGATAGTTATAACCTTTATCCTCTTTAGTTGTTATTCAAAAACCCAAAATCCTTAATGAATACAAAATTTTTCATTGATATATAAAATAGCTATGACTGAAAACAACCAGGTACTAATTCACGCAGCGAGAATTGGCAATATTCAAGTCCTTCAGGAATTGATCAGACAGAAAACAGATCTGAATACAAAAGATGAGAAAGGATATACAGCCTTGATCATTGCTTGCTACAACAACCAATACACAGCAGCGAAATTACTACTTGAATCCGGAGCTGCTATCGATTTGCAAGACCATGGGGGCAATACCGCATTAATGGGCGTAGCATTTAAAGGCTATTTGGACATAGCAGAATTATTAATCAATCATGGAGCAAATCTGGACCTCCAACATGGTAATGGTGGAACAGCTTTAATGTTTGCAGCAATGTTTGGCAGAAACGATGTATTACAACTTTTACTGAGTCATGGCGCGAGTAAGACTATACTCGATGTGCGTGGACTTTCCGCATTTGATTTGGCAGTACAACAAGGAAATGAAACTGCCCTGAATATCCTTCAGAACTAAACCTGGATTGAGTATAAAAAACCGGTGTTCATATAAAAACCCCTGCGGTTGGCAGGAGTTTTTATATTCAAATTGATTTATCAATAAATCAATGCAGCGATTTATCATTGTACATCTTAAGTGCACTTTTCAGTACTTGCCTGGCTACATGGATTCTGGTCTTGACTGTACCAATTGGAATCTCCAGCTCATCAGCAATTTCATGGTATTTATATCCTTCAAAATACATCAGGAAAGGTTTAGAACATTCTGGTTGAAGTTGCGCCAGTGCCATGTTGATATCTTCCATAACAAATTTATTCTCTCCCCGATTAGTTTCAGCGCTTTTGCTCAACTGATATGCGGATAAATCCTCAGACGTCTCAATAATTGCATTCCTTCTACCCTGCTTACGGTAATCATTAATAAACGTGTTTCTCATAATCGTATACAACCAGGCTCTTAAGTTAGTGCCCTTTTTGTATAGATGATGGTAGCGAATTGCCTTGATGAAAGTATCCTGAACTAAGTCATTAGCATCTTCTACATCTCGTGTAAATTTCATAGCGAAATTTTCTAAACATGTCTGATGGCTGCAAATTTGATGATTTAATGAAGTGTTTTTCATAAGTAGATGATTATTTTTTTTCAATAGGAATAGCATAGAGTTCAATCAGCGTACCAGTATCGAACATCAGGAAATCGAAAAACCTAATTATTAATTAAAATACACCCCTGGGGTCTTGATAACAGCTTATTTTTCTTAGAACAAAAAAAATAAATATTTTAATGATAAATACTGGCACAATTGCTGCTTATATAATGGATTCTAATAATAGAAAAAATCAAAACATTATTCATTGGCCGATGTTAAATCATTACACTTCATTAATTGCTCTTCAATAAAAACTTTATACGAGGATAGTCTTTCTTTAAACTTATATTAAATATAAATACCATGGGAAATCTACTTTATATCATTGCCGTAATTTTAGTCATTATTTGGGCAATTAGTTTCCTCGGCGGTTATTACACCGGCGGGATCATTCACATCCTGATCGTCATTGCTATTATAGCGATAGTTCTTGGTGTCATCCGAAGAGCAGCCTAATAATTGCAGGTTTCCGTAAGGGAACCTGCAATTACTTCATGGTCTTTGCCGATTTCAATCTGCTTATATTTCTGTCTTTGAATCCTTCCTGGACAAATCAATCATTGTTTTAATCTCAGGTACTGCTTCATCTACACTAATATATCCAGCAGTCCTGTATCGGATTACCCCATTCTTATCAATAACTAGTTTAGTAGGTAAACTACTGATGTGAAATGCTGACTTCATTGAATTTTTGCCGGTAGTTTTATCCTTAAGGTCCATATATACGTCGAAAGTATGCTTTTTACCGGCGATCATTTTTTTAGCTTCCTCTGTAGCATTGGTATTTTTTTCTGACGTATGTACAAACATAAATACCACCGAAGTATCCCCTTTGTAATAATCAACAGCCTTTTGCATACCAGGAAAAGAAGCTACGCAAGGCACACACCACGTTGCCCAGAAATCTATGAAAATTGTTTTACCTCTCAAGCTTTTTAAAGACACTGTATTCCCGTTGAAATCAGTGATCTCGAAATCCGGTGCCGGTTCATTGACTTTCATCTTTTCTACTTTGGCCAACATCTTTTTGGATTGGACATTTTCAACTGAATCCAACTTTGCCTTGAAGCGGCTATCGTCGCCATATTTTTTAACATAAATTGCTCTTGCCTCCTTTTGAAAATCGGTTCCAAAATGCCCGGATTTGCTTATTACTTTATTTACTTCCTCAAATGCCTTATCTAGATCACCTGTACGACTCAATGCGATAGCATATAGCTCAGGATTCCCCGCATTGCCCCTGTCTTCCCCTTCTTGAGGGCTTAAATAAGGCAAAGCCTCTCTATATTTCCCCCGCTTAAAGAGAATATTACCATATAAGAATAGAAACTGTCGCTTCTTCTCCTCCGAAAAAGAAAATTCGGGTTTGGACAGTATTGCAGGATTCACAATCGGGCCAACCATAGCTTCAGCTTCAACCAATTTACCCGTATTAATTAACGCGCTTACCACTGATGAAAAAGCGGAAGCCTTCCAGTTATTTTCATTGATTTTATTAATCCAGCTTTTTGCTTTATCAATATTTCCAGCGTCAGCAAAAGCAATAGCTGTATTTTGGGCGCTCACATCGATCAGCATCTGATCTCTTTCGCCCCGCCCCTTTTTCATCATTTCGTTTACCATCAATTCCATTCTTGAAGCATCAACTTCTGATTTTACTGAATTGAACAAACCGTTGAAACTTGTATCTGCGGGTAAGGTCTGCGCCAGGGCATTCGTAGTGAGGCCAAACGCCCATACCAAACCAGTAGCTAGAATAGCTATAAATATTCTTCTCATTAAAATAACTTTTAGTTGTTGTGACTTTTATTTGGCGTACGAGACAGTTCAATCATTGCAGAAAGCTCATTCACTGCAGCCTCATTAGTGCCACCAAACCCACTTGTTTTGAAGCAAATATTTCCTTGCCCATCGATGACAAACTTTGCAGGAATTCCCTTTACATCAAATAACGAAACAGCCGGATTTTTGCTTGTAGCCGCATCTTTTACATCCATGTACAATGGCAATCTCAAGTCATTATCAGCAAAGTATTGCATGGCTTCCTGCTTTGGATTAGGAACGCTTTCCCATGTATGAATGAACAAAAACTTTACATTAGGATCAGTTTTGTACTTATCAACAGTCATTTGCATTGCCGGAAGCGCACGCTTACATGGACCACACCAGGTTGCCCAAAAATCAAGCACCAAAATTTTTCCTTTAAAATCACTAAGCGAAACGGCTTTACCACTAACATCATAAACAGTAAAATCAGGTGCAGGCTCTTTCACCATTTTAGTCACCAGTTCGGCCTTATATTTTTCCTCAAACTGTTTTACTAATATTGACACATAAGCCTTTGAATCTTTTCCAGGGTTAAGCTTACTGTAGGCTGCAACTAATTCTGCCTTCATCTCCTCATTGGCTACACCCGAAAGTACCGCCTTTTCCAGTTCAGGTAATGCTTCCTGTTGGTTGCCCGACTTACTCATCAAATAATAGTAATTAGCTGTTAAAGCCGGACTTTTTCTTTGTGCTTGATCGTAATATTCATTAAATGCAGTGAATGCTTTTGTGTAGTCGCCTTTTTTTGCCAAAATCTGACTGTGTACATTAACTAAGGTCGCGCGGTCTTGAGCTGAAGTACTGGCATTTGCCAGCTCCTCTTCAACAAATGCTTCAGCAACTTTCACATCGTATACCATGATAGTGGCAGGAATTGATCCCAGTGCCATTGAGCGTAATCTCCCCGTAATTTCTTTAAAATAGGATAATGCTTTAGCCGTATTTTTTGCTGTTGCAAAATTGCTGGCCAGCATAGCTTTATATTGTTCAAAATTATCATCAGGGTTAGCTTTTGCCAGCCGCACAATGATCGCTTCCTGTTTTAATGGATCGATGATGGTTTTTAACGAGTCCAGACTTGCTTTGTAAGTTGGTGTTGGTTGCTGACTATAAGCTGCAAATCCCGTTATAAAGAGTGCAGCAATCATAATTATCTTTTTCATATGTCTTATATGCTATATCTTATTACTTAATTCTCTATCGATTATTATGATTATCACCTAAAATTAACATGAACAATGTCACCAAATCCCTCAAACCTTTTAACAAAAGTATTATTAGCGAAAAGTCCCAACGCATCGATATCAAAGTAATATACTTCCCCTTCTGTGCCCTTATTAGCTGCAACAACAAGACGTTTACTGGTTGAACGCAACAGTTCTATGTCTTTGATTACATAATCTACCGGAAATGTATAAATCAATCGAGAGGAATTAGCAATGATGTCATATAGATAGATTTTATTACCGGCTGCATAATACATCTGTTTCAACACTGAAGAAGTAGCAAAATTGCTTGCTATGTTGATATCCGGACTATTGCTGATTTGCTGGTTGATTCCTGGATTTAAAGCGGTGGTCGACATTAGATAACGACCTGTACTATTTTGCATGATGTAGTAAAATTCATTGGTCACCCCTCTGTCGAACGCAATCATGGTTCTGCCTACATTGGCAAGGTTAAAGCTTGCAGATGTCGTCGCAGGCGCAATGCCGATGTCTCTGCCCAGATAAGGAACCTGCATAAATCTCATGTATTTATTATCATAGAAAAAAGTTGATGTTAATGAGGGAGTAATTACAGCTGGAAACAAATGATAATCCCCTGCAAAACGATCTGAAAAAGGTTTCAATACTTCAGCAGGGAAAAAGCCCGGTCCAAGACCTGCATATAGTCCTCCGTCAGCTATTATGTATTGATCGAAATTGCCCTGGCTATGACTTAATCCATAATATGGTACAGATGTAAATGGAGCGCTGGCAAAAGGTAATGTACCTTGCTTATCGCTAAGTTCAAGTAAATCATTGGCATTAAACCTGTAGGCATTCTGATCTGTAAAAAAATAGATCAAATTTAAACTGGACGTTGCATAAGAAGACAGGGCTTTCCCAGAATAGGTCTTTTTGTTAACCGTTTCTGCAGGATTCTCAAACAATACATCATCGGCACGGATGAAAGATAGCTGTGCTTTTCCCGCTTTGTTGTTTACTACATACCAGCCCTGATAAAAAGCGCCATTAACAGTTACAGCGTACCTGGCAAGTGCAGAAATCCCTGTTTTTTTACTGGTTGCTTTAAAAACGGCGCTATAACTGCCTGGGGCAAGTTCAACCTTAATTCTCAAATCTTTATTTGCAGGGTAAGTGGCTGTACCTATTGTCCATCTGTAGGTATATTCTTCGCCACTTGGCATGGACTCTATCAATTTTGGAGTAATGATGAGTGAATCAAGCGCTGAAACGGTAATGGCAGTACTCGCAGATTCAACAGTTACATTGTTGATTTTATCATAGGTAAAACTCTGGTCGTCTTTACGACAAGCGAAAGTCAACATCACCATACAGGCAACAACAGCTTTTCTTATATTATTTTTAGGCATTTGTTAAGTTTTAAGTTGAAATTAAAAAGTTACCCTGGCGTTGTTTTCGTCTATTAAAGGACCATATATTGCTTCGTACTCAGCAAGTGCGTTTCTTAATTTGACAGGCATATTGTAAATGCCATCTATTCCGATAGCTTCCTGGGAAAAGTCCGTTAAACCGGTAGTCTGTATCATGAATCTGAATTTTACTGCGCTAAAAGTCCCAAAGTCTGTATTTACCCAATATGATGGCTCTACCAACTGATTTGTGATTTCAATTTTTACCTGCTTAAAATTATTTTCTGAAAAAGGTGATGCTGGCACAGTACCCAAAGACCCCACTTTAAAATCCTTGTTTTCAGCAATTTCAGCAACCAACGTATAGGTTTTGGTAAGCATTTCCGGAGAGTTAATTACAATTATCGGATAATCCATTGTTAAAGCGCCTGCTGGAAGTACAACTTCTGGCAATTCATAATCTATGCCTGCTCTCGCATTAGTACCTTCAACGGCCTTGACAGCAATAGTACGCGGATAATCTGTAGCTCTTCCGGTAACCCGCATCTTGAAGTAGATGGTATCTCTCGGCTGTGGTTTTACAGCAAAAGCGAAGGAAAATGCAATGCTTGTAGGATCGTATATAGTTGCATAGAAAGCTATGCCATCATCTGCTTTGTAAAGTTCCACATCCTGCTTTTTACATGCTAAAAATGTCGATAATATCATAAATAATAAAACGTATCTCATGGTATGATTTTATGATCAGTTAATAATTCGGGTTAAATTCAAGTTCAGTATCCGGAATTGGGAGTACATATTTATCTTGGGAGATATCAGCGGTCATAAATTGCATCCGGGCCATATTTTTACGTTTGTAATAGAAAAACAATTGTCCTTCTGCATAAAATTCTTTCTGATACTCCTTAGTAATTTCATTATTGAGCGTTATTTGGCTCCCCGTGGTCAACAATACCGGCAAGGCCCTATTTATGCGTACAGTATTTAGATATCCAAAGCCTTCTGCCGGAGTAGCAGCTGTTTCTGCCAGAATGTAATACATTTCAGCTAAGCGTATAACAGGAACGTACTGGTCCAGCCTGGCAGAGTCAAGTGTAGTCGTTGTAGTTTGCCAAAACTTTGAAGGGAACGGAACGCCTCCATCCAGTTCTATGCGATAGAGATACCTGATGTCAGTACCTCCACCTGTTGCTGTTTCATATAATGTTTTGAAGTTGGCGTCGCTACGGGTTAGTTTATAACTTGCACCTGCATTAAATCTAAAATAGGTTGGATCTGCCCAATTACTGATTTCTCTTACCCTTACCATAGCTATCTGTTCATTGAAATACAAGCGATCACGTACATTACTACCAGCTGAAACAACGGATGCCGCCGCATTGGTAACGAAAGTATATTTTCCTGAATTAACTACAATTGCTGCAGCGGCTGCTGCACCTGCCTTATCACCCATATAAATGCGAATTCTAGCCTCCAGTCCTTTGACAGCATAATAATTTAATCTGTTACGTCTTGACCGGGTATTCCGGGTAACAATAGGGTCTTTATCCTTAAGTAAGGTCTCAGCCTCTTTTAAATCTTCCAATGCAAATTTTACTACTTCCGCCGTCGTGGCAGGTACGTTTGCATTTTCAGTGATGTCTGTTTTATATGGAATGGCTTTTAAACTTGCACCAGTAACATACTCCTTTCCAAACAAACGTAACAGGTCGAAATGAAGTAGGGCGCGTAAAGCCAACGCCTCACCTCTAACAAGTGCATAACCTTCATCGGTAAGTACCTTTCTGTTTTCCACAGAGTTAACCAATATCTTATTAAGACCTGCAATGGCAGCATAAGCTGTACCCCATATTCCGCTGATATGCCCCTGGACTTCACCTGTGGCATAGTTTAAGTTCCTGGTCTCTACAAGCTGGATGTAAGAATTATTAGTAATCGAATAATTCTGCCCCAATGCCGAAACAAACCCCATTGTAAGTTTATCTCCGTAGAGATTACGGCCAGCCAACTGAGAATACACACCGCTTAGAGCTTGTTGGAAACCTGGCTCGGACGTAAATAACTGCCCCTCAGACAAACTCGATTTTGGTGTTACCTCCAAGTATTTTTTGCAACTGCTAAAGCCAGCGGATATGGCGATAAACAGCATTATAATCATTCTATTTTTCATATTATACAAATTAAAATCCTGCCCTAACTGTTAATGAATAAGTTCTCGCAAAAGGATTGCTCGTTCCACGTTCTATTTGAATGGTGCTCGCTCTGAATATATCGTTGGTAATCGCAGAAACCATCAAAGAAGTCAAACCCATTTTTTTGACAAAGGCACTTTTGAAAAAATTGTAGCTAACCCTGGCAGAGTTCAGGTTCAGATAGTTGTCGTCCTGTACAAAGCGTGAAGTATTTTTAGTTTGAGTAGGAGAAGTAGTGATTCTTCTATATCGGCTTACATCTCCAGGACCTTTCCAGCCCAATTCATAGGCCCGGCGATCAACATTGTTTCTGGCATTAACTGACTCTACTCTACTCAANAGCGTCGAGTTATATAATTGTCCTCCATAATTATATCCAAAGTTCAANCCAACATTAAAACCGCCGTATGTGAAATCGGTTGCAAAACTTCCATTCCATTTAGGATTTGTATCACCGTATGCAACTTTGTCTGCGGCATCCCAGATGAAAGTNTTCTGGCCATCCCTGGTAAGATACACCTCTTGTCCAGTCACTGGATCAATACCCATAGATTGTACCACATAAATGGTATTCATCGAATGCCCTTCCTGAAACTGTGGATTTGGAGCAGTTTGATTTATGTTTGTCGTATTTAACCGTTCATTAGAGGCCTTCAGTTTATTTGAAAGCTCTTTTAAAATATTTTTATTAGAGAAGCCATTTATGGAAACATTCCATATCATACCCCGTTGGCGGTCATTTAATATCCTATATCGCAAATCAATTTCAACACCGGTGTTTTGAAGCTTACCTAGATTTTCAGAATACAAGCTAAATCCTGTAGAAGGAGCCAATGAAATTGAAGTTAAAGCATTTTGCGTAATCTCCCTGTATATTTCAGTCCTGAGGTTCAAACGGTCATTCCAAAGCGTAGCCTCTAACCCCAGGTTACCTTTTAAGTTCTGTTGCCAGCTCAAATCAGAATTTCCGAGACCATCCAAGACAGCACCTAAATCACCATAATAACTTGTATTCAAACCAAAGCTATACCTGAATTGAGAACTATAAGCAGGTATATTTAATGAACCCGTAGAACCATAGCTACCGCGCAACCTCAATCTGTCTATTACTTTACTGTTTTTCAAGAATTTCTCATTGTGAATATTCCATCCAAGACCAGTCGACCAAAATGTACCGAATCGTTTATTCGAACCAAATTGTGATGAACCATCCCGACGTACCGATACGTCTGCGAAGTAACGACTATTATAACTATAGTTACCGCTAAATGTTAACCCGAGCGTACGCACTGTGCCCTCATCACCTAGTGGCTTGCTATTTGCCTGGTATTGAGTAGCAAATAAAAGATTGTCCAACCGATCGAAAGGAAAGCCCTCTGTGTTCATCTGATAATAACTGGTTTTGTTGTCTCTGTTTTCAACCTGTAAAGTGGAGAAAATCTGATGTGGCCCAAAAACCTTATTAAGCGTACCTGATAACCTGCCCTGCATCGAAAGCCCTTTATCNTTCCGAACAGTATAAGTACCTTTTTTGGCAATATCAGTCACGTTAATAAAACGGNTGTCTAAGGCAGAATAAAAGTTATCGGTTGTGCCATTCGTTTTTTGCAAGTTGAAACTCGCCTCAAAAAACAATGATTTACTCGGATCGTATCGTAGTGTAGTGTTATTTGAAACATTAAAAGATTCAGTTCTGTTATCAATCGTGTTGTAAGAAACATCCATTAATGGATTTGTGATCACAGACCTTTCAGCTGGCGTAATAACAATATTTTCCAGTAGAGGCTTTATTGACCCATCTGAATTATAGGGAGCCCAATAAGGGTTCATACCTACGTAATCACTGAAACTGCCATAAGGTGAAGCGTTAGAGTTGGCCTGAGTAAGATTAATCATGTTACTGAAACGCACCTTTTTAACCGTGTAAAAAATGGAGAAGTTACCTGAATACCTATTGTTATCCTGTCCTTTCATTACTCCGGTCTGCATATCACCAGAAAATTGCATACTGTACCGGATTGCCTGATCGCCACCTCCTAAAGACAATGAAGTTCTATTTCTATAGCCATTCTGCACAGGCAAGGTTAACCAATTTGTATTTACTCCGCTGCTCATCGCTTTATACCGCTCGTTATAAAGAACCTCCCCAAGGTAATTGTTATAGATCCCCACCCTTTGCTCAAAATCGAGTTTCTCTCTTGAGTCCAGTAAATCATATACTGATAAATCCGGAGTTGTAAAGCTAAAGTCATTCGTAAAATCAACCTGTATTTTGCCAGCAGTCGGAACAATAGTAGTTACAACCATTACTCCATTGGCACCTCTTGAGCCATATATAGAGGTAGCCGACGCGTCCTTCAATAACGTGATTGATGCGATTCGATTAATATCTAAGTCTACGATTCTTTGAAGTGGTACTTCAAAGTTGTCTAAAATAAACAATGGCGAATTAGGATTACCTGAAAGTTCGGCACCAAGATTAGGAAATGAATTTTGACCCCGTATCTGAATATCCGGTAGTGCATTAATGTCTCCACCTGTGAGATTATTCGGGACAATCCTAAACGAAGGATCAAGAGCTGCTACAGCAGCAAACACATTATTCGAACTAATCGTTTTAAGTTCTGTACCAGTTATTGTTTTTGCAGCACCGGTAAAAGTAGAAGTCTTACGTTCAGACATACCGGTAATCACAGTTTCTTTTAAAGATTGCTGGTCTTCCTCCATGTAAATCGTATAATTAGCATTCACCGTTATCGGAATCTCAACGGTCTTGTATCCGATATACCGGAACTCCAATGTTTTTGCACCACCGGCTACACTGATGGTAAATTTTCCATTCTTATCAGTTTGAACTAAAGATTTTGTTCCTTTGATAGTCACCGTTACTCCCGGTAACGGCTTCCGGTCTTTTTTGTCACCCACGAAGCCGGATATGATGTCCTGCTTTGGGGTACTACCTGCCTTAACGATCACCGTTTTATCACGGATCAGGTAATCCAGATTCTGGCCCTCAAAAAGAAGATTCAGCACATCAATCAGTTCAAAATTTCTGACATTAATAGTTACTGCTGAAGCATTTTCCAGCAAATCATCAGTGTAAAAGAAATTATAACCGCTCTGCGCCTTCAGCTCTTTAAAAATAGACTTCAAAGGCGCATTTGATTTAGACAAGGTTATTTTCTGGGCAAGGCTCGAAGCGCTTACCTGCATGAAGCACGCTATTAATATGACGATGGTTAAGCGCATGGTTAGCAATAATTTTAGGTACAGCCGTTTAGGCATACCAAATTTCCTGGAATTTTGATACATTAGTGGTTGGTTTGGTTTAGCAGAATCCTTCACTTTCCACGGGTCAGGAGACTGCGATTAGACAGTTGATATTTTTTATTTCGAATGTTCCAAACTATAACTAGGTCCTGATTTTATATTAGGACCTGGTTTTGTTCTCCATATCTTTCCTATTGTAATTTTCTTATCATGGTCTTTAATTAATGGTAAGTACTCTGTTAGTTATAGTTTAGGTTATTTGGATACGTAAATTTTTCTTCCTTTAATTTTGAAATTAGCTGCACCTGTGGATTCCACGATCTCAAGTACTTTAGATAACTTATCGAACCTCGATACCGCACCGCTAAACCGTTTATTTGTTTGATCTCCTACATAGATTACTTCTACATTGTACCAGCGTTCAATCATTTTCATGATGTTTTCTATTCGCTCACTTTCCACCACAAACTCATTATTTTTCCAGGCAACCGCTACGTCCGTGTCCGCTTCCACAATATTTATTCTTCCATTGTGCAACTTAGCCTGCTGACCCGGCTTCAGCAATCTGGATACGCCGGAGGCAGTCAGTTTCACACTTCCTTCCAAAAGTGTAGTTTTCTCTACCTCATCATCCGCATAACTGCTGATGTTGAATTGGGTGCCTAATACCTCGACTTCTCCTTTGTCCGTTTTTACAATAAATGGATGCGCTTTATCTTTAGAGATTTCAAAATACCCTTCTCCCCTCAGTTGTACTATCCGCTTTCCATTCTCCATTAACGAAGCTCTATACGTCAGACTAGATGCGGCATTTAAATAAACAAGTGACCCATCAGGCAGCCGCACCTGATAGGTCTCGCCTCTTGCGGTAGACAAAATATTAAATTGATTGCCTGAATTTGCATTTTGATGATCAGCTTTAATGGTATATAAAATTTCACCGCTTGCTGTTTTGGAGATCGTCACGCCAGACTCTTCAGCAAATTTTCCATTGACTGCTTCAGATAGCTTGATTTTTTTTCCATTAGCTAAGGTAAGCGTTGCACCCATTGTCCCTGGAGCAATACTTTGCATGACAACCGGGGAATTGGTATCAACCCTAAGATTATTATTAGTGAAGAAATATACACCTGTAACGATCAAAGCAACAGCTGCAGCTACGGTAAGGATACGAGGCCATAGCTTAACGCGCCTAGCCTCTGGCGGTTCAACGATTTGATTGAATAGAACATCTGATCTTTCCTGGTCAATAGCGATGCGCTCTTCAGGTAAGATAGCATGCCAGGTTTCATCCATTAGATTTTTAATAGGATGCTCCTGTTCTATATTCGATAGCGCAGCTTCCCATTCTTCGCGCTCCTGTGGACTTAGTGATTCCCCGAGGTAACTTTTATGAAGATAATCTAATCGTTGTTGATCCATGTTCTTTACTTTTTGCAGCGATTAATTAATGATTTACTTATGCTACTTTAATACATGGACGCTTTAACCCTATGGGTACGGGCAATGGACATTAAACTTTTATTAAATTATTTTTAAAATAATCAACAATACCGTCAAATCAGTATGCTGGGACATATATTTACGTAATGAGCCCAAAGCAAGTTTCATGTGACGATGGACAGTTTGAGGCGAAATACCAAGTTCAGTAGCTACTTCATCATATTTCAACCCCTGCTGATGGCAAAGTTGGTATACACGCTTTTGCTGCGGAGGTAACTGATCGATTCCCTTTTCAAGCAGTTGACGGGTGTCTTCCAGCAAAATTCTTTCTTCAGTAACATTTTCAGGGATGTCGTCATCTGCCTCCATGGGCTGCATGTAGCGTATCTCGCGCTTAAGTTTCCTTAAGGTATCAAAGGCTTTGTTCCTGGTGATGGTAAGGATATAGTTTTCAAGATCATTAATCTCATTCAATTTACCTTTCAGGTTCCATAGTTTAAGAAAGACTTCCTGCATGGTTTCTTCTGCATGCTGCCGGGATTTCAGATATACATTCGCAAAGGTTAGTACTTGAGACTGATAGGCTTCATAGATGATTTTAAAGGCAACCTGATCACCCTGTCCCGTTCTAGCCAACAGTACTTTTTCATCTAATTCTGGTTTCTTGATCATGCTACCCGGTACGTCTGTTAAATATTCTCAAAAACATGGTGAATGTAGAAATAATTTAGCACATCACTACCGCAATTCTTTTTTCATCATAATATCAATCTGTTCGTCGTCGCCCATTTTGAATATATGCTTGTCAAAAGCGATAAATCCATTCTTTTCGTAGAATCTTATTGCACGCGGATTTTTCTCCCAAACACCTAGCCATAAAAAGGTATTGTTCTGTTGCTGTGCCACATCTAAAGCTTTTTCATAAAGAATTTGACCGACTTTTTTACCGTGATGGCTACGCTTCACATAAATTCGTTCGATTTCTAAAGCATTTTTGTCCTGCGGTTCTGTTTGTGCAACTCCAGTATTTACTTTTAAGTAACCAACAGGATTTGCGCCCTCCCAGGCAATAAAAAACAATGAATCAGGATTACTTAATTCAGCGCTCACTCTGTTATCGTTAAAACTATCTTCGAGGTACTTGTTCATGTCATCCTCAGTATTGCTATCAACAAATGTTTCAAAGAAGGTTTCTCTACCGATACGCTGCACTGTATGTAAATCCTCAGTAGTAGCTTTTCTAACCTGTATATGCTCCATTGTTTATTTAATTTTAGTTTGTAGATATCATGTTATTTCTTTTGCTCAGGTACGGTAAAATAAAAGGTTGTACCAATACCTTCCTCACTTTCTACCCATAGCTGCCCGCCATGTTTTAATACAAAATCATAGCAAAGGCTTAATCCCAAACCTGTTCCTTTTTCTCCTGCAGTTCCATAGGTAGTATAATTCGAATTCTTGTCAAAAAGTTCCGTTAGCTTATCCTTAGGTATTCCATGACCAGTATCTTTAATAGAAAATTTAACTCCTTTGTCATCACCAAAAGCTTTAACAGTAACCATCCCTCCAACATTAGTAAATTTAACTGCATTAGTGAGCAGATTACGAATAATGGTCTCCAGCATGGCTATGTCTGCATGAAGTATAAAATCCCCTTTAACACTGTGCACAATTTCAATATTCTTCTTAACCGCCATTGGCAAAATGGTTTGAATACATTTACCGATCAGATTTGACAGATCTTTTATCTGCACCGGATTAAAACTTACTGCATTAAACTGCGATTTTGCCCAGGTTAATAAGTCTTCAAGCAAGTTATTCGCATTGGAAAGTTCTCCCCTCATCATAGAGAGATAGCTATGTACATCGTCAGCCGAACTAGATTCAAAATCTGTTAAAGTAAGATCTAAAAGCTGTAGACTTCCCGATATTGGATTCCTCAAATCATGTCCGATAATAGAGAGCAGCTTATTTTTCTGCTCATTCGAAGCAGTTAATTCGGTNTTTAAGGCTTTAAGCGCATTTTCATGAAACTTTCTTGTTGTTACATCCCTCATGCTNCCTTCTGTTCCGATGATAANACCATTTTCNACAATCAATCTGGCATTNACGGATGCATAACGCAATTCTTCATTTTTGGTTTTTAACCGGACTTCAAAGTCAATNACAAACCCATTGATTCTGAGGTTCTCGATAATTCTTTCACGGTCCTGAGGATAGTAATAAAAGTTTGACACAGGTTTTCCTATAATCTCACTACGGTGGTAACCAGAATGCTGCTCTATTGAAGGACTGATCTCCCTAACCAATCCCTCCTGATCAGTCTGGTAGAATACATCCTGAACATTTTCAAAAATAGTACGGTATTTTTTCTCACTCAATACCAGATCATTTTCTATTTCCTTTCTTTTAGTAATGTCCTCTATCTGAGAGACATAATGCAAAGGGCCACCTGAGCTGTCATAAAGCATAGTAACTGCAATTACTACCCAGATGGCATCACCGTTTTTATGGACATATCTTTTTTCGAGTTTCTTCTCCCCAATTCTGGCTGTTGCTAAATCATTTAAGATATCAACGCTGTTGGCCAGATCATCAGGATGAGTAATGTCTTGTATACTCAGCTGTTTCATTTCCTTTTCTGAATAGCCAAGAATCTGACACAAACTTTTATTCACTCTTTTCCAGCGCCCTTCAGGACTGATCAAGGCCATACCAATTAAAGAGTGTTCAAAGGCCTGCTTAAATTGCGCTTCACTTTGATAAAGCTCTTCCTCTAATTGCTTACGCTTCGTAATATTAAACGCAATGGCACCAACCATATCCCCTTCGTTTCCAGATGCATCCGGAAAAGGAAATTTATAGGTCTTATAATACTGGGGATGTCCATGCTCATCTCTTACAGTTTGATGAAATACTTTGTTTTGCCCAAATTCCAGGACATCCATATTATTAAGCTGTGCATCCCTGGCAATATCCAATCCGAATATTTCTTCGTTACTTTTCCCTATAACATCTTTAGTTAGATTAAGCGTATCAAAAAAACACTTGTTGGCATATTTTAAAATATCATTGCTATCGGTAATCCAGCAAAGTCCGGGCAACTCATCCATAAACAGCTGGAACCGTTTTTCATTAATGACTACATTCGTTTTTCCGGTAACATCCTCACTGTACATCATCATTCCTCCAATTTCACCATCTTCCCCCAGCCAATGGCGGACTTCCCATTTTAGCCACATTACTTCTCCATCAGCGCGCTCAAATTTATCTTCATCGCATTGTTGGTCTACTCCTTGCAGACAGGCAGCATGTATCGCTTTCCATCGATCAGTAATTTCAGGAAAAATCTCATAATGAGATTTGCCTATCAGTTCTTTATTTTCCAGGTTATAGAAGCTAATCCATTTTTCAGACACAGCCAGGTACCGCATATGGATATCCACAATAGCCATCGGCACCGGGGCAACAGCAATAATAGTATTTAGAGAATTAGGGAGATGATTCATCATATTGGGATAGAAAAGCAATTTTTGAATTGCACAGGAAATCAAAGATACAAAACGTTTAATTTCCAATGAAATTACAACCAATGATAGTCTTTAGAAAAATAATATGTAAACTTTTGTCGTATTGAGGCGTTTGTTTATTACCTGACGAATTTTCCTCAGATATAAAGAATAGCTGATGTGTTTTTCCGCTCCGGCGAGTTTTGTGGCAGGTGTCGGCCTGCTGTTAGTGGGCGGTGCTGCACTGTTTAAGGCTAAAACTTCTCCGCAATACGTCCTGGCCAGTATTCCTATCCTTTTTGCGGTGCAACAGGTTACTGAAGGGTTGTTGTGGCTGGCACTTTCCCAGGCTGCCTATGCCCGGTGGAGCGACTTCGCAATGTACCTGTTTTTGATCTTTGCCCAGATTGTCTGGCCCATATTGGTCCCCTTGTCTATGCTGTTGTTTGAGAAAGATCCCGTTAGGAAGAAAATTTTGTTTGGCTTTTTGGGCGCAGGTGTACTGGCCGCGCTATACCTTGGCTATTCGCTATTGAAGTTTGAGGCCTCTGCTAGAATAGAGCACCATCATATCAGATATTCGCTAGACTTCCCTTTCCAGAGCAAATTGCTTAGAGGCATCCCCTATATGCTGGCAACAGCTATTTCACCATTTGTTTCAAGTAATAAATGGCTCAGATTATTTGGATGGGGACTTGTAGCTTCTTATGTATTCACGGCAATCGTCTACATGGACTACCTTACATCTGTATGGTGCTACTTCGGAGCAATCTTAAGTATGCTTATCCTGTTTATCATCATAAAGCTGAATTCGGTACCTATTAAACAGTAATTGTCAGTAACTTGGATATTTGTTTATAGATTTAATACAATGGAGAATGACACGTTATATCAGGAGCATATTGATGCAGAAATTCATAGTAAATTTGAAGAATCTTTATCCAAAAACTGGCAATACTTTGCTCATGAAGTATACCATAACGAGGAAGTTGATGCACTATATAAAGTGATGTATGGATTTACCTTAGTAGTATCTAAACGACATTTCCAGCTAAAGAAATAACTACTTGAATTTCAAGCGAATATATTGAAGCGTAGCAAATGTAATACAGATCACAAGGGCATTTTATTTAGTGCAACATCAAACCTTTCATTTGATAATTTGTAATACATACAGTTCCGGCAAAAAAAAGGAATTTGTATCATGGAAGCTTCAGCAGGAACAA
>Ga0065714_10064662_pt1 | contig 25137 bp, 18 predicted proteins | sample MisRhiReplicate2_FD_59101 | JGI IMG/M metagenome (GOLD analysis project Ga0065714, IMG submission 59101) | Miscanthus rhizosphere microbial communities from Kellogg Biological Station, MSU, sample Rhizosphere Soil Replicate 2: eDNA_1 v2... | ecosystem: Host-associated > Plants > Roots >... | reverse complement strand
TGTTTTTGCATCCCTGTCCGCTTAAAATTGAAAGTGAAATACTGAAAAGGAGAATAGACCCTAGAAGATAAGTTTTACGCATCGATACTAATATTACTTGCAGATATAAGGGTTAATGTTTGTGTTTGGTTTCCAGTTTTTAGGGTTGCTGATACTTAAAAAGTCAGCGTTTACAAATAGGTTGTCGCCTGTTTGCTTTATGCAAATAGAGTCCGGGTTAACACCTGTTCCTTTAGTTAAAATATTACTCGAAATACCATCATACATAATGAAAGGGATTCGTTTGTTTTTTCTTGCAGGGTCACTTGCATTTAACTGTTGCTCAACTGCTACCAGTATTTTTCCAATGCGATGCTCATAAGCCGCTTCAGGGAATTTGGGCCCCATTTCAATTGTATTGCCGTGAATGTTGATGTTTTTTGAAATAGGGAAGTAGTTGTCGTTTATTTTCTCCGCCGCTTTCTCATCAACAGCAAAACCAGAAGCTATGGTTATAGAGGACGAATTGTTGTTGATAATTCGATTGTTATAAATCTCAATGTCTGATGCTGCCAATATAATCACACCACTTCCCGGAGATGCATTGCCTACACCCCACGAGGTACCAAAGCTGCCTGCCTTCGCAAAATTTCTGAAATTGTTGTCGTGGATGTAATTGTTATAGGCTTTAACATGACCGCCTTTTTTGGAAAGATCAGGTAGATCGAATATTAAGAAACCTGCGGTGTTGTTGTAAAACTCGTTGTCATACACTTCCGCATTCGAAGTGTTTTCGATCTCACAACCGGCAACATTCTTGGCAGCTTTGCATTTTCTTACAATTGCACTATCGGTTTGCCCTACGTAGATACCTGCATCAGAAGAACCTTCTGTATAACAGTTTTCGATCAGTACATTTTTACACATTACAGGGTAGATGGCATAGCCGCCACTGGTTGAGTCTGCTTTACTCCAAACGGCATGCAGATTGGTAACTGTTACATCACGGCTCTTGTTGATCTTCAGCAAATCTCCTTTAGAATCGCGAATGGTCATGCCGTCAATTACAAAGCCTTTTACGTCGGTTACTCTAATGCCTTCGCCACCCTGGCTCTGCTCTTTAAAGTCAAGAATAGTTTTGTCATGTCCCTCGCCTTGGATCATGATATGGTTTACCTGTGCAATGCTAAGGTTGTCGAATTTATAAGTGCCCTCTTTTAATAGAATCTGGGTACTGTCTTTTATCGACAAGAAAGCCTCTGCAATTTTTTGCTCTTCTCCTGGCTTAAAGGTTAGTGTTGTTTTATAGGTTTCATTTTGCTTTGACTTATCTCCTGTACAGGAAAATAAGGTAGCAGTAACGAGAAACGCAATTAGTAAAGAGGGTATGGTTTTCATATTAAAGAATGTTGTATGCATAAGTTACATAATAGACAGCGCCAATATTTGGGTTGGCAACTCCGGTTGAATAGTATTTGTTGGTAATGTTTGTAGCGCCTAGTCTTATTCCAGACCGTGCTTTAATAAGTTTGTAACTTACCTGAGCATCAATTACTGCAGAACTAGGTACCCTGCCTTCAGCTAAACCACCCGAGACAACATAGAAGTATCCTGGTTTGTAGCGAAGCGTAGTGCCAAATGACCATTCTTGCTTTTTACCAAAACCACTGTTGCCAAATTCCATGTTAACATGGTAGTGAGGTGTGTTGAAGTTATTTACCTGACTGTTGTTTTTGTTTTTAATGTTGTCTGAGAAGTAGTTTACTTTCGCTAAGAAATTATGCGATAAATCTACACTAACACTAGCCGCATAGCCATAGGTGTTTACGGTTTGGCCACCATTAAAGGCAATGTTGTACTGTACGTAAGTGCTATGATCTTTAAAAGCTTCTACATCGTTAGTTCCAGGTGTGTTTGCTACGTTAGCATAGCCTATAAAGTTTTTCCAGGTAGAAAAGTATCCTAATACATCAAACATTACTCTTTTGCCAATTAAAGCGGCATAACCTAACTCAAAGGCATTTACAGACTGAGGCTTGATATCATTGTACTCAAATTTCTTTAAGTCTGAAGCATTGCCTGATTGCTGATACTTACCTACACTTTCAAGTGTGTAAGGTGGATATTGATCGAAATGATAAGTATCGTTTAGCAAGAATGAAGAACCCCCTGATGAATAGCTGTTAAATCCACTAAGGGTATTTTGTAAAGCTTGAATGTTTGATGGAAAGCTATAGGCATTCTGGTAAGAGAAACGGATAAAGTTTTCCTTAACAGGCTCATATACGGCCGAGGCTCTTGATGTTACTTTAGGAGACGAGAATAAAGTGTTTTTGTCGTATCTGAAAGAGGTGCTCAGACTTAATCTGTCTTCCGCCAGTTTTTTTGCAAGCTGAACATATGCACTGTACTCTTTTACATTAATTGGTTTATCCTTGTCAGGGAATAAAGTGTTTTTACTGTTTAGGCTATACAAGCGCCAGTTAACTCCGGCTATTACACTCATAAACTTAACAACATCTGTAAAGTTGTATTGTGCCTCAGCATTGTACAATTTGCTTCGATCCAAAAATAAAGTACCTCCCTCTGAAATTGGGGTATTGCTGATTTTCTTTTTAAGTGCAAGGAACTCAGGTGAGCCTAACTGCGCGCGTCCCTGATCTGCAAATGCCCTGGCAGCTAAATGTGCGTCATTTAGACTCGCACCTCCGGCAAGCGAGGTAAGTAAAGCACCTGTATATTCAGGATACCATCCTCCGGTAGCACCATCATAACTTGTTTTCCATGCTTCATTAATGTACTGAGCCGTTGGACCAGCAATTATGGTGTTTCCTGAATTTTCTGAAGTGGTATAAGCACGTACAAACCAGTTGTCGCTTTTCAGTTCAGCACGATATTGTCCAACTTTAAAGTTCTTTAGCTGATAGCGGGTGTCATTGGTGTATACAATGTTTCCGGTGCCATAAGTTCCAGACATGATTGCCTCCAGTTTAGGGCTTATTTTATACCTTAATTCTGCATTTACTTTAAATAACTTGGCCTTGTTATCCAGATATCCATATTCCGGATATCCTGTTCTGGCTACGTAATTAGGTTTAGCTAGTAAAGGTTCAATAAGGGGAGCAAGGGATGGATCCCCTGCTAATGCTCCCTGTAAGAACGGATTAATATCTGCGTTGGTAGCTCCTCCATAAAAGTTTACACCATTATAATTGGGGTCATTAAACCTATTGCCCGGACCGTTTTTGTTGGTGCTGTCGGTAGCCACCCAGTCGTTTGCCTGAGTATATTGAGAGTTAATTTTAAAAGCCAGTTTTTCGTTGATCTTTGTAGCATAGCGTATTGCCCAATCGTAATATGGAGATGGGGATACAGGATCATAAGCATTACTATTTTTAACATGGTTTACTCCCTGTGTGATCAGCATGCTTAAACCCTGATATTTAAATGGATCCTTACCGGTCATTACCATGGTTCCGTTTAAGCCTCTTGATCCATACAATGCAGATGAAGCTCCGGAAAGTACCTCAATGTTATCTACATCAAGTTGAGTTAAACTGATCGCAGAACCCAGAGGGAAGTTAAGGCCTGGTGCCTGATTATCCATTCCGTCTACAATCTGTGTAAAGTTGGTATTACCACTGGTGTTAAACCCCCTGGTAGAAATACTGGTGAAACCAATACTGGAAACGGTTACATCCACTCCTTTTAAACCCTGAATCATATCCATGTAGTTTAGCTGGGGCGAATTGCTGATGTCCTTGCTGCTGATTTGTTCTATTGTTACAGGAGACGAAAGCTTTTTCTGTACAACCCTACTGGCTGATACCACCACCTCCTGGCCAAGTATAGAGTTAGGATTAAGGATGATTTCCAATGGGGTAGTGGTACTCTGTACCTCAACTTCCTTAGTTTCAAAACCAATAGAAGAAATGATGAGCACAATGGGCAATTTCTTTTTAACGGTCAGTTGAAACCTTCCTCTGTCATCGGAGTAAGTGCCCTCCGAAGAGTTTTTTACAAGAATGGATACAGCCGGTGCAGCCTCCTGTGTGGCGCTGTTTTTAATCGTTCCTTTGATAACCTGAGCGCTTAGGTTCCCAAATAAAAAGAGGAAAGGGATCAATAAAAATAGTCTTGTTACTTTCATTGTGTTTGGTTTTGGTTAGTGCAATATAGATTGCAAAACCATCTCCATACAACGAATAGAATGTGTTTGGGACGAAATAGGGTTATAATGGGGTGAGTGGGAAAGTAGAAGTTGCGTTGCTAAGGTGTTGTTCAAATTGTTTTTGATGTGAAGCCGATACAGGAATCTGTAGCTCAGGCAAAGGATCAAACTGAAGCACGTAACCTTTATGTGTTTTTTTTGAAGAAGAAACAGTTTTAATATTGATGGTATACGACCTATGTACCCTTATTAGTCCGGAGTAACTACAAGTCGATTCAATCTTTTTTAATGTTGTTCGGATAAGTTCTGTTTTAACTTCTCCACCCAATAGGTAATGAACATCTACGTAATTGTCTTCAGATTTAAAGAACAAAATGTTATTGGGATGAAGGGTTAATATGATTTTTCCGTTTTCATCGCCGATAAGTAGATTATCTGAAAATGTTTTAGGCTCCGTTGCTATCAGAGATAGGTTGTGGGCAAGTTTGTATTGCTGCGTCCCAAACAAAATAAGAAGCGAAATTATGTACGGGGGGATAGCTATTAACAACGTATAGTTGAAAGTATCCAGGTAATTACTTAATGATAGGTCAGGATGATTGTTAAGCAGCCAATCGCAACCCATAATGCCAAATGTTAAAATCACTATTTCTCCAAGAAACCAGAAGAAATATTGTCCATAAGTAAGGTATTCGAAATGTAGCCACTTTCTCAATCCAAATTGAGAAAGCAAGAGTGTTAACCCTCCGGTAAGTGAAAAGATGCTAAATATTTTAAACAATTCAAGCTTGCTCACGTCCTCATACCACCTGTTAATATTGAAAGGGACAAAGGTGTACATGAAAAGCAGGCTGATTATGGTAACCAGGCTAATAAATATTATTTTATTAACGGAAGAGTTAAGTATAAGGAAACGACGATCCAGTGCACTTTTAAGTACAGAATAATTAACGGAAAGAGGTGTAGTCCTTGCCATATAGTGAGATGCTTAATATTTGGTACTGAAATTTAAGCATTTATTGTGGAACTTCCTTCAAGTCTCCCTTTTTTAACCAACCCTTTGTTGCCTGCCCATCATTATCTGTAACTGTTATATAAATGAAGTTCCCTTGCTCGTCAATGGATTCAAATTTAGGCTTGTCCCATAATCCTAAAATTGCACGTCTGGTAGCATCATCATTAGGTGAATCATAAAAATGAATAACACCCTTTGGTATTTTATATTTTTTACCTTCACTAAATATCACAAATTCCTTTGAAGTGTCTTTAGCCTCTGTTGTAGGTGGAGGAGTAGGTTTAGGAATGTTAGCCCCGGTTTGACGTTCAAATTCCTTTTTTAAGCTATCCTGGTCTGCTTGCTGAGCTGCAGTATCCAAAACAATAGGTGTAATTTCTGTAGCCGTATCAGGTAGGACTTCTTCAGTTTGAGCGGTCGTGTCCTGGTGAACCACATTTGTCGTATCGGCTACCAGCGCTTTTTTAGGCTCAAGATTCTTAAAAAATAAAGAATAGGCAGAAAGAAGGCTTAGCATGATAATAGCCAGAATCATTAAAACAAATAAAGGGGTTGAAACGCGAACCCCTGAAGATTTTGGAGCAGAAACTACATTCGTTATTGTTGGTGCTGGTTTCGAAATCGTAGGTGTACTGTTATGACTGCCCTGTAATATGGCCTCTTGCAATGCCATTCCATTAGCAAATCTGTTTTCAGGTTGTTTCTCTAAGCATTTTCTGATTACATCAAGCAACCAGCCGGGCACATTCATTTCTCTGGCTTTTACATCTTCAGACCAGTTTTCGGGTAACTGAGCCCTGCGCAATGCTAACAAGTCAGGAACCTGCTTTTCCATATGAGCAAGCATAACAGAGTTACGCGCAGTTTCTCCTTTATTTATGAGTGGAAAAGGAACTGTTCCGGCTAGTAGTTCATAAAGTATTACCCCAAAGCTGTATACATCAGTTTGAAAAAACATTTCACCATCATGTTGCTCAGGGGCCATAAATTCAACGGCTCCTGCATGTCTTACACTGCTGCGGCGCTGCTCGTCCGACATAATTGCAAGCCCAAAATCCAATAAGATATAGTTGCCCGTGTCTGTATTGAACTTTACATTATTACTTTTTATGTCGCCATGTTTAACACCAACCCTGTGGCAGTGCGTAAGTGCATTTGCCAGTTGTTCCGCAAGTTTTATGGTTTCTCTAATAGTAAATACAGGGTTGTGTGGTGGTTTTAACAGCTCTTCCAGATCTGGCCCTTCAATGTACTCCATTTCAATAAATGGAAAAGAGCCACTTTCTGTTAAGCCTGAATTGAGGATTTTAACCACATTTGGATTAGGTACCTCATTTACTTTTTTTAGCTTTTCAACCTCGTTTTTAAAATTCCTGAAATTTCTATCGTCCGTATTTTCAGTATGAATAGGAGTAGGTAATATCTTTACCGCAGTAATGATGGCTCCCATTCTTTTACCTTTATAAACAGAACCCTGCCCGCCTGTACGTAGGGCTCCCATGTTCTCTAATCCTTCTGTTATGGTAAATACTTTGCTCATAGTTATTTTATTATTTTATTAAAATTCAGGAACATCATTAATCAATCCGTCCTTGGTAGTTTTTGGTTTGATAGAATCCTTTTTACTTGACCGAATAGTACGCAGGCTATCCTTGTTCTCTTTCGGAGTAAGGGGGATAACCGTATTTTTAGGTGCAGTTTTAGAATGTTTTTTCACCGGTTGTATTTGTTTGCCTACAACATTGGGACTATCAGTTTCTGCATTTTTACTCCGCTTGTTCAAGACTAAATTTATGCCAAATGTAGTTAAACAAACAAATATTATAATTCCGGTAATAATATAAGCTTTTGCTTTGCCGGCTTTTTCATACTTCTCAACCAAATTGGTTAATCGTTCATTCTCAGTCTTTAGCTCATTTATTACTACGGTAACCTGTTCGTTATTAAGTACGTCCTGGTTGCTGTTGTTAACCGCTTCGTACAAACCAACACCATCATGAAATCTTTTCTCCGGATCTTTCTCGAGGCATTTTTCAATAATCTGAAGCAACCATGCGGGAACCATCATTTCATGAGCTTTCTTTTCCTCCGACCATTCTGCCGGTAATCGGTTTCGGCGAAGCTCCATTAAATCGGGTACTTGCTTTTCAATATGCGAAAGCATCACCATATTGCGCGATGTTTCTACTCTATTGATAAGAGGAAAAGGAACAGTGCCTGCTAATAATTCATAAAGAATAATGCCATAGCTATAAATGTCGGACTGGAACAGCATTAAGCCATCATGCTGTTCAGGGGCCATAAATTCTACTGCACCAGCATGACGTAAACTTGAACGACGTTGCTCATCAGACATTACGGCTAAACCAAAATCAAGCAATATATAGTTGCCTGTTTCTGTATTGAATTTGATGTTGTTACTCTTTATATCGCCATGTTTAACACCCACTTTATGACAATGCGCAAGGGCATTGGCCAAATGATCTGCCAGTTTTATGGTTTCTCTTATTGTAAATATCGGACTATGCGGAGTTTTGAGCAGATCTTCAAGATCGGGGCCTTCTATGTATTCCATTTCTATGAATGGGAGCGACCCGCTCTCTGTAAGTCCTGAGTTTAATATTTTAACCACATTGGGGCTCGGGTCTTCATTAACCTTTTTAAGTTTCTCCACCTCATTCTGGAAATCCCTAAAATTCTTATCCTCTGTATTTTCTGCATGGATAGGCGTAGGCAGTAGTTTTACAGCAGAAAGAATGGCGCCCATCCTTTTACCTTTATATACAGAGCCTTGCCCACCGGTGCGCAAGGCACCCATATTTTCCAATCCCTCTGTTATAGTAAATACTTTTGCCATTGATTTTTTAATTACTGATTTGAGTGATAGCTGAATTCTAAAACAGCCGATTCTCCTAAAATTATTTGATCACCTTCATGTAATGCATAACCCAGTTCTGTGAACGTAAGCTTTACAGAATTATGATCTCTGATAGATCTTATTTTTACTTTATTTCGTGGAGGCACGCCACCTTCATCAGCAAAAAGCATAAAAGCGGCATTGTCATTATTCCATTCAATATGTGCATGTTGCCTGCTGATGTACTTGTTACAATCATTGGTGCTGGCATTAGGAAAGGCTATGTTGTTAATTCTGATAAAACCATCACTATCCTGTGCCTGTTTTTCGCGACCAATATTAATTTTACCATCAGCAGAAGTAAGAGTATACTCTGCTTTTTCAGCTTCGCCATTTAAAATTCTGATGTATGCTGTTCCTGATTTCTGCACAGCAGCGTGCTCAGGTGTTTTTATATAAAGTGCCACTTCCAGATTAGTCATTTTAATGGCTTGCAGAGGTAATGCATCAATAAAAACTGTTTCCATTGTCCAGGTATGAGGTAGGTCAATAGCAAAGTCATCGGCTATACGTTGCACTTCGTTCTTAAAATGATCCTCCTCCTCGGCAAAAACAGCCGATTCATACATGAATTTTTCTACAGGCATACAGGCAATGTACAACTGGAAACCTTTAATATGTTTTCCTTCTCCACCTTCCATTTTCTGAAGTTCTTGTTTAATGAAAACAAGGATAGCTTCTCTGATGGCTTTTACATCTTGTGGCTTTTCGGAGGCATTTTTACTAAATAGGTTAAACATATTTTATATCCTTTCTTTAAACTAGTTGATGCTGTCTTTTTTAACTTCTATATTTTCTTTTGCAATAACCTTAACAGGTTCAGGCTTAAAATCTTTAATGTATCCAAGGTTCAATAATGCCGGTACAACATGTTTTCCTGCAAGTTGAACAGCTCTGCTTGAACCTCTGGTCGATTCTATGCGGATACAAACAACAACATGGCCCGGGCCTGATTTCTTTGGTGCAAAGAATACATACCAGCCATCATTAATTCGTTCTTTTTTCCAAATCCTTTCAGGTGTTCCTGTTTTACCTGCTACCGTAATGCCTAAAGTATATCTCTTGTTGGCACTTTGCTTCAACATATAATCTGTAAGCAAAGCAGCATATTGCGGATCATTGGCCAATTTAATACCCGGATTAACGGAAGTAGTAGAATCGCTGATCTTTAAAACGTAACGATTAGCAACTAATGTGCCCTTATTGGCTACGCCCGATATTAATCTTGCAACAGATGCCGGAGTGGCAATCAACTCGCCCTGTCCCCATGCCATCCCTGAAATACCTTTAGCTCTGGTGCGGCGGATATTTGAAGGATCATATTTCGGCTTGGTATTAAACTCCGTTTTACGCCAAAGATTCATCCATTTGTTCTCCTGTTTGGTATTGCTGGTGTTTTTATCAAAGTAATAACCACCCACAGCTCTAAGGAACATCCCGGTCTTCATATATAAAGCAGCCATGTCTTCTTGCAAATGCTCCTCATTAGCTAATTTAATAAAATAAACGTTGTTTGAGTTTACAATTGCACGTTCCAGATTAATATTTCCTGTTTCATCAGGTTCAATGCCTTTGGTTCTTATTCGTTCAAATGAACTTACAGTAAACGATCTTTTTGCAGCATTTATGCCTAATTTATTAAAAGCAGCCATTGCTGTTAAAACTTTTGCTGTAGATCCGGGTTGTGTTGCATAGGTAAACCCAAGATCGGCATTGGTGTACCAGCCCGACAGCTTATTCTGTTCGTTGGTAGTCATAGTTAAAAGTTCCCAATCCTTTATAGGAGGTAAAGGGTAAACTGATGAGGCAAGAACATCACCGGTTAAATCTTCCATGATCACAACTGATACCCTGCTCTTTCTCAGAGAGGTATCTAAAGCAACCGAGTGCTGTATGGTTGATTGTAAACGCGCATCTATTGTCAATTTAACATCCCTGTTTCTTTTCTTGAAAGATGCAACTTCAGCACTGTTAATCCCTGCAAGTAACAAAGGAGCCAGCGCAGCATAATCTCTTTTGCTTACTGTCATTTCCTTTACACCTCTTGGCAGAAAACGATCTTCGCGGTATTTATTAGCCTTTGTATTGAAAGAGGTAGTGGGTGTATGGAAACCTCTAAGTTCTGCTGCATGTTCATACTCCGCAAAATAGCCGTTAGTGCTACCATTAAATACTCCTGTATTTGCATCACCTACCCAGAAAAAAGTTTGTTCTTCAAAAGGATAATAACGATCCACTCTTTTATGCATTGCCGAATCAAGATTGTAGTCTATGCCTGATGTTCTTAGGGTGTCGGCCTGTTTTCTTACAAAGTCTGGATTGCTGGTTGCAAGGATTCTTCCCTTTCTGTCGTACAATTGGCCTGCTTCTAATTTGTTCATTAGAATAGCAATGCGAGGGTTGTAACTGAACATTCGTGAACCACTTTTGTCGGCCACAAGTGAGGGTTGCACTACCCATTTCTTATTGTTGGCAATGTATCTGGATATGGTTACCGTTAAAAGAAGAACTGCAATGCTGGCCGATAAAAGTGCAGGCACCAGATTCTTATCCTGCTGTTTAGTGATAAATTCCATTTGCACTTTGGTTCCTCTAATTAAAGAAACCGAAAGCAAAATACCTGCTGCCATCATGTTGGCCACCAATGATGAACCTCCATAGCTGATAAAAGGCAAAGCAACACCAGATAGGGGCAAGGCTCCTGTTGAACCGCCCGCAATGAGCAAGAACTGAACAAACATACTTATGCCAATACCCGCGCAGAGGTAAAATAGAAATGGAGTGCCGGTTTGCCGGCCTATAATTATAGATCTGTTCAGGAAAATGAGGAACAATATAAATATGCCCACAATTCCCGTCCAGCCAAACTCTTCACCAATGGCCGGTAATATCATATCGGTATGTGCCTCTGGTATTGTTTTAGCATAACCTTCGCCAACACCCTGACCGGTTAAGCCACCCCCAGACATTGCCCATATGCCGTTTGCTACCTGATCTCCACCATAAACCTCATTGTTCCATGGATCCTGCCAGATAGATTTACGCTCGGTAAGTCGGTTAACAGGGCCAGGGATAAGCTTATCAAGATAAGGAACCTGATCTATCAGTAAAAAACCTGCAATAATCATGATTACCATTATTGCCGATTCACTGGTCTGTTTGTTATTAAAGAACATCGTCAGGCCAATTACTACCACAGTCACCAAACTGGCTATCCAGATGTTTAAAAACCATACTGCCAATGTGTAAGTAATGATGGCGATGAGCATCATCATAAAATCACCACGCGAGAAGGAGAACAGGATGATGAATGTAAAACACACTACCATTGCCGGGCCCAGATCACCCAGAATCAGATACATCAGAATAGCAATACCCATTGCAACCAAAGCAAAAGAGAAGAAATACCATCTTTTTTGCCAGCTGCGGTACTCGGTGATAAATCGTTCGTTACTAGCAAAAAAGCCTGCAAGGAATAAAATGATGGCATACTTTACAATCTCGCTGGGCTGTACACCAAATAGGTTTACTTTTACCCCACTACCCTCAGGCCCGCTTCCAAAAACTATGGTTAAAGCGAGTAACGCCAAAGCTAATCCTGCCCATTGCCATCCGTTTGCTTTTCCGGAGTTTTTATTGAGCACAAGCATCCGGTAAAATCCGGAGTCGACATTAAACTTCCGGAACTTTACCAGCATTAATAGAATAATGGTAAGAATACCCATTCCAAAGAAAACAAGAGTATCCTTAGCCAAAAAGCGATCTCGTAATGGATCTTGTAAACTGAGTAGGGCAATAAATGACAGCCCCGTCATCAGCATAATAATGGGCAAAATAAGCTGATCTGCTTGAGGAAATTTAACGCTCAGCAGGAAATGCAATATAAAAAAACCTAAGAAAAAGCTTCCTGTAATGATCCAAAACCATTTATTAAACTCATCAGGAGTTCTTACTATTAAGGATTTTTCTTTCTTTAGGATCTTAAAATCTCTGGCCGAAAACAGTCTTATGGTATGCGGGGTTTGTTTAAATGTAAATGAAGCGTCTTTTTGAAGCTCTTGTATACCCTGCGATCTTCCGAATTGAAAGCCGGGTTTTAGCGGTAACAACTCAAAAGCTTTGTCTTCGGGTAAATTTAAAAATGCAAAGTTTCCATTGGCATCTGTTCGTGCGTATGCCGTTAATCCCGCTGATTTTACTTCTACTTCATCATCAATGTAGGCGCTGTCCTGAGGCAATATCATTTGCAATTTGATCAGAACGCCTGGTACATTTTTACCTGCCGTGTCGATAATATTACCTGATATGCTATGAACGCCGAGTTTAAGGTCGGTTTGAGCAGGCAGCTGAGGAGGATGATTTCTTTCCTGTGCAAAGCGTAAAGAATCTTCTCCTGTATATCCAAGCAATGCTCTCGAGTCACTAACGCGTTTCTTAAAATTTTGACCACCTGCAGTAAAAGCGTAATCTGCTTCAACAAAGAATTTGCTTTTATTCAGCTCTCCCACATTGTCAAGAGGCTCTTTAAAAGATTTAACCCCTTTTGCTACGGTTTGAGCTATGAGGTTAACATCCTTCTTATCTTCAAAATAATAGCCCTTTTCAAGGAGCATTTTTATATGCTCACCAGGGGTTTTATCATTCAGATTCATCATGGTCCCATTGTTTAAACGGGTGTCCACATCTGCAAAGTTGTTTTGTAAGGTGTTAAAAAGTGTAAAGAATAATGATCCTAATACGATGGATATCAGTATAATAAAAATACGTTCTATTTTCCTGCTCTCCATACTAATGAGTTACAGGTGTTGGTAAAGAATCTATTTTAAAAGTAGTGGCTGTTATTTTTCCGTTGATATACTTGTTTGGAGGCAAAGTGTAAGTAGTTTCAATGGATTTAATACAGTTGTTGAACTGTACATTTTTTAGCAGTAACACATTGTTTTGCGATAATATGGCAGTAGGGAAGTTTTCAAATGTAATGTTCTCTAAATACACATATTTACTGATGGGTTTAATGGAAACCGCACTGCCTTTATATGCAGAATCACTTCTGATAATGATAGGCGTTTTGGCAATTATAAAAAGTGTATCCTTATTAAAATGGATGTCCTCATTCAATATAATTGGCGATTTAAACAGTGAATCTGAGATAACCAGTGTGTTTCCAACTAGTTTATTTATCGTGTCCTGAAGTTTCGTTTCCTGCACATTACGAATTGGTTGCAGTGCCAAAAGTTTTTGTTGCTTTATGGAGTTAGCACGATTGTGGTTCTCCCAAAGCATATAAAGCGAAAATGCCAGCAGGATTAAACAAAATACAGATAATAAAGCAACTAAGCCTGTGTTCTTTTTTTGAACCACAGGAATTACAGTAGGCGAGAGATCTCTCTGTATCGCGATGTCTTTTGATGCAGGAGATGCTGCAAGAGCCTGATGATTAACAGCAGGTTTTGGTTTTTCCATTCTTACTGCCGGTTTAGTGGCTTCGTGCACCAACGACTGTTTGTCGTTTTGAACCAATACAACAGTGATGTTGTCTCGACCGCCATTGTTGTTGGCCGCTTGGATCAACTCTGTTGCTTTCTCCTGTAAAGTAGTTTTTTGGGTAAGTATTTCCGTAATCCCTTGCTTGTTAACCATATCAGATAATCCGTCGCTACATAGTAACAACAAATCGCCGGGTAGGAAAGGAGACTGGCCAATTTCTATATAATCATCTTGTGCAGCTATTTTTGCCCCAAAACCTAAAGCTTTGTTAATTTCGTTACGCTTGGGATGGCTCATGGCCTGCTCTTCTGTAAGTCGGCCACTATCTTCCATAAAGCCTACAAAAGATTGATCTTTTGATATTTTAACAAGCGAACCATCACGTAAAAGGTATAACCTGGTATCGCCGACATGAGCATAATGCAGTTGGTTTTTTTGAAGATCGATAACCGCTAAAGTAAGTACACAGGCCATGTTTTCATGTTCCTTTACCTTGTGCTTTTCGGTCATAATTTGTTCGTCGGCCGCAATAATAGCATCTTTCATCAGCGACGATAAATCTTTACGCTGACTATTTAAATGTTGTAAAATTGACTGTCTGGCAATCGCCGAAGCTATTTCCCCTCCGGAATAACCCCCAACTCCATCAATAACGCAGGCAATCACAAAGTCGTTTGTTGCCGTTGTTTCAGCAATAAAGGTGTCTTCGTTATTATCCCTTACTTTTCCTGTATCGGTTAGTCCAAAATAATTTCTATCCATTTTATTTGGGCGAATTTTTTATGTCTCTAAAATGTGCAATCAATAAAATGATGCATATAATAAATAACGCTATAGATAAGATGTGCGACATATATTAGGATTTAAATATGTTAACACCAATAATTCCATTTAATATAATCCGTGAATTAACGGGCAATTCCGACCATTTTGGCCCGTTTATATCGCTTCTTTCGATCAGATTTTCATTTAAAATTGTTTTTTCACCAAAAGAGGCAAGGTAAAATTTGTCCTCAGCTCTGTTGTACCTTATTTTTAAATGAGGGGTATTTACCCATTCAGATGGGATTTTGAAAACAGTGCTTTCTTCTCTCGTTTCCTCATTTCCCGAAACCACAATGTCATCTGCTTTCATCAGATATTCTAATTTCTGACCGGAGTAAGCTTTGTCTGGAATGGTAGTTTCGAAACGTGCCAAAACAACTCTCTGACTATCACTTGGCGTTTTATCTTCAGGTTTCTGAATGTCAACATAAGGGATCTCATAATAGCCTTCGCTATAAAAAATGAAGTCTTTTAGGATGTCATTATTGATGTCAAATGTTTGCGCCAAGCCGGTTTGTCTCGGTATAAAAGTAACCCTGAGGTTTTCTTCCTTTTGCTGGCTATCTGGCAATAATTTTCCAATAAAGCTAATATCTCCCGGTTTGTAATCTGGGTGAGACACAAACCTGAACACCCATTTATTACTCGATGGTTCAACCTTTTTACCATCTGCAACTTGCTTGTTGAGTATTTGGTAGAAGTTGTTTACAGACTCCTGCGATATCAAACCAAGAATACCTTTTTTATTGTCTATAAACTCACGATAATCATCAGGGTTAAGGCAAACAATAAATTCATGATAAAAAACTACACGTTCTGCGAATGACAATTCTGCAATAGATTTGCGGAATTCCTCGATAATATATTTGTAAACCAGATTAGGTGTAAGCGGTTTCGACTTGCCCGATGATGTGGTTCCATTATTGGTTAAGAACCAATCCTGAATGCCCATGCGCTGCCATATAGTAGGTTTTGTACTCATTTATAATTGCTGTAATAAATTAGATCGAAAGATAAGGAAAAAAAACATTGCGCTTCTCATCCCCAAATTTTTGGAGGAAAAAATAGACGTGTCTTTGCAACTCAATAATTCTCTCCTGCCCAGTGATCTCTAAGATTTAACAATTACAACGATCATTTTGTGTTGGCAGTATGGCCGAGTTAGTTAACTTTGTGGTACCTATGAAATTATCTGTGTTTTTTCTCCTTACTTCTCTTTTTTTGCTGTCTTTAAGTACTTCGTCTTTTGCTCAGCAAGATAAAATCGATTGCGCAAAAATTCTTGATACTGAACCTTATTTTGTAAAACATAAAACTGCGGAGCAGGATGTTATGTTAAAAAGAGATATACAGATTTTAAAACATTGTGGTAATTTTGATAGTGTAGATAGTCTGTTTTTTAAAGGGCCAATATTGGGAGCCTTAATGTTGGATCAGTCCAGGCTTGGAAAGCCTGCAACCTATAGAACGTTAATAGAGATGCTAACTGTTTTTAGAGAGACTGAATCTTATAAAGAATTCGCTAAAGGGATGTCACTTTATAGGACTCTTAAGGGGAAAAAGGTAAATCTGAATGAATGGGATACAGATAAAGAACTGTTTGTAAGAATGGGTTTTACGGTAAATGACCTCGAAGATTTTAAGGCTTTCTTAACGGACCCTGAGCATGCAAAATTGACTTATCAGGAGGCTTTAACTAAATATATGTCGGAAATTGAAGCGATGCGCATCGATAAATAATCCTTTCCAGCTTTGAGGATAGAAGGGAGTAATATTAAGATTTGTAAGGAGTTAAAATAGAGCCTTATTAGAGTATAGTCCTATGAAACTCCTAGGGAAGTCCTAAACGAGTCCAATACATTATAGTTTCCAATTACTATTTTTTTTCGACCTTTATTAGTAGCGTTTTGGTTGCTTTTTACGTTTAATGTTAAAAAAGGTATTTATGTTTAAGAAAACAATTGTTCCTCTATTTGGAATCGGCATAATATTGCTGGCTGCGTGCGGTAAAACTGATGAAATTGATAAAAATGATTGTCAGAATAATATAATTTGCGATGCAAGCTATGCGTCGGTGGTTGTGAAGTTCGTAAACAAAAACGGAGACGGGGTGGCTGTCAAAAATTACAGTGCTGTAAATCAAAGAACCAAGGAGGTGCTAAGTGTTGCTTCGGGGGGCAATATTAATTCTGAAGCCGGTATATATGTAGTAGCTAGTGATAGCAATACTAGGAAGCTTTCAGAAACAGGGGATGATATTAAGGTTAGCGGAACGCTTACTGATGGTAGCCAAACTAAGTCGGCAATAATAAAAGTAAAAGGAGGGAATTGTGCCTGTCATGTGTCCAAAGTTAGCGGACCAGAGCAGATTAAATTTGATTAGTCTGCCAATTTTGACAAGATGTTCCCTCCTTTTTAATTTCTAGTGGGCGTTTTTAATTAGCTTTAATTTCAACCCTTCTGTTTAACATTCTTCCAGCTTCGGTATCATTTGATGTTACCGGTTGGCTTTCACCATAGCCTTTAACTGTAAAGTTAGCTCCGTTTAAACCCGCATTAACAAGGTACGATTTTACAGAGTTTGCTCTGTCAACTGACAACGACATGTTTCTTGCCGGACTTCCTTCTGCTGAAGAGTGGCCATTCAAAACGAATTTAGCTGTTGGGTCTTTTTTAATTTCAGCAACTGCTTTATCTAAAATCGGAAAAGAAGCTGTCTTTAGAACATCAGAGTTGAATTCGAACTGGATGTTTTTAAAGTTAAAATCAGGTTCCGGTGCCGGAGCTGGTTTTTCTGGTTCCGGTGCCGGAGCAGGTGCTGGTTTTTCTTCAACAGGTGCTGGCTTCTCTACTGGAGCCGGATTTGGTTTCGCTACTACTTTTTTTGTTTTGCACGAATACATCGTGATTGACAAAAGTCCGATAACTGCCAGGAGCGAAATTGTTCTTGTAATTTTCATTTGAGTTTTATAAAATTTAGTTCATTTGTTATGTGCACAAAAGGTATTAATTATATCTTAAAATGCAAATACATTAGTGCATTAATAACGCGACTTATATTAAGAACTTATGTTTGGATGAATTTATTTGAAAAATAAGGGCTTTTTGTGGCCTTAATTTCTCAGCTAACGGACGCTCCAAAACGAACTTTTATTGTCTTTATTGTTGGGTTTAATCTGAGGGTTAATAGTTTGTTAAATTATTGCTTCAAATACATTTATTTAGCCTTTTTTTCATTTATTCTTTTTGTTCATTTTTGGCGTTTTAGAGGTATTGAATCTTTATAGTTAAGGAGGATGTTGCGGGTGTCCCTTATTTTGTTTCCAGTAACAAGCTTAATGAAATTCCAGTCAGGATTACCGAGCGAGTTTATGAAGATGATTGGAAGATGCAATCTAAAATTGAGTGGGGAAAACTCTTTGATGATAAAAGTGCTCCATTAGCCAGAGTAGTGTGGTTAAAGGATACAGATGTTTCTGATTTAATTTTGGTTTGCCCACATTGTATTTGTGACGGTACAACGTTTGTAACTTTGATGAGTGAAATGCTGGGGTTGCTGGATAAACCTGAAAAGGAGCTGTCGAGTATCTGCCATTTAATTCTATGGAGGGATTGCTTTCGCAATCATTTAAAGCAAGTAAAGGCCAGATTTTAAAAGCGAAGTTCTTTTCTGTTGTTGCTAAGATGTTTTTTCTTTTTAAATCTACAAAAAACAAGAAGCCTGCAGGGCAAAATTATTTATTGCATTGGAGATTGGATGCTGATAAAACCACTACGCTTAAATCCGAGTGTAAGGCTGGAGGTGTAAGTGTTTATGCAGCATTGTGCGTTATCTTATTAAAGGCTTTTCAATCAGTAAGGGGTGGTAAGGCTCATGGAAAAGTTATTTGCCCGGTTGATGTGAGAAAGTTTGTTGCTGAAATAAAGGGGGATAATATGTTTGCTTTTGCACCTATTGCTGAATTATCAGTTGACGATAAGGTTGCCGGTTTTTGGGAAAAAGCAAAGAAAGTGAAGGATGATTTAAATACGAAAATTGCGGCTATGAAAGTTCATGAACTACTGATCATGAGTGAATATTTTCATGGCTCAGTAAACAAGATGGTAAAGTATCTGTTGACTACGGATGGTACTCATGATGTGACCTTTTCCAATATGGGTAAGTTAGGGATTCCTGAAAACTACGAATCTTTTGAAGTTGAAGCTATTTATAGTCCTACAGTTGGTTTTCCTTGGAGAAATCCCAATACTGTAGTGGTAAGTACTTTTAAAGGTGAAATGGATTTTACATTCTGTTCAAATGATGCTTTTTTGCCCGAAAGCGAGGCTGTGGCTATAAAAAATAAAGTGCTGGAATTGTTAGAGCAAGAGTTGATAGTAAATTATGCTTAAAGAACTAAAAAGTGATGATATAGGATTGAGAAAGCTAGTTCAAAAAAACCTACTGTTTTACTTCATTCCTAATACCATTATTCCGTATTTTAGCTTTAAAAAGTTCGATTCGGTTCATTTATTTCAAGGAGAAAACTGCGTAGCGAGGTTTCTTTTGCCCATGGTACTGTTACTCCCGTTTATCATTACGTTTGATATTTTAAAAAAGGAAATAGCCCTTTCTGAAGAGGGGAAGGCTGGTTTTGTGCTGCCTGATAATTTCACTAAGAATAAGTTTATGTTTAGGATGGCAGGTGTTAATGGTGTAATTACTTCGTCTGTTGTTTTGGCGTTTATGTTATTGGCGCAGTTTAGCATCCCAAAAGATTATAGCTTTAACGGAGATTTACTTTCTATCCTTATAGGAATGTTGGCAGGTACATTATCCATAGTTTTTACACTTTGGCCAATTAAAAAAGTTAAGGAACTTAAAGGTGCTTAATTTCTATTTTGATAGTAACTATCTAAAGGCTAACAATCATTCTTTGTTAGAAATAAATTAAAAGCTGTATTTTTGCAAGAAAAAAGCAATTGGGAACTTTACTGGATCAAGGAATAAAAGGATATAAAAATTACGGAACACACCTTAAGGAGAAATATAACGGTCAACGTGTGTTTAAAGTAATAGTTGATGGTGGGTTTACTTGTCCTAACCGCGACGGTAGTAAAGGTTATGGTGGCTGTACCTATTGCAATGTAGATTCTTTTACTCCGGAGCTTTCCAGAAAATTACCAACCATACGTGAGCAATTGGAACAAGGTATGGAAAGGGGCAAAGGTTTTTATAAAGCCGATAAATTTATTGTTTACTTCCAGCCTAATACTAATACTTATGCGCCGGTACATTATTTAAAAATGATGTACGATGAGGCGTTATCTATAAATACAGAAGATGTTGTCGGTTTTTCTGTAGGTACTCGACCTGATTGTATTGATGCAGAAAAGGTGGCTTTGCTTGAAAGCTACGCTGATCGCTTTGATGTAGATCTGGAAATGGGGATGGAGTCAATATACGACGAAACACTTAATCAGATCAATAGAGGCTGTAGTCACGGAGAGTTTGTTGAAGCAGTGAAATTGCTTGAAAACAGTAAGCTTGATCTATGTGTGCACACTATTTTTGGTTTTCCATGGGAAACTGAAGAGATGATGTTAGGTTATATTCATGAAATTAATCGTTTCCCACAGATTAAGTTTGTGAAATTCCATCACCTTCATATCGTTGAAGGTTCTATTATGGGCGTAAAATATAAAAAGGAACCATTTAAGTTATTCTCATTAGAAGAATATACTGATCTGCTTTGCAAATTGATCCCATTATTGAGGCCGGATATCGTGATTCAACGATTATTTGGAATATCAGACTGGGACTTGTTAATCGCGCCTAACTGGGGGCTAAATAAATCTGCTATTCAAACTTATATTGATAAAGAAATTGAACGCAGAGGTGTAGTACAAGGATCAGAATACATAGCTAAATAGATTACCAAACTTTATGAACAACTTTATTACTTTGAAACTTAAGATCACTTTGGTCTTACTTACTTGCGTGCTTTTCACATTTGCTCAGCAAAAAGATGTGGCTTATGCGATTATACCCCAACCGGTAAAACTCGTTCCGGTTATAGGTAGTTTTCAGTGGACAACTGCTACAAAACTGGTTCTTGCTGCAAATTCAGAAAGCCTGGCGCCAGCTTTAAAAGAATTGAAAGCTACTTTTGCAGGACTTAAAGAAGAGAAAGCAGAGGTAAATACAGTTACTGTAGTTCTTGATCCTTCCGTTGCAAACGAAGGTTATCAGTTGTCAGTTGAAAAAAATGCAATTGTAATTAAGGCAGCGTCATTACAAGGTGCTTTTTGGGCTGTAGCCAGTTTAAAACAATTGGCGGGTACTGTGGTATTTCGACGCAAAGGGGTTTTACGAAAATCAGCGTTGGATGCAATTACCATTCCTTGCGTGAAAATTGAAGATGCGCCACGTTTTTCATGGAGAGGTATTCATCTGGATGTTTCTCGTCACTTCTTTGATCTTGCTTATCTGAGAACAATGATAGATAGGATGTCATATTATAAATTCAATAAGTTTCATTTGCATTTAACAGATGATCAGGGTTGGAGAATAGAAATTAAAAAATATCCTGAGCTTACCTCAAAAGGTGCCTGGAGAGAAATGAATGGTCAGGATTCAAGTTGTATTGCACTAGCTAAGACAAATCCTGATTACGCTATCCCTGAAAAGCATTTTAAAATGATTGATGGCAAAAGGATGTACGGAGGGTTTTATACCCAGGATGAAATGCGCGGACTTATTGCTTATGCTGATTCAAAAGGGATAGAAATTATACCGGAAATAGATATGCCGGGCCATATGATGGCCGCAACTAACCTGATGCCTTGGTTAACTTCTCATGGTAAAGGTGGGCAGGCCAAGGATTTTTCTGAACCATTGTGTCCATGTAAAGAAACAACTTTTGAGTTCGCAGAAAATGTGTTTACTGAGATCGCAGAATTATTTCCAAGTAAATACATTCACTTGGGAGCAGATGAGGTAGAGAAAAGCAGCTGGAAAAATGTTCCTGAATGCGATGCTTTGATGAAAAAGGAGGGTTTGAAGAGTGTGGATGAGTTGCAAAGTTATTTTGTACGCAGGATGGAGCGGTTTTTTACCAGTAAAGGAAAAAAACTAATTGGATGGGATGAGATTTTAGATGGTGGAGTTTCACCAACTGCTACAATGATGTATTGGAGAACCTGGATCCCTACAGCACCTAAACATGCTGCGGAAAAAGGGAATGATCTGATTATGACTCCAGGTGAGTTTTGTTATTTTGATGCTCAGCAAGATGGAGGCTCATTACAGAAAGTGTATTCTTTTGATCCATATAAGTTTAACCTTAATGAGAGTGAAAAGAAGTTTGTAATTGGTGTTCAGGCTAATATCTGGACGGAGTATATCCCTTCTGAAAGAAGGTTGGAGTACATGGTGTTTCCAAGAATGTTGGCCATGTCGGAAGTTGCATGGTATAAAGGGGGAGTGGATTGGAGTAACTTCGAGCAACGCGTGCAAAAGCATTTTTCATTGATGGATGCTATGTATATAAATTACCGCCTTCCGGATTTGGATGGATTTACTACTCAGAGTGTGTTTGTTGATAAGGGTTTGCTGCATATTAATAAACCACTCACAGGTTTAACAATAAGATATACTACAGACGGTACATTGCCTAATATGCAATCTAAAATTTTTAAGAGCGACTTGAAGATAACCAAGCCGGTTCAGTTTAAAGTAGCAGGTTTTAGGTCAAATGGTAATAGAGGAGATGTCTATACAATCAACTATGAGCAACAGAATTATATGAAGCCAGTGCAATTGTCATCTCCTGAGAAGGGCTTAAAGTTCTCCTATTACCCTCGTTTTTATAAAACTGTAAATGCAATTGATGAAAAGGATCTTGCCAGCGAAAGTATTAGTGAGGCAATCGAAATTCCTGTAGCAAAAACAGCTGGAAGCTTTGCTACTCGTCATAAAGGTTATTTTTATGCAGAAGAAACCGGTATTTATTCATTCGCACTGCGTTCAGATGATGGAAGTGTGTTGAAATTGGGTGATAAAGTGTTTATTGATAGTGATGGAATGCATACATCAATTGAAAAATCTGCACAAATAGCTCTAGAAAAAGGTTACCATCCTTTTGAGCTTATGTTTTTAGAAGGTGGTGGTGGTTACATGCTAAAATTACAGTATAAAACTCCATCAGGTAAACTTAAGGATGTAGATGCATCCGTTTTCTTTCATTAAAAATATTCCTTATCCGGAGATTTCTAAATAATCTCCGGATAAGTTCCGAATAATTCAATAACCTTTTCTTTTCTGAAGTTAAATACTTGCTGCAGTTTATCCGCAACAAATATCTTATTGGCTATTCTTCCCAGAATGCCCATGGGCAGGCCATAAGTTAATATATCTGTCATTTCTGTTCCTCCTTCTATTGCTTTAAAGTGGTGTTGATGATGCCAGAACTTATATGGGCCAAATCGTTGCTCATCAATGAAATATTCCTCATTTCTAATGTGAGTGATTTCGGTCATCCAGTTGAGAACGATTCCTGCTGTTGGAGATATCTTATAGGTGATGATCATACCTGGATACATTTTTTCCAAATGGTTTGGGTCTGAAATTACCCTAAACGACATCTCTCTTGGAGTTATTTGGGCTAAATTCATTGGTGAAGAGAAAAAATCCCATGTTTCTCTAATCGGTATTGGTAATTTCTGTTTGAAAGTTAAATGATACGATTTCATAATGTATTTAAAGGTACGCCAAATATCCGAATTTGTTTTTTTTGCCTTGTTGTGTCTGTTTTTGTTTTGTTTGTTGATTTTTTATGTGTGTTTTTTGATTTTTGCTAATTTTTGTTGTTTTGTTAAAAAATAAAGGTGTTTTTATGGTGAATGTGATAAATATTTAAAAATATAGCTGTGATTTTGTTAAGTTTTTATGTTTTTGTTGTTGTTTTTTGATTTTTAAACATGTTTTTTGTGTTTTTGTTTGGTTTAAAATATGAATAATTGAAAATTATGCCTAGTTTTATCAAAAAATCAGATAAAGTATAATTATAAACTAGTAAAATCTAACAGTTATGGCAAAAGTTTTATTTAAACAGTGGGGCCCGTTTGCAGTTTTATTAATAATTGCAATTCTTGCTCTTTTTATTCCTCTACTTCCCAACTTTGATGAAGGGAAATACAGTGCTCCAGATATCGCATTTGTATTGATCGCTTCCGCTCTTGTATTTTTAATGACTCCAGGCTTGGCATTTTTTTACGGAGGAATGGTTCATCGTAAAAACGTTCTTTCTACGATGATAAAAAGTGTTGTGTCGGCAGGAGTAATTACTGTTCTTTGGGTAGTGGTTAGCTTTAGCTTAGCATTTGGAGATACAATTGGAGGCTTTATTGGTGATCCAAGGACTTTCTTCTTCTTTCAAGGTGTAAATTCTAGTCCTTCGTGGAGTCTGGCTGCAACTATCCCGCTTTCATTATTTGCTGTTTTTCAGTTAATGTTTGCTATTATCACACCAGGACTTGTTGTAGGTGCGGTTGCTGAGCGTATTCGCTTTACCTCTTACATCTTATTTATTGTATTATTTTCTCTATTTGTCTATTCTCCGTTAGCACATTGGACATGGCATCCTGAAGGTATCCTGTTTAAAATGGGAGTGTTGGATTTTGCAGGCGGTACTGTAGTTCACATCTCTGCTGGTATGGCTGCTTTGGCTGGTGCTTTAGTGTTAAAACGTAGAAAATCTCACATTGAGCACAATGAAGTTCCGCCAGCAAATATCCCTTACGTATTAATAGGTACAGGTTTATTATGGTTTGGATGGTTTGGTTTTAATGCTGGTTCAGCATTAGGTGCAAATAGCTTAGCTGTTTCTGCATTCCTTACTACTAACATTGCAGCGGGTGCAGCTGGTTTGTCATGGATGTTCTTTGATGTATCAAGAGGTAAAAAGCCTTCAGTATTAGGTTTTTGTATAGGTGCTGTAGTTGGCTTGGTTGCTATAACTCCAGGTGCCGGATTTGTTAGTATCCCTTCAAGTATCTTCATAGGTGTTATTGCAGCTGTAATCTCTAATCTTGCTGTTTCATGGAAACAAAAAACCAGTCTTGATGATACCTTAGATGTGTTCCCTTGCCATGGTGTTGGTGGTATAGTAGGTATGTTACTAACAGGTGTTTTTGCTACTAAGACCGTTAACAGTGCAGGTGTGGATGGTTTGTTATATGGAAATCCATCTTTCTTTATTACTCAGTTAAAAGGCGTTGTTATTGTTGTGATATTCAGTTTTGTAATGTCATTCATCATCTTCAAACTAATTAATCTGGTACAGCCAATCCGTGTTACTTCAGAAGAAGAAGAAGAAGGATTGGATGCTTCTCAACATAATGAGAAATATTCTCAAGGCACTTTGATTGTTGCTTCAACTGGAGTAGAAATAGAAAATACATTTTAAACCGACCACGAACTATCTAAATTATCAACCTCAAACCGAAAATTATGAAATTAAAATCAATATTAACCATAGCACTATTATCTGTTGTTTCGGCTACATATGCACAGGAAGCCGCTGAAGCGCCGCTTCAAATTTCGGGATCTGTTGATACATATTTTAAATATGATTTTGCGAAAGCCGCTAATATTAAAACCTATTTTGCTAATGAGCAAAACTCGGTTTCAATAGGGATGATCGATTTGGCTTTAAAGAAAACTACTGGTAAAGCTTCATTTGTTGGAGAGTTATCTTTTGG
>Ga0065714_10064661_pt1 | contig 25144 bp, 21 predicted proteins | sample MisRhiReplicate2_FD_59101 | JGI IMG/M metagenome (GOLD analysis project Ga0065714, IMG submission 59101) | Miscanthus rhizosphere microbial communities from Kellogg Biological Station, MSU, sample Rhizosphere Soil Replicate 2: eDNA_1 v2... | ecosystem: Host-associated > Plants > Roots >... | reverse complement strand
AAAATCCCAATCCGGATAAACTCTGAATCCGCGTTTTCCTTCCCTGGAAACGGTTGTCAGAATTTGTTTTTGAGACATAATATTTTTAGGAAAAAAGAAAAATCCAAATTTTTCATTGTTTTCACAAGCAATGATATAAAAATCAAAGGGATCTTCGAAAGTGAAAGGCTCGGTTTGTTTACTTGAAAGATTTCTCTTCCACAAAGTCACAAATTGTCCGATTTTCTTAGGAGTGATTTTAGCTTTTCTGAATTTGATGCTGGAGTGATCAAGTCTGAAACTATGACCAAAATATTCTCCACATTCAGGATCCTGCAGAAGATTGGAAATGATTAAACTGAGTTTAGAAAAAACTAAATTTTGAAGTTGCCCGAGTTCTGTAATCATTTATTATGTTTTTTGCGCTGTTTTACTCCGGTTGAGTAAAACAGCGGGCAGTTTTTGTTGGTAACTGCAAACATAATAATATCATCTGATAAATTTGCTGAATAGTATTTTTTTATTTCCTATTAGTTGTTTTCTCTTTTCACTGTTGCGATATAAGAAGAAACTAAAACTGCACATGTTGCTACTCCGATAATTGCGATCATAATTTTTGAATTTTTATTTATATTAATATTTATTGTGAATTCTGTAATGCAATATTACGGCTTTCAAATTGTATAGGCAATACAAATATTATGATGTATATCAGTTTGTTACGGTATTATTAAGCTATTTTAGACTAAATATTAATTGAATAATTTTAAAATTTAACTGTAAATTGTCTGTATAATAAATTATTTTATTCGTAAAATAATGTGAATTTGTTAATGTATTCGTATTTTGTATTTAAGACTCGATAATTCAAATAAGATAAAAATGCTTTGCATAACAAAAATTAAAGCACTTAAAAATCATGCTTCGACGATCAAAATGAATAAAATTTAATGATTTAAATCTAGATTTTCAGTTTGGGGCAAGATCAATACAATTTCTGATCATTTTTGCAGAAAAAACTCGTCCGTTTACTTTTTCCTGTATCTTTTTTTACAGTTGCCGCTCCACAGATCGGGCAGTTTTTCTGATGATAAATCTGAAAATGCTTACTCAGAACATTTGCTTTCTTCCATTTTTTAAAGTCGAAGCCGTAGTTTCTTGCTTCTGCAATAATTTCTTGAAGTTTTTTCGGTGGTAAATTTCCGATCAGACTTTCCGGATGAATACCAACTCTGAATAACGCTTCATTTTTGATAATATTTCCGACTCCGGAGAAAATATCCTGATTCATCAACGCGTCACAGATCATCATTTTTGGAGCTGCTTTTAAAGTCTTTTCAGTTTTTTCGGGATTCCATCTGTCACTCATAATATCTGCTTCCCAATCGATTTTTAATAGATAACTTTCATCAATAACCTTTACGACACAAGTGTAAAAATACATTCCGCCATCTTTGAAGGTTAAACCCAATTTAAGGGTATCAATATCTTTCCTGTTATACAAACTGTAAGAACCGAACATCATTAGGTGAATTTTGAAAATAATTTTATCAAAAATCAGATACGTCTGCTTCCCGAAAATTTTTATTTCACGGAGAACTTCTCCTTTGATTTCGGAATTTTCAGGAACTTCGCTTCCATTAACTTCAATTACATTTTTACCTACAAATTTTTGCAGATCTTCTTTCATGAGAACGATTGTTGGACCTTCAGGCATAATATTGTTTTCAAGAAAAACTCAAATATTATTCCTTTAAAAGTAAAAATTGAATTAATTTTGGAAAATGATGAATTTGAACCAGATTTTCACCAGTCAGCGTACCGGGAACAATCCAAATACTGTTGCTTCAAGAACAGATTTTCAGAGAGATTTTGACCGTATTATTTTTTCGTCGGCATTCAGAAGGCTGCAGAACAAAACCCAGGTTTTTCCGCTTCCGGGAAGTGTTTTTGTGCATAACCGTCTTACGCATTCGCTTGAGGTTTCTTCTGTTGGAAGAAGTTTGGGAAGTGTGATCGGAGAATATATAGCAGAAAATCATAAAAGCGATCTTACCGAAGAATCTAAAAATTTTTACCAGCATAATTTAGGAAATGTAATTGCCGCAGCATGTCTTTGCCATGATGTGGGAAATCCCGCTTTCGGACATTCGGGAGAAGATGCAATTGCCAGCTATTTTGACCGGAATGAAAATGACCTTAAACCTAAATTCAACGAAAAAGAATGGGCTGATCTGGTTAATTTTGAAGGAAATGCCAATGCTATCCGGGTTTTAGCTCAACAACAGCAAGGTAAAGATGCGGGTGGAACTCAGCTGACGTTTGCAACCTTAGCAAGTATTGCAAAATATCCTTGTGAAGCAATTGCCAAGAAAAAAGGAATTATTCATCGAAAAAAATTCGGATTTTTTCAAAATGAGAAAGATATTTTTCTTGAAATTGCAAAAGGAACCAATTTAATTTCAGAAAGCGAAGATCCGCATATTTTTAAAAGACACCCTTTTGTATGGTTGGTAGAGGCAGCCGATGATATCTGCTACAATATTATCGACATGGAAGATGCACACAGATTGGGAATTGTTTCAACAGCAGATTGTCAGAATCTGTTTTTTGAGCTGGTAAAATCCGAAACCGATGATGTAGACAGGGTTAAGAGAAAGCTTGATTCTATTGGAAATGACAACGAAAAGATCTCCTATTTAAGAGCAAAAGTAATTAATGCTTTGATTAATAAATCGATCTCAATGTACAAGCAGAATTTCGACAAAATTCTTGAAGGAAATCTCGACAAAGCTCTGCTTGATATGTACAAAAGTGAAAACAAGGCTTTGCAGGATATAGAGAGCTTTTCAGTCGAAAAAATATACAATCATAAAGCAGTCGTGGAAATTGAAAACGCAGGATACAATGTAATGTACGAGCTTCTTGATCATTTTATACCTTCTATTTTAAAATCTGAAGATAAAATCAAATCTTATGATACAAAAGCTTTAAAATTAATTCCAAAACAGTTCATTTACGAAGAGGGAAGTGATTACCAGAAAGTTTTGGGTGTGGTTGATTTCGTTTCCGGAATGACGGATAATTATGCAACTGATCTTTATCGGAAAATAAAAGGAATCGATATCGGAATGACGATGTAATTTATTCATTTTACATTTCATTATTTGCCTGAAAAATTGTATCTTATCACCTAATTCATAAATAAAAACAATATGGTGTATTTAGGTATTTTGGTCTTTTTCGGACTTGTCACGTTATTCGCTTCTTTTTTTACGGTAAAGCAAGAATCTGCGGCTGTGGTGGAAAGATTAGGTAAATTTTTAAAGGTTAGTCATGCAGGTTTGCATCTGAAAATTCCTTTTTTGGATCAGATTTCCAAACGTCTCAATCTTAGAATTCAGCAATTGGATGTCATCATAGATACCAAGACTCTGGATAATGTTTTCATTAAAATGAAAGTTTCCGTTCAGTATCAGGTAATCAGAGAAAATGTGAAAGATGCATATTATCGTTTGGAAAATCCTGAAAATCAGATTACGTCTTACGTATTTGATGTAGTACGTGCTGAAGTTCCGAAAACAAAATTAGATGATGTTTTTGTAAGAAAAGATGATATTGCAATTGCCGTTAAAAGTGAATTGCAGGAGGCGATGCAAAGTTACGGTTATGATATTATCAAAGCTTTGGTTACGGATATCGATCCTGACGAACAGGTAAAACACGCCATGAACAGGATCAACGCTGCAGAACGTGAAAAAACCGCTGCAGAATATGAATCTGAAGCTCAGAGAATAAGAATTGTTGCGGTTGCAAAAGCTGAGGCAGAATCTAAAAAACTTCAGGGACAAGGTATTGCCGACCAAAGAAGAGAAATTGCAAAAGGTCTTGAAGAATCTGTAAAAATGCTGAATGCTGCAAACATCAATGCACAGGAAGCTTCTGCGCTGATCGTAGTAACCCAGCATTACGATACGTTACAGTCGATTGGAGCTAATAACAGAAGTAATTTGGTTTTGCTTCCAAATTCTCCGACAGCCGCAAGCTCGATGCTGAATGATCTGGTTGTTTCAATGGCAGCAACACAAAAAATGGATGAATTCAGTAAAATTCAACTTCCGAATCCTCCGAAAAATCGAGGTGGTCATCAGGAAGAACACTAAACTAAATACAAATCCCTTTCAATTTTTTGAAAGGGATTTTTTTATTTCTTGGTTTTGGAAACCTGTTTTACCAAAGTGTATTTGATTGACGAACCATCCATTGGCGGATTTTCAATTTTTTCTGTTTTAACCTTTAAAACATATTCAAAGCCCGGTTCGTAAGTGAAGCCTTCGATGTTGTTGTAGAAATTTCTCCAACTGTCGGATTCTTTTTCTTTTACCTGAAGACATTTCATTGGCGCAACTCCCGTACAATCTACAGTTTGTGAGGCAATGATGAAAGTTTTTTCATCCTCTGAAGATGAATTTGGCATTGGTTTACATTGTGTTATTAAAAACATGAATGTAAATGTATAGCTTACTATTTTTAAAATATTTTTCATACAATTAATTTTTGTGGTAACCAAAATTAAGCTTTTTCCTGAGTTCTGAATTTCTGTTTACCGATCAACAATTCGAAAAATAATTTAAAATCTGAAATCAATGACCAAAGTGGATACTTAAAAGTTGCCGGTTTATTTCGTTCTATGAAAGCATGACTCAGCCACGCAAAACCATATCCAAATATCGGAATGTACCATAGAAATCTTTCTTTTCCTGTGTAAATTACAAATCCGATGACGAGAAAAACAAATAAAATTCCAAGAAAATGAAAAATTCTTGTTCCCAATTTACGGTGTTCTTCGAGATAAAATTCGTAGAACTCACTGTATGTTTTGATTCTTTCAGCCATGGTTTAGTATTTAAAGATCTTAGAATACTTTAGCAATAATTTCGCCAAATATAAAAAAGGCAAAACTGTATTTTACAATTTTGCCTTTCGTTATTTAAAAATATTTGATTTAAACTTTTCTCAACTTACTGTTCTGATATCCATAGCAGAAATAGATCACCAAACCTACAGCAAACCAAAGTCCAAACCAGAACCAGTTTTCATGGCTCATTCCGGTCAGTAAATAAAGACAAGAACTCAAACCGATCAACGGAATTAATGAAAGATTTTTAATAAAAGTCAAAATGCACAATCCTAAATTAATCAGGATAAAAAAGAAAATAGAAGCTCTGAATTCTCCCTGGTCGGGATCTTTCCAATCCATCAAAGTATCAAAAAATGCAGGCTGGAAATAATAAAAACCGACCAAAGCCCCGATGAAAATTACAGGAAAGATAATTTTACCATTGATATAAGGAAGGTGAAATCTGCCTTTGATCTTTTCTTTTGCCGGCAACAATAAAACTCCGGCACAAACCAACACAAAAGCAAAAATTGTCCCGATGCTTGTAAAATCCAGGATAAAACTTTTATCGGTAAAAATAATCGGAACTCCCACTACAATACCTGTAATAATTGTAGCAAAAGATGGTGTTTTGTATTTTGGGTGTACAGTCTGAAATTTTTCAGGCATCAGTCCGTCACGGCTCATCGCATACCAGATTCTTGGCTGTCCCATCTGGAAAACCAGTAAAACTGTGGTGATTGCTACAATTGCTACAAAAGAAACCACCAGTTCCATCCATGCAACATTCGCATTTGTTTTTTCAAATATAAATGAAAGCGGATCTCCTACACCGTCAAATTTTCTGTAATCGACCATTCCTGTGAGAACCAGAGTAAGGCAGATATAAATTACGGTACAAAGCACCAAAGAAATGATCATTCCTTTCGGTAAGGTTTTTTGCGGATCTTTAGTTTCTTCAGAAAGTACACTCAAAGCATCAAAGCCAATGTAGGCGAAGAAAACTCCGGAAACAGCACTCATGACTCCTGCAAAACCGTTTGGCATGAAAGAAGTAACTCCTGTTTCAGGGTTTAAAGGGGTCCAGTTATCTGTATTGATGTATGAAAAGCCAACTAAAATGACCAATACAATAACCGCTAATTTTAATATAACTAAAGAATTATTGAAATTTTTACTTTCCTTTAAACCTACATAACAAAGCCAGGTAATCAAACCATTAATGATGAGTGCAGGAATATCGACGATGAATTTTAAACTTCCCAATAGTGGTGCATTTGTCCATGCATTGATTAATTCTTTATTTTCAGAACCATTTAAGAAAGCTTTTTTTGCTTCTGTGTAACTGCATGTGAGATAATCTGGAATATGCATTCCGAGGCGCTCCAGAAAACTTGTAAAATAATCTGACCAGGAGAATGCAACATAGATATTTCCGAAGGAATATTCCATAATCAAAGCCCAACCGATAATCCAGGCAATCAATTCCCCAAAACTTGCGTAAGCATAAGTGTAAGCCGAGCCAGCTGTGGGAATTCTGCTGGCAAATTCTGCATAGCATAAAGCTGTAAAACCACAGGCAAAACCGCAGATCAGATAGAGTAGAATAACACCGGGACCACCTCTGAAAACCGCTTCACCCAAACTGCTGAAGCTTCCTGCCCCGATAATTGCTGCGATTCCGAAAAATACGATGTCCCAAACACCTAAAACCCTTAAAAGATTAGTGGAAGTATCTGTTTCTGAATAGTTTTTTCTTCTGAAAAGTTGATTCATTCAATAGTTATATATAAGTTGAAAAAAACAAATGTAATTATTTCTATTAAATAATTAATATTTTCTTAAATATTCTTGCTGAAAAGTTAATAAGTATTAAAAATTAATCCACAAACTAACATTATCTGAAAAGACTTGTTTATACAATATCTTTTCGATATTTTCGTTGATAATTTGTGGATAAAAACTTATCTGAAATTTAAGATAAATGGTCTTATTTTTGAAGGCTAACCCATTTTAAAATTTGATATTAATGAAATCAAAAAAAATACTTTTAGCGGCTGCTGTTTTCTATTTTGGTATTTCTGAAGCCCAACAGTCACAGTACTTTACCCAAAAGGAAAACTACAGGTTTAACTTAGCACAGAATCTTTACCAGACCAAAATATACAACGCTTCACAATACGAATATGCACGCCAGTATTTCTATAATCAGAATCTGGAGCAATCGAAAAAAGAAGCTGCACAGTTTTTTGATAACGTCATAGGAGTGATCCTTCAGAAAAATCATGCTGAAGAAGGATTGACGGCTTTTATGAAAGAATATCCCAACTCTGCATATTTTGCTCAGGCTAATCTTCCGTTGGCAGATTATTATTTGGCTAAAAAAGATTTTAAGGAAGCTTTAAAAACTTTAAAGAAAGTTAATCAGTATCAGTTAACCCGTGAAGAAAACACGCAGTATATTCTGAAATTAGGTTATGCCAAATTTATGATGGGAGATTCTAAAGGTGCGATAGATGCGCTGGAAGAAGCTTACAAAACAGCAGAGGAATCTCAAAAAGGCGATATTGCTTATATGTTAGGGCATTTGTTCTATTCAAAAGGTCAGAACGACCAGGCTTTCCAGTATTTTGATTCGGTAAAAGATCAGCCTAAATTTTCAAAGCTCGTGCGTCCGTATTATGTTCAGATGCATTACAATGATAAAGATTATGATAAAGCGATTTCTGAGGGAACAGCTTTATTAAATGAAGATATTTCAGAGTCTTATAAAGCAGAGGTTCATAAAATCATTGGTGAAAGTTATTTTATGAAGAATGATTATGAGTCTGCTTATCCGCATTTGAAAGATTATCTGAGCGTTCAGCAGAATCCTTCAGAAAATGATTTGTATGAAATGGGATTTGTGGCGGCTCAGCTCAAAAAATATGATGAAGCGGTTTCTTATTATAATCAGTTGTTAAACAGCAATTCGGCTTTGGCTCAGAACGCTTATTATCAGTTAGGAAACGCTTATCTGGCGGTCGGAAAAAAGCAGGAAGCACTTTCAGCGTTCCGTTCTTCTTATCAGATGGATTATGATGCGAGTGTAAAACAGCTTGCTCACGAACAGTATGCAAAATTGGGTTACGATATAGGAAACCCGTTTGAAAGTCCGACAACGGTGATTCAAAATTACATTACCGCAAACCCAAGCGGTGTTAAAAATGCAGAAATGAGATCACTTTTGGTGAAATCTTATCTGTATTCCGGAAACTTTAAGGAGACTTTAAACGCAATTGATAAATTACCGAATTCAACTCCTGAAACCGATAAAGTGGATCAGGAAGTTTCTTATTTATTAGGAACGGAAGAATTTAACAAAGGAAATTTTGATGAAGCTGAAAGATATTTCTTAAGAAGTCTAGAATTTAATATCAATAAAGAGTTCAACAGCAGAGCTTTGTATTGGTTGGGTCAAGTATATTATCAGAAAGGAAATTATCCTTCTGCGATTGCACGTTATGAAAAATTAGTGAACGAAACTTTCCCTGAAAAACAGCAGTTGCCTTACGACATCGGTTATGCTTATTTTAAATCTAAGAAATTCGATCAGGCGGAGCAATATTTTACGCAATATTTAAAAAATCCGAAACCTGAATTTAAAAATGATGCCGAGCTTCGTTTAGCGGATATTAATTATGCCAACAACGACTTGGATCAGGCAATTGCGATTTACGATAAAAACGAAGATGCTACCGATTATACTTTATACCAAAAAGCTTTGGCTTTAGGATTTAAAGATGATAACGCAGCAAAAATTACCAACTTAAAATCATTGATTTCAAAATATCCTTCTTCGGAATATATTGATGATGCACAGTATGAAATTGGTGTTGCTTATGCAGCTCAAAGTGATTTTGCTAATTCTAATGATTTCTTCGGAAAGGTGATTAAATCTTCTCCGGATAAAGATTTGGTGGCGAATGCTTCCATTTACAGAGCGCAGAATTATATTGACCAAAACCAAAGTGATAAAGCCTTGTCTGAATTAAGATCTCTTGGTGAACAATATAAAAATACAGCTTATGCACAGAAGATTGTTCAGGCGGCAAAACCTATTTTTACTAAAAACGGTGATGTTTCCGGTTACGCAGATTTTGCAAGAAATGTGGGAGTTAATATTGATGCTTCTGAAATTGATGAAATCAATTTGTCAACCGGAAAACAGTATTTCACAAAGAAAGATTATAAAAACGCGATCTCTTATTACGAAAAATATTTAACTCAGAATCCGACAGGAGAAGGTCTTTATCAGGCCAAATATGAGTTGGGAGAAAGTTATTACCAGACAAATAATCCTACAAAAGCATTATTGGTTTTACAGGAGATTGCAAACGTTCAGAACGATTATCAGGATGATGCACAAACCCGGGTTGCTCAGATTTACATTGCTCAGGGAAATTCTGCTGAAGCTAAAAAATATTTGGAAAATATCAGAAATTCTTCTAACATCAACGTCAGAAATTATGCGAATGTAGAATTGATGAAAATGTATGCTGAAGAAAAAGATTTTTCACAGGCTGAAAAATTAGCCGATGCAGTAATTGCCAACAACAAAAACTCTGCAGCAGTTATTGAAACTGCAAAAGTAATCAAGGCGAGAAGTCTGATGAATTCAGGGAAAGATAAAGATGCACAAACAGCTTATTTGTCACTTGAAAAATCTTCAAATACAGAAGTTGCGGCAGAAGCTCTTTATGCAAAAGCGTTCTATCAGAACAAGGGAAAAGCATTTAAATCTTCTAACGAAACTATCTTCAAATTGGCTAATAATTATGCGTCAGAAGATTATTGGGGAGCAAAAGCATTGGTTTTGATGGCGAAAAATTATATTGGTTTGAAAGACAATTATCAGGCGAGTTACACTTGTGATCAGATTATTGCCAATTATGCAGATTTCCCAGAAATTGTTGCAGAAGCGAAAGAGGTTAAAAAATTGATTAAAAAATAAATGTACTGTCGTATTTATGTAAGATGTATCGATGTCATTTAATCATTAATACTTTTTACTTTATACATTAATACAACATATATGAACAAGAAAATTCAAATACTATCTATATTATTTCTGGGAATTTCGTCTGTGGCATTTTCTCAGATCAAAGAGGAAAAACTGATTCTTAACAAGAAAAGAGAACCGGAAGTAAAGAAAATTGAGAAGAAAAAAACCTCAGTAGAAACGGTGAAAAATTATCCGCCGGAAGAGAAATCTGCCAATCCTGTAAAATACAATATTACAGATGTTCCTGCAGTTTCAGACTTTAAAACTTCTACGATTCAAGGTGAAGATGTTGCTCCGAAATTTGATGCAACGGCTCAGAATAACTATTTTCAGTTTGGAATGGGGAATTACGGAAAGATTTTAGCCGACGCCAATATTTCTAAAACGCTTGAGAACAAAATTGAAGTGGGAGCTGACGTTCATGTGCTTTCTACCAATGGTTTGAAGAAAGTCTACGATTGGGATTCTAATCAGAGTTCTGCAACTTTGGGGGCTTTCCTTAATTCTTACGGTGAGAAAGGAAAAATCAATGTGAATGCTGAATACGGTTTAGATAATTATAATTATTACGGAATTTACGCATTGACACCTTCAGCAGATGTAGATTTGAAGCAGAAAGTCAATCAGTTTAAAGTAAATGGTTATTATGATTTTTATTCTAACGAAATTTTAAATGACGTAAGAGTAAAATCTTCATTTTTGAGTGACCATTTTGATGCAAAAGAAAATCAGGCTTCCATTTGGGCAAACCTTTCGAAACACGCTGTGAAGCTTTCTGACAACGGAATCGTATTGAATGCCGATTTAGGATTAGGTCTGGAAACGGTAAAAACTGATTTTGCTTTATTAAATAAAAATTCATCAACATTCTTTAATGCAGATATTGCTCCGAAAGTAACTTTTGCTAAAGGTGAATCGTATTTGATGTTGGGTTCTTCTTTTTCATTTTTAAATGCAAGAAATTCTAATTTAATCTTAGCTGAAGAATTAAAAAACAATAAAACATATTGGTTTCCGCAAGCTGAGTTTCAGGTAGCTGCTGCTAAAGAATTTAAATTCTACGGTGGAGTAGACGGTGGTTTAAAGCTAAATACTTACAGCGAATTATTGCAGGCAAATCCGTTTTTAGTTTCGGATCAGATGTTGAGACCGACTGAAACGCAGTATCATTTTTATGCAGGTTTAAGAGGTGATATCGACGAAACTTTTAAATATGATGTTTCTGCAGGTTTTGGAAAAATGAGAAATATTATGTTCTTCCAGGGAAATAATTTGTTTGATAATACATTTACTTTAGACCGTCCGAGTTACGATTTTGCCAATACTTTTTCAACAGTTTATGATGACGGAAATGTAAGCGATATTAAAGGTAGTTTACAGTATTTTCCATTGGAAAACCTTATTGTTGATGCTGATGTTAGATTTTTAAAGTATGATTTAAAGAATTATGACAATATTTATAACGTTCCTTTAGTTACTGGAAGTATAGGTGCAAAATATACAATGTTCGAGAAAAAACTGTCATTAGGCTTCAAAGGAATCTTTGCAACTGACAGAACGACAAACTCGTATATGCTTGAAGGCGTGGGAAGTCCGTCGTTGATTTTCCAATCGACAGAAGATACGAATGATAAAGTTGGTGGGTATGCAGATTTAAATTTGTCTGCAGAGTATAAAATTCATAAAAATTTCAGTATTTTCGCACTCGGAAACAATCTTCTGAGCTCAAAATACCAAACGTACAAAGGATATAAAGTTCTTGGTGCACAGATTGTGGGAGGTGTGAAGATTACTTTCTAAAATATGGGTAATGAGTAATTGGTTATAAGCAATATTTTCATTACATATCATTAATTACTCATTACTTATAAAAACGGCTTCGTAGTTCAACTGGATAGAATATCGGATTTCGGCTCCGAGGGTTGGGGGTTCGAATCCCTTCGAAGTCACATTTTTATAAAGAAAAACAACGCTAATAGACTATTGGCGTTGTTTTTCTTTATTATGATTACTCTTATTAATTTTTGAGAACCTAATCTTTCATTAAAGTAATGATTTAATAAAAAATAAAAAAGGTGAACCAAACAGTTCACCTTTTCCTTATTTCACTTTTCCTTAAGATTGGATAAACTCCAAAAGATCTTTATTAATCGTTTCTGCTTCCGTAGTCGGCATTCCGTGAGGGAAACCCGGGTAAGTTTTTATGGTTCCGTTTTTTAGTAATTTAATTGATTTTAAAGCAGCATTCTGGTAAGGAACGATTTGGTCATCTTCACCGTGAAGAACCAAAACAGGAATGTCAACCGCCTGTAGATCTTCTCTGAAATCAGTTTCAGAAAACGCTTTGATTCCGTCGTAATGCGCAACAATTCCGCCCATCATTCCCTGTCTCCACCAGTTTCTCTGTACACCTTCTTTCACTTTTGCACCTTCTCTGTTGTAGCCATAGAAAGGGAAAGTCAAATCGATATAAAACTGCTGTCTGTTGTTCAGTGTCTGATCTCTGATGTTGTCGAAAACTTCCATAGGAACACCATCCGGATTACTTTCACTTGCCACCATAATCGGCGGAACTGCACTGATTAAAACAGCTTTTTTAGCTCTTCCGTTAGCATATTTGTTAACATATCTGATTACTTCACCACCTCCTGTTGAGTGTCCGATGTGAACTACGTCTTTCAGGTCTAAGAATTCTACCAACTCAGCCGCATCAGCAGCGTATTGTTCAATGGTATGACCGTATATGTTCTGGCTAGATCTTCCGTGACCTCTTCTGTCGTGCGTCACAACTCTGTAACCTTTCTGTAAGAAAAATATTACCTGTGCATCCCAATCATCTGATGATAAAGGCCATCCGTGGTGAAACATCAATGCTGGTCCTTCTCCTTGATCTTTGTAAAAAATCTCTGTTCCGTCTTTTAATTTTAGTGTGCTCATAATTTACTTTTTAAATGTTTGTAATTAATTTATTTTAATATTTTGTTGTCTTAATTCTTTAGCAAATGTAGTTCTGTGAAATTCAACCGATCTTGATCTAAGTTAAAATAGTTCATTTGCTATATTTTATTTTGGGCAGCTTAATCCGCCTTCCGTTCCCGCTTTTTTTGTCATTGCGAACAAAGTGAAGCAATCTGTAGAACTTTTGTACATTCGCAATGACAAAAAAGAGCTCCACTCAAGTCGGGCTGCGGACGATTCGGCATTATTTTACGTTTTCTCTTACTAATTCTAGCAGATCTTCCGCACCTCCGTTGAATTTATTTCCGTTAACGAAGAAAGAAGGTGTTCCGTTTACTCCGCTTATGATTCCGCTTTCAAAATCTGCATCAACTTTATTTGCCAGTTCGGTGCTTTCCAGATCCTTATCAAATTCAGGAATATTCAGTTTTAATTTTTCCGCCAGTTTCATAAGGAAATTCTCATTCAAATCTTGCTGATTTTCATAGATTGCATCGTGCATTTCCCAGAATTTTCCTTGCAAATTGGCTGCTTCTGCTGCGAGTGCCGCCGGTCTTGCATATCGATGCATTTCTGACAATGGGAAGTTTCTGAAAACAAATTTGATTTGACTTCCGAACTCTTTCATCAATTCTTTCAGAACAGGGTAAGCAGCTCCGCAATACGGACATTGATAATCTCCGTATTCTACGATAACTAAATCGGCATCTACGTTGCCTTGTGCGTGGTCAGTTTTGCTAACGGCTGGTTTTAATGACATAATTATTTTGTTTTAAGGGTTTCTAAAGCTTCTAAAATTCCGTCTGCTCCGGGATTGATGGCCGTTGGTGACAGATAACTCCATTCGATGATTCCATCTTTGTTTATGACGAATAATGCGCGTTTGCATTCGCCTTCTTCTTCATCGTAAACGCCATATTTTCTGGCGATTTCTCCTTTCGCTTCAAAATCTGCTAACAATGGAAAATGTAAATTTCTGGATTGTGAAAAAGCCAAATGACACCATTTGCTGTCTACAGAAATACCGAAGAGTTCCGCATCATATTGTTTGAAAAATTTCAATGTTTCATTATACAAAGCCATCTGGTCACTGCAAACCGGACTCCAGTCGGCCGGATAAAAAGCGAGAATGACATTCTTTCCTTTGAATTCTGAGAGTTTAATTTTCTGGTCGGGCGTTGCAAATAATGTAAAATCAGGAGCAACATCATTTTTCTGTAACATAATATGAGTTTTTATAGTTATTTTTTGAAATCAATAATCCGCAAATCAGTAATGATAGAGCCGGAAGAATAAAAGTCCATTTTCCTGAATAATCGAGTAGGATAGGAGCGATGAACGCACCGGACAAAAAGCCAATCCACAAGAGTAAAAGACGAATGGCATTGGATTTATATTCTTCTTTTTCCGCTTTATCTTTAGTCATACTCAGCATTGCAGTGTTTCTTGCCAAGCTGTTCAAAGTTCCTGTTACGAAATCTGTATTCACTTTTTGGTTTCCTACGGAAGTTACAATCGTGTTCATCAATCCCATCGAAAAACCAATAATTGCAATTGAAGAAATATTATTGATATTATAAAAATAAGCAATTATTGTATAGAAAATAAGAATTCCAGAAACTATGTAAAATGTTAATATTTGGTTCTTAATTCTCTTCCATAATGACAGGCAAGTTCCTGCGTAAACCCCCAGTAGGAAAAGAATGATAACTGTAACTGATGTTATAATAACTCCAAATTTATCAGTAGAAAATGCTGCACCCAATTGTGTCGTGTTTCCACTCATAAAAGAAACGTAGGTTTTCCATTTGATAAGACCTGTCGCATCGATGTATCCTGCAATCAGAGCTAAAAATACCGCCAATCTTTCCTGCTTCCTGATTGGGTCAGGTAAAACTGAAATGTTTGCTGAAGAAATTATTGACTGTTCCATTTTGAGAGGTTATATTTTTGCCACGAAATCACTAATTTTTTATAATTGAATCTGGTAGAATTTCCATTTTAAAAAAAAAATGATGATTAAATTCGTGCATTTGTGGCTATTTAATATGAATTAATAATCTCTACTTATTAAAAGCAGCAATCGCTTTTTGAATTCCTTCTCCGGCAGTTGTGAAAAATGCAGGTCCTGCGAGCAATGTTATTTTCTCGATTGGTTTGTAGGCAGACATCTTTTTACCCTTCAGGAAAGCCTGAGTTCGGTAAGCGTTGATGGCTCCGGTTACGCCGTATCCTGCAACTTCTGCGGTGGGCGAATCTATTCCTGCATCTTTCAGGTCGGTTGCAAAAGCATATTTTGTAACCCCCAATCGCAACGCTTCTTCCATACCGACAGTAGCAACTTGCTGCATCAGCTCGGGTGTGAATTTATTCCGGTCACCCAATCCAATTAACAGTAATTTTTTTGCTCCGATGGTTCCTGAAGGTGGTGTTATTAATAATGTTTCCAGTGAATGTCCTGCAAACTTACCTGATTTTCTGAGTTCTGTGATGATACCGTTCAGGCTTTTGTCAAGATGAACCATTCCATTTACAGCTTCAGGTAAAGCGGGTGGCGAATTGAAAATATCACCTTCCGTATATTCAAAAACGCAGGCAATCTGCAAAGGTGTGACTTCTGTGGACGGTCCTTGTACCATTCCTTCGATCGCGATTCCATCAACTTTCCCCCAGATCTTGGAAGTGTTTGCAGGCGTGGTCTGTACTTTGGTTTGTGAAAAATAGATTTGTGGTGTTGCAAAAAACATTGAAACAAATAAACCAATTTGTGTGGCCTTTTTTATATTTAAGGTTTTCATAATGTAAATTTTTAGAATAATATGAAGGAAATTTTATTTTTTAGGCTCAATAAATACTTTCTTAGAAGGGAATTTCTCTATTTCACCTTCTTTCAAACCAAAATTGGTAACAACTACATCCTTTGGATTTCCTGCAAGCCATTCGCTTAAATCAATAGATTCATAAACACCGCTGTTAAATCCGATAAGGACTTTACAAACCATATCTCCTGTATTTTTGATGTAATGTCCGGCTCCCATCGGAACATAACCCACATCACCTGCATTGAATTGCTCCGTTACAACCGTTCCTTCCGCTAAAAATACCGACATTTCTGCCTGTCCGGAAATAAAATACTGCCATTCGTCTGCGTTGGGATGCCAATGCATTTCTCTCAAAGCTCCGGGCTGCAATTCCAGAACAGAGCCAGCCATTGTCGTGCTGATAGGGAATTCTTTGCTGGTAACCAATCTCTGCAAACCTCCTCCGGGAATGATTCTCGGCTGCTGAGAATGCAAAGGATAACGGTGGAAACTGGTTAATTCTATATCAGATTCTTCAGGACGGACAGCTGCTGTAAATGATAGCTCATCGGGAACAATTCCGGCAGCAAAATAAGCTTCTTTTTGTGGTAATGCGGCGACTTCTTCAAGCGTTAAACCTAAATTTTGTGCAACAATTTCAGGAGGCATACTTGATACAAAATCTGTAACACTGAATGTATGATCTTCGGAAAAATTACCATTATCGAAAATCAAAATGAAATGACATTCTTCTGTTCCTGTCGCTTGAATCGAGTGTCCGTAACCTTTTGGAAAATACCATACATCACCCGGTTCAAAATTATCAACATAACTGTGTCCGTCCGGATGAATGATTGTTGTACGCACCGTTCCGGAAATTACGTAAGCCCATTCTGCAGCGTTGGCGTGCCAGTGCAATTCTCTCATACTTCCTGGCTGCAGTCTCATAGAAACCCCCGCAATGCCTATAGAAGCCGGAAAATCTTTTACTGATGCTCCTCTTGTTGTTCCGCCATCATTGGTACGGGGAGCTTTTTTTTCTAATTCATATCTGAAGCTTAAGTTTTCGGTATTCATAATAGTGATTTTTAATATGATTATTAGAGTTTGTCTTTATTTCTACTGTAAAGCTACTGAGGAATCATTCGTTTTAGAAGTTGTTTTCGGTGAATGGGCAAAAACAGTCGTTGGGAATTTGAAAAAAATAGTTGAGGCTTTTAAAATAGAATCTGATTTTATTCAGGCAAATGTTAAATAATACACAGATTAAGAAATAAACATAATGTTTGTCATTTCGTAGGAATCTCAACTACGTATTTACAAAGAATAACTTAGATTCCTCCGGATGACAAGATCTGGAAAATAATGTTATTATAAATAAAAAAATCACTGGAATATTCCAATGATTTAATAAAATAACTATATGGTTATTTTTAAAAAGGTTGATTGTATTTTCCTGTCAACGCTTTGTTTTCGATACTTTTTGCAAAGTTGGGTGTTTCTTCGTGGTTGTGAGCATCGGACGCAGCCTGTCTGGAAGCGGCAGCATCAGCAAGGTTCACGTTGTGTTCTTTTAGGTATTCAAACATTTCGGGCGTTGCTGTTGCGTGAATTTCGTTGGTATACAATGTCGTATTATCATCAATTTTTGTAGCTTTCAGTTCCCATAAAACCTGAACTTTAGTACGTCCGGCTTTGGTGATAGAATCTGAAATCGATAGCATTCTGCAATAATCAGGGCGGTGTTCCACAGCTACATAATGTTGAACCATCAGTGCATCACCAATGGTTTCAACATTTAATGATACAGGTTCGCCGTCATAAGTTGAAGAGATGGCTGCTCCGATGTGTTGCGTAGAACATCTTTGATATTCTGCATCAGGAAGATTTAACAACCAATCTGCGATGTTTACTTTTTCGATAGGCGCATTGATGATCGCTGTTACAGTAGAGTGGGACAATGCATTTTCTGGTGTTTGAATAATTTCCATAATCTTTAGAATTTTAATTGTTTGTATTAATTTGATGATGTAAAGCTATTATCAGATTAATTCAAAATCAATTGCCATTCGATGAATAGGCAGAAAATGTCGTTGAATGGGTGTAAAGAACTTATTGACGAACTCAAGAAAGTTGATAAATAAAACTTACACATAAAGTTTGTCATAGAAATCGGAATGACAAAAACTGAAAAACAACTTTATTATAAACAAAAAAATCACTGAGATTTTCCAGTGATTTTTAGTTTGTATAAATCTCAATTATTTATAAAGCCATTTTCTAATCAGTTTGGTATAATTCGGCATCACTGCAAATACCATCAGAAAAACAATACATCCTGAAACGATAAACCCATCAAAATAATGATTGACAGGAATTTGTAAAAATCTTAAAAAAGGTAATACAAATAAGGGAATCAGAAGTGATAACGGATAAATGGCAGACCAGGTCACCAGAAATTGCTTCCACCGAACGGGAACTTTGGTTTCATTCTCAGATTCGAAAAGAAAATCGAGACCGGAGTTTATTTTGTAATTATCGTTTTTCCGGAATAACGGATTCGCTTTTTCAATCAGATTTTTTCGGTTGTCAGATTCCATCCAGTGTTTAAGATGGCTGATGGTGTCAAATCGGATAATAACGGTATAAACAAAAGTCAAATCAGGAATCGGACGTACAATCTGCAAATCAATAAAACCTTCCGAATGCTTCGTGATGGGAACGATTTCGTCTAACCATTTTTCATATTCCTGTCGTTTTCCATCCAAAATATGGTGGGTGATAACAACGGATGCGCCTTGATTTTCCATAACTGATGTTTTTGTTTAGATTTAAAAAGCTCTTTTATACTGCCACGGAATTTCTATTTCAATATCTAATTCTTTAGCAGAATGAATGGCAAAATAAGGGTCGCGTAAATATTCTCTTGCAATAATAATTAAATCTGCCTCTTCATTTAAAATAATATCATTCGCCTGTTGGGCTTCTGTAATCATTCCGACAGCTCCTGTCAGAATTCCTGTCTGCTCTTTAATAGCTTTTGCAAACGGAACCTGGTAACCGGGAAACACCCTGTCTTTGCTTACATTGGTAAATCCGCCACCGGAAGCAGTGATAAAATCTACACCATTTTCTTTCAGTATTTTTGAAAGGCCAATGCTGTCTTCCAATGTCCAGGCTTCTTCAGATTCTATATAATCAACAGCTGAAATCCTTACCAGCAAAGGCATCGATTCCGGAATTGCTTTTCTGATCTCCTGAACGGTTTCTACTAAAAACCGGATTCTGTTTTCAAAACTTCCGCCATATTCGTCTTGTCTTTTATTGATAACTGCAGAATAAAACTGGTGAAATAAATATCCGTGTCCTGCGTGTAATTCAATCGTGTCAAAACCTGCATCCACAGCACGGAACGCCGCCTGAACGAATTTAACTTTCAACTCGTGAATTTCAGGAATGGTTAATTCTTCTGCGAAAACACCGTTAAAATCTCTTGCGGAAGAAGATCTTACCGTCCATCCGCCCTCTTCCTCGCTGAGCGGTTTCATCCGTTCATTAGGATGTTTCAGGCTTCCTTTTCCGCCGGAATGCCATAGCTGGATTCCTATTTTGGCATCCTGTTCGTGAACGAAATCTACAATGTTTTTCCACGCATTTTTTTGTTCGTCGTTCCAGATTCCGACGTCATTTAATGTAGCCAATCCTTCGGGAGAAACGGCTGTACATTCGGTAAGGATTAAACCTGCACCACCAACGGCACGGCTTCCCAAATGTACAAGATGCCAATTTCCGGGAACTCCGTTTTTTGCGCTGTACTGCTGCATTGGAGATACTGCCATCCTGTTTTTTAATGTAAGGCTGCGAAGTTGTATAGGAGAAAATAAGTTCATTTTTTCTAAATTTTTAAAGTGATTTTGAAAATTCCTCTGTTTCGGAAACAGCTTGTGAAATGATGTTTTTTACATCTTCTAAAATTGTTTCAGCTGTTGGATTTTCTTCCGTTATCATTTCAAGTGTATCCAGTTTTTCCTGTAATAAGGGAAGCAATCCCATTATCGCAACACTGGATTTGAGGTCGTGTGCACGTAATTTTACGGTTGTAAAATCTTTATTTTGATAAGCTGTTATTAATTGTTGAAGATGATTAGGGACATTATTGATAAATTGCTGGCTGACAATTTTTTCGAAACTCTTGTCGCCACCGCTTACCGACTGCATATAAGTAAGGTCGATGTATTGATAAACAGGCGGTTTTTCTTCAATTTTTATCTCTTTATGGTTTCTTTCATTCAATCCGAAATTTGAAATCAGTTTGAAAAGTTCTTCTTCTTTGATCGGTTTTGAGATGTACTCGTTTATTCCGCGGCTGAGACATCTTTCTCTTTCTCCTGCCAAAGCGTGTGCGGTCATTGCAATGATCGGAATATTTAATTTCAGTTCTTCCCGGATTTGTTGAGTCGCAGCATAGCCGTCCATCTGTGGCATTTGGATATCCATTAAAACCAGGTCACAATCGTTATTTCTGAGATATTCTACGGCTTCCAAACCGTTTGATGCGGTTTCAAAATCGATATTCCATTGTAAGAGTAAATGTTTCATCAGACTTTGATTGATCGCATTGTCATCGACAACCAAAACTCGTAAAGGCGTATTTGATTTATCTTTAAAATAATCGGTATCTACCGCAGGAATTGTATTGAGCTGCTCTTTTGCAATCCCGTAAGGAATATAAAAGTGAAAAGTCGTGCCTTTTCCCTGTTCACTGCTGACTTCGATATCGCCGTTCTGCAGCAAAATCAGGCTTTTTACGATGGATAAACCTAATCCTGTTCCTCCGTAATTTCGGGTGATGGAATCTTCGCCCTGGTTGAATCTTTCAAAAACTTCATTCAGTTTTTGTTTATCAATTCCAATTCCTGTATCTGTAACCTTAAAACCGACAAGAACTTCGTTTTCAGCTTGTTGTTTATTGTAAATTTCAATATTAATGCTTCCCTGATCTGTAAATTTTATGGCATTCCCGAGGAGGTTGACCAAAATCTGAGTTAATCTCGTTGCATCGCCTGTCAATGTATCCGGGATTGATGTTTCTACCTTGCTGGCAATTGTCAATCCTTTTTCCTTTGCACGCTCTGCAAAAAATGTTTCTACGGAATTTACCAATCCGTTGATACTGAATATTCCTGGTGTGATGCGCATCATTCCTGCTTCGATTTTAGATAAATCCAGAATGTCATTAATGATTGCCATCAGATTTTCTCCCGACCGCTGAATTGAAGATACAAATTCAGCAGAAGTTGTATCGAGAGGTCTTTTTTGCAGCAAATTAGTAAAGCCTAAAATTCCACTTAAAGGTGTTCTTATTTCGTGGCTCATATTGGCGAGGAAATTTTCTTTGGTTTGCGCTGCAACAGATGCTTTTTTCTCGGCAACATCCAATTCCTGTATCAGTAAACGCTGACGTTTGAACTGACGAAGGATGTGATAACCGACAATAGCACCGCTCAGTATTAATAAAATGAGTAGAGAAATGTCGTACATTCTTGCTTTTTGTCCCATTTCCTCGCTTCGTTTACTAAGCTCTACCATATGCAACCGGCGGCTTTCATAGATTTTTGCAGTAATGGAGGTGATTTCATTTGAAATTTTTCTAGCCCGTGGATTCGCAATGGAAGTTTGGTCGTCCATATTTCCCAAAGAAAGGTAACGGTGCAATAGTTTTTCTTTGGTTGTTTTCTTTTCCATTGCAAGAACGCTGAGTCTATGAATGAGCTTTTCTTCTACGGAATCTGCATTGTCTTTGGAAAGTGAATCAAGGAAATTTTCTATCTGATTTATTTTCTGGTCGATCCCTTCCAGATGGGTTGTATCATTGGTTGCGATGGATGCTCTGATCCGGCTTTCAACACCCAGAATATCACGGTCGATTTCTCTTAAATGGTTGCTTGAACGAAGCTCATTTAAAAGTCTGTTATTATTTTTGATGAGCTCTTTCGTGTTTTTGGCTGAATTGATCTGTACAGCGATCAATAGGAGAGAGCCTGCAATGAAGGTAAGTATTATAAAATAACTAAAACGTTTGTTGTTCATTACAGAAGATGTATTTATCATAAATGAATATGTTCTTTTTTACTATAGAGTTTGTCTTTCCGTAGGAATCTAAGCAATGATTTAAAATTGAATCTCTAAAAAATAAGTCTGGATTCCTACGGAATGACAAATATTGTGTTAAATTCAAAATGTCTAAACTTGCGTGTCGCAGCCCGGCTTGAACGGAGCTCTTTTTATTTTTCTTAAAAATAAAAAAGCGGGAGTGGAAGACGGATTAAGCTGCCCAAATAACTATTTAAAAAATATTCATTCTGGCGTTAAGTGCTTTTCGATAAGCATCGGCAACGGGAATGAATTTTCCATTAATCATAATTCCACCGTCCTGTAAGGTGTCAATCTTGCTTACAGAAACGATGTAAGAGCGATGAACTCTGATAAAATTGTCCTTTGGAAGACGTTCTTCCGCTGTTTTCATTTTGCCGTGGATGGCAAACATTTTTTCACGGGTATAAAACTTTACATAATCTCCCATTGCTTCTGCGTAAAAAATATCGTCCAGCTTCAAACGCCTTGTGATATTGGAATCCCTGACGAACAGAAATTCGTCGTTGGTCATTTCTACATTTTCTTTTTTGCTTTCGAGAATTGACTGAGCTTTGCTTACTGCCTGTAAAAATCTCGCAGGCATTACCGGTTTCAGGATATAATCTGCAATATTCAGTTCAAAAGCTTCGAGCGCATATTCTTTGTTGGAAGAGGTGAAAATGATGATGATATCTTTCCCGGAAAGGTTTTTCGTGAGCTCGATTCCTGTCATTTCGGGCATTTCGATGTCCAAAAAAATCAGGTCAACGTGATTGTTCTGCAAATGATTGTAAGCTTCAATCGCATTGGAATATTCATTGACAATGGTAAGATTCGGAATCTGTTTTGCGAGATGGGCCAAAGTTGTTCTTGCAATGTCATTATCATCAACGATTAAAGCTTTCATAGGAATAGTTATTATATGATTGACACAAATATAATTATTCCTTTTTATTTTTGATGCTCCGGAATCTTAATTATCTGAAATATGAACGGATCATCCAAGCCATTTCTTCGTGGGTTTCCATCAGTCCTGTAATGAAATCGCTGCTGCCGTAATCTTTGTATTCTTCGGCAAATGGTGTGATGTTTCCTCTTAGAAAATCGATGATGCTTTCGTGGTCTTTTAAAAGATCTTTCATAAAGCCGAGACCATCGTTTGTTCTATCGCTGTATTCTGTAAGGTGCGTAAGCTCAAGATAAATTTTCATTGTAGCAGGTGCATAATGTCCTATTTTGCGCATACGTTCTGCAACACTGTCGATCAATTCGTCGATTTGTTTGTACTGCTCCTCGAAGAAGATGTGGTTGGCGTGGAAATTCTCTCCGGTCACATTCCAGTGCGCATTTCTTGTTTTGGTGTAGAGTACAAATTCGTCTGCTAAAAGTTTCGCCAATTGTGCTGCCACAGCATCTGTGTTTTGCTCTGTAAGTCCGATGTTTGTTTTCATAATAATAGGATTTAAGTTTTGAGCATTATTGCTCTGTTTTCTGATGTAAAGGTCAGTAAGAATCCTGTAAAATGGAAAGGTTTTCGTTGAATGGGCAAAAAGAGTCGTTGAAATAATTATCTGAAATGTTTAGTGAAATATTATTGGTGCCGGAAGTGAGTTTGTAATATTCAAGCTTTACCAATTTAAATCTTTCAAAAAAATAGTAAAAAACTGTAGCTCCGGGTTACAAATTTTAATGTAGAAGGCATTAGAACTGCAATTTGAACTTAATTACCAAATTTTTTCGAATGTATTTTCTTCTCCTTCACTTTTATCACAAACTCAGGAAGTGTGTAAAGTTCACCTGCCTTTACAGAGAAAGAGGCGCGTTCTGTCTCACAGTATGTATTTTGAGGAAGCGTATTGATGTTAAGTAAGGCGGTATAATTTCCGGTAGGTAAGAAAGAAATAAACTCACCATCATCGTTTGTGTTTACAGTTTCAATTAAAGTATCATCCTGATAAATATTAAATATAATGCCATTAGCTCTGGGATTGAAATCAACAGCTGTTTTATTATCGAATTGATATTTTACGTGTCCTGCTACAGTGCCATTTTGATGGAGCGGGATCGCAATTTCAAGTGTGTATTGATTGACATCCAACATTTGATCATCATAATACCAACCTTCCTGAACAGACTGTTTTAAACGGTATTTTCCAAAAGGTACATTTTTATATGAAATTTTCCCGTCAGAATCGGTTTTAAAGGCGATATTATTGATGTTGATCAGATAATTTGAAGCAGTTTCTTCTTCTGTATCAAATATATTGTTGTTGTTTCGGTCATAGAAGGCAAAAGCGTAAAGATCTGATTTTTTCTTTGTGCTTAAAGTGGTTTTCTGCAGATTCAAGGTAACTCCTGCTTCAATTGTGAAAATATTATTTCTGGTGTTTGCGGATGAATAGTTGTATAAAGATGAATTCACAAAAAACTCATATACTCTTGTGTGCCACTTCAGATTGCAAAATGCTGAAGGTGATTTTCCGTAGATGTTATCATCTGTATAAGAAAGCCCGGAAGTAATGCTTAGTTTGTCTTTAAAAGCGGTACTGCTGTAATAAACCGATGCACTGAGTTTTTTATATTTTTCATTTTTATCGATGAGCTGTGAGAAGGCATATTCTGATAAATAGTAACTTCCAGACTGGTATTGAGAAGAAAAATTGATCTTTCGGTAATTATAATTGACTGTAAATTTTCCCTGAAACTGTTGGTTTTCTTCATTCGGATATTGTGCAAATCCCATCTCGAGAGCCAAAACAGCAGAGTGTTTTCTGCTTTCACTGATCCAGTTGGTATTTTCTACAATTCTGTGAGCTTTAATTGATAAATCGTTTTTTTGAAATTGCGGAAGAAAATTATTGTACGAGTTAGATTTTTCCAATTGATATTGATATGAAAAAGAATAACCAAATGATCCTGTTTTTGCCAAATTCAGTCCAGCTTCCATTTTGACATTATCCGAAGAGAGCTGAGTGTTGTAAAAGTAATACTTAGGTGAATAATTAGAATAAAAAGCATTAACGAAAGCATAATGTTTTTTGAAAACTGTGAGATTGGCATTTTGCTGAATTTGCAGACTTCCTCTGCGGTTTCCGGGATAATAATCTGAGCTGTAGAAAATATTTCCGTTAAGATTTAGTTTTTTTATAATCCCTGAATATTGAGATTCAAATGCGAGAGAAGGTTTGGTGATTCCGTTCAGGTCATAAGAGCTGATTCCTCCGTATAGTTTTGACGTTGCCTGCCAAAGATTGTTGAAGCTGTGAGTAAATTCAGTTCCTAACAAATGATGTTTGGCTTTCTCGTAAGGATCGTTTTTAAATATAT
>Ga0065714_10064660_pt1 | contig 25193 bp, 17 predicted proteins | sample MisRhiReplicate2_FD_59101 | JGI IMG/M metagenome (GOLD analysis project Ga0065714, IMG submission 59101) | Miscanthus rhizosphere microbial communities from Kellogg Biological Station, MSU, sample Rhizosphere Soil Replicate 2: eDNA_1 v2... | ecosystem: Host-associated > Plants > Roots >... | reverse complement strand
TAATCTCCAGAAATTACGGATAGTAGCTTATATAGATTAAATTACAATAAAAAAATCCTGTGAAAAGTACTACTTTTTAAGAAAAAAGAAAAAGCACAGATATACCGCAGAATTACATGATGAAAATTGCAATTCTGCGATTTTTTTAGAATAAGTTTAAAATATTGTGAGCTATTCTGGTAAAACACGTTAAGTTAAGCTCAGATCGCAGCGACTTGCAGCACCAATTAATGCTGCATGTTCTTTAAGTTCTGAAATTTTAATTTCTGTATCTATTCCATTTCCTTTAAGTGTTGCAATTAATTCAGGGGCAAATGCGCTAAAGGATTGCGCAATATTACCACCAACTATTACAGTATCTATTTTGTGTTTATTAATAATAGGGATCAGGAACTGCGCCAGGTTATAGCCAAATTCCATAAAAACCATAGTCGCAAAATGATTGCTTTCTACAATTCCTACCAATTCTTTAACGCCTGCTACGTCTTCACCACTCAATTGCTTAAAACGATTTACGAACCAGCGCGTAGATAAGTAATCTTCGGCAATCCCATCTAAAAAAGCAGAGTTCCATAAGTCTGCATCATAAGCTTTATAGTTTAAACAAAGCGAAGAGCCAAGCCCCGTTCCCAGCGTTAAGCCCAACACACTCATATTTCCTTTGGCGGCCCCGGCAAAAACTTCTCCTTGTAAAAAACCAGCCGCATCGTTTATAAAGTGGATATTTTCGATAGCAATATCCAATCGTTTTGCGAGTTCTTCTTTAACATTAATCTGATAAAGTGATTTAAACTTATCCTGATCTTTAATTAACGAAATTCCTTCTTCATAATTAAATGGCCCAGGCATGGCTATGCCGACATTCCTATTGCCGTTTTTTATATTCTGAAAAGCGCTATTGATAACATCGCACCAAGCCGACAAAATCACTTCTTTATTCTCCTGTGAGTTCACAGGGCTACGTTTGATAGAATTCTTCAACAAAGTTCTGGTTTCTAAATCTACCAATGCGGCCGTAATATGCGAGCCGCCAATATCTACACCTAATGCAACAGGCTTTTCCATTCTATATATATTTCTATTATCTATTCTTTATTAATCTGAATTAATTCGCCAAAAGTAGCAATTCCATATCTATTTACTGATTGAAAATGGCTTATCTCCTTCCAATAATCCCCTATTTAACGAAGGTTTAACATTCATCTCTAACTTTAACACCCCTCCTTTTAACAGATCGCTATGATTTATAAAGTTTTTGGTATAATCTTTACCATTTAAGCTTGCCGATTTTATATAAACATGATGAACATCATTTGCGGGCGCTTCGATGACGAATTTTTTGCCATTTTCTAAGTTTATGGTTGTTTTTTTGAATATCGGGCTTCCTAAAACGTACTCTCCGGAACCAGGAGTTACACTATAAAACCCTAAAGCGCTTAATACATACCAAGAAGAAGTTTGGCCTTGATCTTCATCTCCCGGATAACCATTTTCTGTTGCATCATACAGCTTATGCATCACCTCACGGGCATAAAATTGTGCTTTCCAGGGTTGGTTGGCATAATTGTATAAATAAACCATGTGCTGTATGGGTTGATTGCCGTGTGCATACTGCCCCATGTTGGCCATTACCATTTCAGTCATTTCATGAATCATCCCACCATACGAACCTACATTTACTTTATTGGGCTCGCTAAAAACAGAATCTAATTTTGAAATGAAATTGTTGTTTCCTCCCATCAAATTAATTAAACCTTTGGTATCTTGAAAAACCGACCATTGCCAATGCCAGGCATTCCCTTCGGTAAATGGACCTCCCCACTCGGTTGGATCGAAATTTGGCGACCATTTGCCATCCGCATTCCTTCCCCTCATAAAATGTGTAGCCGGATCGTAAACATTTTTATAATTAAACATCGGTTTCTCAAAAACCTCCATATAGTGTTTATCGCCAATCATTTTGGCTAAAGTGTAAGCACAATAATCATCGTAAGCATATTCTAATGTTTTTGCAGTAGCTTCTCTATATTTCGGATAAGGAACATACCCCAATTGGTTATACTCGGTTACGCCATCCCTGCCATTTGCCGGCCCCCATGGCCCTTTGTTCATCGCTTCATGATAATAGGCATCCAAAGCCTTTTTCGGATCAAATGTTCTGATTCCTTTTGCCCAGGCATCTGCTAACAAAGAAATAGCATGGTTACCGATCATGCTTCCAGCTTCGCTGGGAAAAGACCACGATGGTAACCAACCGCATTGCGCGTAGGCATCGAGCATGGCCTGCATGTAACGACCATGCATTTCCGGCTGTACCAGTGTGTTTAGCGGAAACTGCGCCCGGAAGGTGTCCCAAAAACCTGTATCGGTAAACATATAGCCATTATATATTTTGCCATCATACGGGCTAAAGTAATATGGTTTTCCAGCTTCATTAATTTCGTAAAACTTCCTGGAGAACAAACTTGCCCTGAAAAAGCAAGAATAAAAAGTTTCCATATCTGCTTTCGATCCGCCTTCCACTACTATCTTACCGAGCGATTTATTCCATACCGCAGCAGCATTGGCTTTTGTGTTTTCCAAAGTTTTATCATTGCCCAGTTCTCTTTTTAAATTGAGTTCGGCCTGTTGTAAACTGATATAAGATGATGCTGTCTTTACCTGCACTTTTGTGCCAGATTCGAACTGTACAAATGCACCTTTACCCAATCCCTCAGCAGAAATGGAATCTTTCGCAATAGTATTACCTTTGTTTTCCCATGTACCATAAGATTTAATCGGCTGATCGAACTGGATTACGAAATAACTTTTCCAACCTCTTTTAAAGCCTTCGCCATTATTCACCCATCCTGTAATTCTTTTTTCTTTTGGATAGATCTGAACACCGCTTAACCTGTTGTATCCGTCTAAAATTAAAAAGCTTCTTTTGCCTTTTGGGTAGCTGAACCTGAGGTGAGCACCACGTTCTGATGGCGAAATTTCGGTCGTAATATCATTTTCGAATGTTACTTTATAATAGTTTGGTTTAGCAATCTCGTTCTGATGGCTGAATTTGGTTTCGCGTTTGTCTTCATTTACAATCAGCTCATCAACCATTGGCATCAAAGAAAATACGGCATAATCTCTCGTCCACGAACTACATTGGTGCGCTTGCTGAAAGCCCCTGATTTTGTCTTTAAAGTATTGGTATTTCCATCCATCGCCATTCCGCCCGGTTTGAGGCGTCCAGGTATGCATACCAAAAGGCAGGGCAGTAGTAGGATAGGTATTCCCTCGCGTAAGTTCGTGTTTAGAATTGGTTCCCTGCAGTGTATTCACATAATGGACCAAATCTTTCTGCTGCGCCAATAAGCCTTTGGCAGCAAGGCAGCATAAAATTGATGTGATTAATTTAAATTTCATTTGTGTATGCTGGTTCTTTTCAGTCGATATAAATCAACTGTATATTTAAAAATCAGATTTGCTTGTATAAGTAAGTGGTTGCAGGCAAAGCTGATTATTGTTTTTTATTTAATATTCCATTTATTGGCTAACATTTTGATGAAGTAGCCCCCAACAACACTCCGTGCCTGGAAACCTGTCATTTGGCCATTAGTGGTTTCATGCCAATCGCTCAATGGCACCTTACTTTCGGTTTCGGTAGCATAACGGTATATTGGACTTATAAATTTTTGGAAATCGGCTTCGTTATCGGCCAAAGTCGCAGTCCACATAATCCAATCAGATTTAGTGTAGGTTCTGCGGCTATCCAACGGTAGTCCGAAATCTTTTTGCTTGGTTAAATAAAAGTTAATTTCCTTTTTGTATACTTCTTTAGGAAAAAGGTCAAGTTTTAAGAGTTTATCCCATACGAGGTTGTATTTCTGGCTCCAGGTATTTTTATCGTTAAAGGTTAAGGCATAGTGGTCACCATCATCGGCCATTTTCATCCAGTTCTGGGCCATTTGCAAAGCGGTTGTTCTGTATTTTGCAGCTACATCAGCCTTACCTAACAATTGTGCCATTTGTGCATAAGCACCTAAAGCTACAATGGCTTTTACTGATAAATTCGAATTTCTGGCCAGGTGACCGGCAAAATCATCGGTACAAAGCTGGTTTGCAGGGTCAAATCCTTCCCTTAATAAATAATTGGCCCATACCGACATTACCTCCCAATGTTTCCCGGCATATTTTGCATTTCCTTCTGCCCTGGTAATAGCAGCAGTTAAGATGATCATATTTCCAGCCTCTTCTACAGGCATATCTTCACCATAGGTTTGGCCATTTCCTAAAGGGTAAGTGCCTAAATCGTGTGCGGCAAAAGGTTTCTTCCATTTTCCACTTTCTGAATAATAGAAAATACCATTTAGCATGCCTTTTAACAATTCGGGGTTGTACACCAAAAATTGAGGCGCTGATGGATAAGTTACATCAACTGTATTGATTGATCCGTTACTAAAATTCTCTTTCGATAGGAATAGGATATCTCCATTTGGGGCATAAACGATTTTGTGTGCCGCAATAGCCTGTCTATAAGCTAGTTTACACATATCTGCATATTCTTTTCCCCCAGCTTTTTCTGCATCGGCATATAGTTGGGCATCAAAAATGGCACACTTACTTTTTAAATCAGGATATTGGGTACTGGCCTCGGCCAACTGATCTTCAAATTGCGTTGAACCAGACTGTCGCCACACGGGTTGTAGTTTTTCACCAAAGTATTCAACTGATTTCAGGTCATCATAACCCAACATCATATATTTATCTACGGGTGTGGAAGAAACCGAACCGAAAGGAATAATACTGCTTAGGTTTAAGTTTTTCGAATTTAAAACCTGTGCTTGTGTTGGATATTTGGAATCGACGAAATTTTTTAAACTTTCGTTCTGCGTAGCAATAAATTGAATAGCATTAAACCTGGCTGGAACGGCTACATATAAATAGCCCCAATCAATGCGCAGGTCGTCTCCCCTTTTCTTTAACACCGGCTGCTCTACGGTTCCTGTTTTTAAAATAGAGAGATTGTTTTTTGAGCTCTTCCAAGCCGAAATGCTTTGGTTTGGTGTATTTACGGCCAGGTTTGATGATGCCCCAAATAAAATATCTACGTGATGCTGTTTGGTATCAGTAGATTTTACAGTATAATTAATATAACTGATTGGCCTTGCGGTTAATTTAATATCATTCAGTAATAATGGAGAGGTAAAAGCAACCTGTAGTTCTACCGGGCCACAGCTAAAAGTGTATTTGGTTGTAGTTGACTGAATAGATACATTGGTTTGAGTGGCTGGAGCAATTTTTAAATGATCTGCCTCTTCTTCAACTATGCCGGCATCCAAGTGCCTGCCACCAGCGGTATTTTTACAATGAATAGCCAGTACATTTTTTCCTGTTTTTAAAATACCATCTTCAATTGGCAAATAGCTATAATCAGAAACCCATCCGTTTTTTTTGTAAATTATTTTACCGTTTAAATAAACAATTACATTATCATCGTGATTGAGTTTCAGGTATTTTTTTGCGGACGATACTTTGGCCACATCGAAGGTTCTTCTGAAGTAAAGATCATCGCTATTCCATTTTGTTTTGGCAGAATTATCGTCTCCAAAAGGAGCTTCGGCTTTTTTCCAATCATTATCATTGTATGTAATGCTTTCCCAACCTGCTTCAGGTTTATCGAAGCTATAATTAGCCTGATATTTTAATGCATCAGCCGCTGGAAGTATATCTTTAAAAGTTTTACTTTTATCGCCCAGAAACCGGTAATATTTGCCATCCACCTTTATTAAGCCCAATAAAGATTGTTCCTTCCCAGTCCAATGTTTGGTAACCGATTGGTTAAGCCCATCGCCAAAAGACCAAATACTGAAATAGGCATCATGCGTTATTAAAGGATAAGCAGGCGCCTTATCTTGTGCTTTTGTAATTAAATTAAAAAAAAGACAAAGTGCTAATATGGAAAGTTTTCTCATAAATTAATATTTGGTTTATTAATAAATCGTTTTACTTAATGACATCAATTGATTTTTTTAATTCTGCAAACAGAAAAATGTCAATCAACACGATATTAAATGGGATTATTGTTGTTTGGTGCTCAATTAAAGTAAAACGTTTTACTAATTCAATATTAGAGAAATAAAAATCATATTAAAACAGCTTAACGTAACATTTAAGTTACCGGATTTTAATTCCTGATGATTAATTTGGCTGGAATAATGATCTCCTGGTTTTCGGGTTTGGCTTTGGTCGACAATTGTTTAAGAATTAGCTTAATTACATTCTCTGCAATTTCTTCAAGCGGTTGTTGAATTGCTGAAATACCAGGTGTGTGCAATTCGAAAGCTTCATGATCATCGTATGCAATAACAGCAAAGTCCTCGCCTATTTTCTTATTGATCTTTTTCAATACTTTTAATCCGCTAATTGCTAAATAATTGGTTGCAAATAATACTGCATCAATTTTTTTATAATCGAAAAGTTCTTTAACCTGAGCAATGGTTTCGCTTTCTTCCTGATTAAAATGAATCTTTAAAACCAAGTTGTCATCATACTTGATTCCGTGATCTTCTAATGCTTTTTTATAACCATCATAACGCTCTGTTATCTGCTCTACGTTGATATCAGTAGTAATCAAGGCGATGTTCTTTTTACCTTGATCGATAAAATGCTGTACTGATTGGTATGAAGCATTAAAATGATCGGCTCCTACATAACTGGTGTTGATATCTGGCAGGTTCCTATCAAAAAAGATTACCGGATTGCCATCTTCCAACAGCATTTTTACATCTTCTTCTATTCCTTTTATAGGAGAGATGATATAGGCATCAACTTTTCGCGATTTGAACATGTTGATCAGTTCCTTCGCTTTGTCGATACTGTTTTCTGTACTGGAATAAATAATTTTATATCCTCTTTTATAGGCTTTATCTTCGATTAACCTGGCAATCCTGGAAAAGAATGAATTGGAAATATCTTCGATAATCAGGCCGATAATATTGGAGTTACCGGTTCTTAAACTTCTTGCAATCTGATTAGGTTTATAACCACTTTCTTCGATAATTTTTTCTACTTTCTCTATTACTGCTTCGCTTATCGATTTCTCTTTTGCTTTACCATTAATAATGAATGAAACTGTGGTAATGGATACATTGGCTTTTACGGCTATATCTTTGATAGAAAGCGATTTCATTTGGTTGGATTTCTTTTTGAGTTAATCAATTCAAAGCTAAATAAAAATTGCAGCTTTTAAATTTTTGCCAATTATAAAAGCGCAATTTAACATTTTTTATGATAATCGTTTTAGAAACAGTTATTAAAGGGAGGTAGAATAAAAAAATGAAGCTTAAAACAGCAAAAGGCGCCTGTTAAGCGCCTTTTGTATCAAAATTAATATCCTGGGTTTTGGGTCAGCTTAGGATTGAGGTCCCGCTGCCGCTGAGGAATCGGGTATAATGCTTTGGTTGCTGATGAGGCTGTGTGATCCCACCAGGTTCCGGTTACAAATTTCCCGAAACGGATTAAATCATCTCTTCTGAAACCCTCGAAAATAAACTCTCTGCCGCGTTCTTTCAAAAGCTCATCTAAAGTTAAAGTAGCAGTTGTATAAGCTTTAGCGTCGCGTATAGCCGGTGCATAAGCCCGTTTTTTTGTTGTATTAATCAAGGCTACTGCTTCTGCCGTAGCTACACCTCCGCTTTTACGCATTAATGCTTCTGCTTTGGCAAAGTAAATCCACGTTAAACGGTAAACATTCCAGTCTGTATTGTTATAGTTAGGATCAGGCTGAACAGCAGTTGTATCTTTGCCGTTAATCACAAAACCAGGAACTGAATTACCGAGTTTATATTTATTGAAACGAACACCACTATTTTCTTCTCCTTCACTCATGTTAGAAACAGTAGAACCTGATTTGTTTTTCCGGATATTATCTACAAAAACCAAAGGCAAACCCTGGTACTCTACTGTGCCCAATACTGCTCTTGTTTTAAGGTTAGTATCGGCAAATTTGTATTGTGGACCAATTAGCAACCATTCTGTTTTACGTCGGTCGTCTGCTTCATATGTATCATAAACTCCAGGAATAAGTACAATACCATCATTACCGTTTCTACCGCCACCATAAATATCTTTTTGGGCAAAATGATAAAATTCACCTGTCCAGGATGGTTCGAATTTAGCTCTAGTGTAATCGTAAGCAATAGAAAAGATGACCTCTTTAGATAAATCGTTGGTGTTTTTAAACTGGTCGGTTATGGTAGTATCCAATTGCATGGTTCCGTTTTGCCCACCAGCTTCATTGTTGATCAACTTATCAGCAGCAGCAATACAATCATCCCAACGGGCTGCACCCGACCATACTTCGGCATTTAAATAAAGTTCTACAAGCATGGCGTAGCCGCTTGCCTGACTCATCCTCCCTAACATGGCCCTTGATAATTTCGGCACGTTATTAATATTGTCTTTAATTTCTTTCTCCACAAAATCAAATACTTGCTTTCTGCTCGAAGTACTAGGATAAACCGGATTTGCAGGATCGGCAGGTTCGGTTACTATGGGCACTCCACCAAACAAATCCATCAGTTTCAGGTAATGAAATGCACGTAATAATTTTAACTCGGAAATAAATTCATCTTTTTCCTTTTGGGTAATCCCCATGGTAGAAATATCGCGTGTGCTAATGTTTGCTATAGGATCGTTGCAATATCCGATACCGCCATAAATTAGCGACCATGCATTATTTAAACCTGCTTCGTCTACTGTCCAGCTATGATAATGCAACCGCTTCCATTTTCCACTGTCTTCCCCATGTGGCCCTTTGGTTGGCCAGGCCAACTGATCTGCTGATAATTCTGCCGGTCTCCACCAGCCGTCTTGTCCCGATGGCGTTGCCCAGGCATTTGCATGTGTGTAAGGGCGTAAAACAGCCGATAATACTTCGTTTTTATTGGTGTAAAATTTATCAGAAGGAATCTCATCGTATGCATTCTCATCTAATTTGGTACAGGCACTTACTATACCAACCAATAAAATTAATGCTGTATGTAATATTGTTTTATTTTTCATTGTTATATAATTAAAAGCCCACATTAACACCAAATAAGAATGATCTCGTACTTGGGTAAGCACCACGATTATCAATCCCAGGACCTAAACCTGTATCCTGAATAAAGTCAGGGTCGTTACCTGAATATCCGGTTATAGTAGCCAAATTCTGCCCGGTTGCATACACACGGATGTTACGAACCATCTTGGTTTTAAGTTTGAAATTATAACCGATGGTTACCTCATCAATTTTAACATTGGTTCCATTTTCCAGATAGTAATCAGAATACATATAGGTATCGTTAATCTGACTATACTTTCCGAATGCTTCTTTTAAATAATTAATCCCTGAAATAGATGGGTTACCATAAGAAAGTGCAGTAGTATTTAAGATCTGATAATCGAATTTACCGCGTAAGAATACCCTGAAATCAAAATTCTTGTAGGTAAAGTTTGCGGTGTATGAGGCATAATATTTTGGAATCGCATTTCCGATTGGAGCAAGATCTGTTAAGTTTTTATCTTTTGAGTAATTGATCTGATCGTTACGTACGGCCTGTCCATTTCTGTTGTAGAACAACCATTTTCCATCTGCATCAAAACCGGCAAAACGTTTCCCATAGAAAACACCAACATCTTCCCCTTCGTAAGTGGTAATGGCATCACCAAGATCGCCGGCTCCGCCTATACTGCCAAAAGTTTTATATTTAACGGTATAAATATCATTAGAGTAAGAATCCAGGGTATTTTTGATCGTACTTCCTGTAAAGTCCATACTAAAAGTAAAGTCTTTGGTTTTAATGGCCTGGTATGATAAGGCAAGTTCTATACCTTTTGATGAAATCTGCCCTACGTTGGCAAAAATGCTCGATTGCACGTAAGGTGGCTGAGGCGTGGTATAGGTATCTAATAAATCTTTGGTTGTACGTTTAAATACATCTAAAGCACCTGTTAACTTGTTATTGAACAAAGTAAAGTCAGCTCCAATATTTAACTCGCGTTTGCTCTCCCATTTAAGAAACGGATTTGCATTTCGGCTGGGGCCATATGTTTCGCGGTATGCACCATCAGGATATAAATATTTTCCGCCGGTACTTAAAGTAACCCTTGAGGCATTGTTTTGAAAACCTGAGTTACCGGTTACGCCATAACCCGCTCTTAATTTCAAATTGTTAACCCATTTTACATTCTCCATAAACTTCTCCTGGGTTACATTCCATCCTAATGATACCGCCGGGAAGTTTCCCCACTTGTTGTTGTCTCCGAACCTTGATGACCCTTCTCTTCTTAAAATGAACTGAGCAAGGTATTTTCCATCAAATGCATAATTAATACGGCCAAAGAAAGCGATTAAGGTATTGTCATTTTTAAAACTTCCCATTCCTGCCTTTCCATCGGCCAATGCCTGACCGGCATTTAAATTATCTTCATGAAACTGATCGTTTAAGAAACCGCGGTTACTCGCTTTTGCACCTTCTTCGATATAATAGCGATAACTGTAACCTGCCAATGCAGTAAATGAATGTTTATCTGCAATGGTTTTGGTATATTGTAAAGTTGGCTCTAAGGCAAAACTTTGAGACAGGAAGTTGTTTTTAAAAGCATAACCTCCATTAGGATAATCACTGTTCTCTACAGAGTTTTCGCTGGCAATATTTGCATAGCCACCATCTACATAACTGTCTCTTTGTACTGAACCAAAAACAGTTCCTTTTAAACCTTTAACAATATCTAAATCAGCTTTAATATCTGCCGAACTGGTTTGTTGTTTACGGTAACTTGTTTCCTGAAATAAACGTGCAAATTGATTAGTACTCTGGTTATCGTAATAATAAGAGCCATCTGGGTTATAAATCAGCTTGGTTGGATTTTTAGTTGCTTCTTCTTCCCAACCGCTTCCTGTGAGTTCATTGTCAAAAAAATCAATTTTTGTTCCGTTCGCAAGCAGGTTGGCATTGTTAAAATTGGTTGCCAGATTCATCTGAACATTCAATTTATCGTTCAATCCTCTCTGATTTACATTTAGCCTTAAAGTATATTCTTTACGGCCATTTTCTAAAGCAATACCTTGTAAATCCCTATAGTTTATACTTGCACGATAACTTGTTTTGTCAGATCCTCCGGATAATGAAAGGTTATGGTTTTGTGACAGGTTATCGTGGTTAACCAATCGATCGTACAGATCTTCGCTGCCACCATAATCAATTGCATTAATCTCTTTTGACGCAATTTTTTGTCTAAACTCATCCGCTGTTAAAAAATCCAGGCGGTTTTGGATAAATTCTTTCCTTGCATACGCCGAGTAGTTAAAAGTAGGTGCACCGGGTTTACCTTTTTTGGTGGTGATTAAAATTACACCGGCATTGGCACTGGTACCGTAAATTGCTGCTCCTGATCCATCTTTTAAAACATCAACAGATAAGATATCATCTTGCTGCAAAAGATCGGGATTACCACCGGGAATACCATCGATAACGAAAAGCGGACTTGCACTTCCGGTTACAGAAACAACACCCCTTAGTTGTACACTTGGGCCAGCATTAGGATTTGAACTCCCCCTGGTAATATTCAATCCTGCAACTTTACCCTGAACCAGATCTAAAGCGTTCCGTGCTCCACTTTGTCGAAATTGCGAAGTATCTACGTGCGCAACAGAAGAAGTAACTTCTTTGGTTTTTAATGTTCCATAGCCAACCACCACTACTTCATCTAATTTTTGAGATTGCGACGGGACTAAACTGATGGTTAATGGCGTTGCCCCATTACCAGCCGGAACGGATTTGGTTTGGTAACCGATGTAGCTAAATACCAATACATCAGTTGGGGCAGTAACATTGATACTGAATTTGCCATTCTCTTGTGTTACAGTACCACCTGTTTTGCCCTGGATCTTAATTCCAACGCCAGGTAAACCGATTTTCTGCTCGTCTACAACAGTACCGGTAATTGTTTTTTGGGCTGCTGATGCTGCAGGAGCATTGCTTGCCGGTGCAGCAGGCGCTGTTGTAGTTGATGCTGGTGCCGGGGTAGTAACCGGACGTGAGCCACCCAACGGATTTGGTGGTACTTTTACCGAATCAGCAGGTTTAGCCACCGGAACTTTTTTTGTTGTGTCTTGTTTTTTTGTTGTATCCTGCTGAAAATAGTAGCGGTTAAAATTCTTTTTATCGCTCTTAATTTTCGCAAACAACTGGGGGCTTGAAAGTAGGACAAGGCATAGGAATCCTGTCGTCCTGAGTAAAATGTTTTTCATTGGCACTCACTAGTTTAGTTTATAATTAGTTACGCAATGCGGCCTAATTTCACCAAATTAATAAGCGCTATGAGATTAATTAGTTATGATTAGGTTTTCCGCAAAACGATTTAGTAACGCCCTAAACGCGGTTTTGTTTTAAAAAAAATGAAAACACCCTAAAATGTTACATTATAGGTAAAACAAAACTTTACTAATAAAACAAGTGCGAGAACTTATAAATAATAAAAACAGGGCTAAAAATAACAGAAGGAAACATCCTGATTATTTAAGGTCATCAGGATGTTTTGGATAAGTAAATAACCCAAAACTTAGACCGGCTTTTGCAAACCAGGCTGACCGCTGGAAATAGGCATTATAAGTATCCTGCCCGTAATATCCGCCCTCAACAAATAATCCGGCGGCACTAAAGCCATTCAGCCTGTAGTGCAAAGTAGAATGAAAATTTATACGGTCGGCGAATGTAGCCTTTGATAAATTATAAATTGGACCGACATTCATTGAATTGGTAATCAGACTCGCAAAAAATTCTACCCTTAATTTTTCTACAGGATAATATTTTTCAGTAAGACGATAGAACTTTTTATCTTTATGATCAACAATATTACGTCTAAAATTAGGTGACCATTTATAGGTATAAAATAAATTAAGCCTATTGGTCCCATAAATATTATACTTTTTCATTCCTGGCGCCAATCCTGATGACTGTCCATAACCAAATTTTAAATACTGATTGATGGTATTACTGGCATTTTTAAGAAACATAATCCCATTCAATTCGACTACAAAATCATCACTAAAATTACCATTATAAGTATTAAAATACCCTTTTTTACCCCAATCTTTATCAGTATTGTTAAACTCTTCTCCATCCTGGCCGTTAGAATGATGATAACCTTTAACAGAGAAACCAAAGTTATGACTCCTATCTTTTTTATAGAGTGCGCTATGAGTGATAAATAACTCACCTCCAGGCCGTGATGAGGCCGTGCGCACCGGTAGCGAACTATCTCCAACCGATTTGTCGTTATTAAAAATCCGCACTTCAAATTCAGGATTAAAATAAAGGGCAAACATAAGATATCTTTCTTTCTCTTTATTTAAGTTTATTGTCCAGTTAAAAGGTGAAATATTAATGTAAGGGCTGATCTTAGCATCTAAAACCAAACTTTTCCGATCGGAAAAATCACTTTTAGTCATCCACCGTTTATTAGCATAAAAAGAAGCTTTTGATAAGAAAACAGAAGAGGAAATATCTTCATTAAAACTAAAATTATTTCTGTTCTTATTTACAATGTATTTAATTTGCTTAGGAAGTTCTGCGAAAGGGACAGAATTTACCTTTATAGTATCGTATCCCGACGGGTTTTGTGCGATGGATTTGTTGGAAATCCAAAAAGTGGTAAATAAGAGGATGATAGTTGAGGCTTTAATCATGATGTTAATTTTTTATAAAAATAACTCACGTTTAAAATGCCGTCAATCCCCAATACCGGGTATATTGTTATTGATACTTATGCCACTAAAATTTTATCCTTTTAACTTTTCTACAATCAATCTGGCTGTTTTTGCCGAAGCGCCTGGTTTGCCCATTAATAAAAGTAGCTCATCGTAATGCTTTAACATCCCGCTCCTGCCCTCGCCTGTTAAGATAATTTTGAGTTCTTCGTTCACCTTTTGGGTGTTACAATCTTCCTGGATGAGTTCGGTTACAATCTTCTTGTTTATGATAAGATTAACCAGTGAAATGAATTTAATTTTCACTAACATCCTTGCGATGGCAATTGAAATTGTGCCTCCTTTATAAACCACCACCTGTGGCACTTTAAACAAAGCAGTTTCCAGCGTAGCTGTTCCTGAAGCCACAATTGCAGCATGGGCATGGTGCAATAAGTTATAGATATTGTTAAAAAGCAGGTGAACTTTTTTATCTCCCGTAAACTGGCGATAATAACTTTCGGTAAAGGTTGGTGCAGCAGCAATGGCAAAAATATAATCGTGATGGTTTTCGGTAATGCTTAACATCACCGGGAGCAAACGTTCTATTTCTTGCTGGCGGCTACCTGGTAACAAGGCAATAATTTTTTTATCTCCTAATTGATGGCTCCTGCGAAAATTTAGGTCTGGTACAAATTGCACAATCTCGTCTAATAATGGATTGCCCACATAATCTACCTGCATACCCCATTCTTTATAGAAATCTACCTCGAAAGGCAGTATGCAGAACATCTGATCCACAACCTTTTTGATTTTAAGCACCCGTTTCTGGTTCCAGGCCCAAACCTTGGGTGAGATGTAATAACATACTTTTATGCCGTTCGCTTTTGCAAATTCAGCAATTTTTAGGTTAAAACCAGGAAAATCGATCAAAATCAAAACATCTGGCTTCCATTTTATAATATCTTCCTTGCAGGCTTTGAGGTTTCTGAAAATGGTGCGTAAATTTAAAATTACTTCAGTAAAGCCCATAAACGCCATATCTGCATAGTGTTTAACCAGCGCTCCTCCTTCGGCTTCCATCTTATCTCCCCCGAAATACCTGAACACCGCTTCGCTATCCTCTGCTTTTAAGGCTTTCATTAAGTTGGCGCCATGTAAATCGCCTGAGGCTTCTCCGGCTACGAGGTAGTATTTCATAATATGGATGATTTATAAAAAAATCGTCATTGAGAGGAGGCACGACGAAGCAATCTTTTATGTTGTTATTTTATTGCTCAATCCTCCATTGTTCTGGAAAGATTGCTTCACGCCAGCTCGCTGTCCTCTTCTTCAGTTCGCAATGACGACCATTTGTCAAAAAACTTTGTAGGCAAAGAATATAAAAGCGCACAAAAACGTTGCCGCTAAAATACCTCTACCAATATTTTCTTTGTTGTATTTAAAAAAGTATTGCATGGTATAAGCATTTATTGCAATACCACCAATATATAACAGATCCGCTTTCGCAAGGGAAGCCACATGGTGAATAATGTACCAGGCAATCGAACAGCATATTGCAGGCACCAGCAAACCAATGCCCAAACCTATCCATACCGAATTATTTAATCTTTTTAACTGATCAATCATAATGGCAAGCACTTAACCTAAATTAATACCATCAGGCGCTGAAACTTTGGTACCCGCAGCTTTTAAATCGCTGTTGCCTATGAAATCCCAACTGTTAAGGGCTTGTATAGCATGATGCGCCGTTAAATCAAACTGAACCGGAACAATAGAAACATAATTGTGCTCCAATGCCCAAACGTCGGTGTCCTCTCCTTTATCAAAATTTTCGAAAACACCCGTTAGCCAATAATATGGGCGTTTGTAAGGATCTGTCCGCTCATCAAATTCTTCCATCCACTTAGCATTGGCCTGGCGGCAAACCTTAATCCCTTTTAAGTTGTCGCCTTTGGGGAAATTCACATTTAAAAGTGTTCCTTCGGATAAACCATTTGCTAAAACCTGTTCACAGATATTTTTAATGTATTTTTTGGTATAACTGAAATCGGCATCGGCAGCAAAATCATCAAGAGAGAAACCAATAGATGGAATTCTTTCTATCGCACCCTCTACCGCGGCAGACATGGTACCCGAGTACAGCACATTGATAGAATTATTTAATCCGTGGTTAATGCCTGATACGCATAAGTCAGGTTTCTTACCTTTAAAAATCTTATTTACAGCAATTTTAACACAGTCAACCGGTGTACCGCTGCATTTATACATTTCTACACCTGCATAAAGATCAACCTTATCAAAACGGATCGGTTTACCTATGGTAATGGCATGTCCCATTCCACTTTGAGGGCTATCTGGTGCTACTACCACCACATTGCCCAGCTCCTGCATTACCTCCATTAAATTCTTTATACCTGTAGCGGTAATTCCATCATCATTTACAACTAAAATATTTGGTTTTGTGCCCTGCTTTGTCATGCCTGTAAAAATACAGATTATAAATTCAAGGCACAAAAAACCACAATTTATATGCTAAAATCATTTATTCCTGTATTTTTAGTTTAGAAATCAAAATTATTTCTTTCCCTGCCAGAAAGCATCTATATTTGAACAAATAACTTATTAAAAATGAATACTGTACTTAAGATCACACTTAAATCAACAGGTACACATTCATGATCATAAACCAAACAATTCAATGAAATTTAAACTATTTACTTTGGCTTGTTTTCTGATTACAGGTTCATTAGCGAAGGCGCAAACAACCTACCAATGGAAAACAGGAACTTCGGGTGGCTATACCTACAAGTACGTTACCAACGATCCGACCAAAACACGTTTTTATACTTTAAAAAACGGTTTGACTGTAATTTTATCTCAGAACAACAAGGAGCCCAATATTACCTATAAAATGGCGGTAAGAGCGGGCAGTAATACCGATCCGCGTACTAATACCGGTTTGGCGCATTACTTAGAGCACCTTTTATTTAAAGGAACAGATAAATTTGGAACACTAAATTATGCCAAAGAGAAACCATTTTTAGATAAAATCGAAGTACTTTACGAAACTTACAACAAAACTACCGATCCGGCTAAACGTAAGGAGATTTATAAGGAAATAGACAAAACTTCGGGCGAAGCTTCTAACTATTCTATTGCAAACGAATACGATAAAATGATGAAGTCGATCGGGAGTAACTCTACCAACGCGCATACCTCGGTAGAAGAAACCGTTTACGAAGAAGACCTTCCATCAAATGCCATTGATAAATTCCTGGCTGTGCAGGCTGAGCGTTTCCGCGCTCCTGTTTTCCGCATCTTCCATACAGAATTAGAAGCTGTTTACGAAGAAAAAAACATCGGCATGGATAACGATGGTCGTAAAATGTATGAGAAAATGCTGTATGCGTTGTTTCCAACACATAACTACGGACAGCAGACCACCATTGGTACTGTTGAGCATTTAAAAAATCCATCGTTAGTCGAAATCAGAAAATATTACAACAAATATTATGTGCCAAATAACATGGCCTTAATTATGAGTGGCGATATTAATTATGATGATTTAATTAAAAAAATCGACAAGGATTTTGCTTACATGGTTCCTAAACCATTTGCACTTTATAACCCTGCGCCAGAAAAACCATTAACCCAGGTTCAAACGGTTGATATTTACGGTCCAAGTGCCGAAAACTTATATATTGCTTACAGAGGTTTTGCCCAAAATACACACCAAAGTTTACTGTTAGATTTAATCGGAAGCATTTTATCTAATGGCAAAGCGGGTTTAATGGACATTAACATTAACCAACAACAAAAGATGTTGCGTGCAGGTGCCGGCTATAACTCAATGAAAGATTACGGAATCTTCATTTTATCTGGTTCTCCAAAAGCCGGACAAAGTTTACAAGAGGCACAAAAATTATTATTAGAGCAGGTAGAATTGCTTAAAAAAGGCGAGTTCGACGAAAGCCTGATTAAAGCAACTGTTGCCAACATTAAATTAGCCGAACTACAAAGTTTTGACAATAACGACGTTCGCGCAGATTTTGCAATGAATGCCTTTATTCAAAACCGTGGCACAGAATGGGATAAAACCTTAGCCTCAACCGATGCCATGGCCAAAGTAACCAAAAAGGAAATTGTAGATTTTGCCAACAAGTTTTTCATTAATAACTATGCTGCTATCTTAAAGCATAAAGGAGAAGATAAAGGCATCATTAAAGTAGAAAAACCTACCATTACAGCAGTAAAAACCAACGTTAATGAAGTTTCTCCGTTTACCAAAACCATTATTGCTGCTGCTGTAAAACCTATTGCGCCTAAGTTTTTGGATTATACCAAAGACCTTAATTTTGGTAAAGCAGGTATTGCCGATGTAATTGCCATACAAAATACCGAAAATGGTATTTTCCGTATGGGTTACCGTTTTGATATGGGTTCTTATAACTACAAATTGCTGCCTTATGCTGCACAATACCTATCTTTCTTAAGTACTGATAAATATTCCGCAGAAGATATTAGTAGAGCGTTCTATAATATTGCCTGTAGCTATAGCATAAATGTAGGTACTGATGTAACTACCGTTTCCATCACCGGTTTACAAGAGAATTTTGATAAAGCAGTGGCTTTACTTGAAGATGTTTTAGCTCATTGCAAACCAAACGAAAAAGCTTTGGAAGATTTAAAGGGGCGTTTGTTAAAATCAAGAGATAACAACAAATTAAATAAATCGTCAATTCTGAGTGGTTTAATGAGTTATGCACAGTATGGTGCAGATAATCCTTTTAATTACGGATTAACTAATGATGAGATCAAAAACATGAAATCGGCAGATTTGATCTACATTTTACATAACCTTACCAATTACAAACACACCATTACGTATTACGGACCTAAAACATTGACTGCATTTTCTGCTGATATTGTAAAGGCACACCCATTGGCAAAAGAATTTACTGATGCGGCACCGCTTAAGAAATTTGTATATACCAAAACCGATTCGAACAAAGTATACTTTGCCGATTATGATATGGTACAGGCCGAAATACGTTGGGTACGCAATGGTGGACTGTACGATCCGGCTAATGCTGCAAAAATTGCTTTATTTAACAATTATTTTGGTGGTGGCATGGGTTCGGTAGTATTCCAAACCATCCGCGAATCAAAAGCCCTGGCTTATTCTACTTTTGCCGTATATTCTTCCCCAAATACTAAGGAGAAAGAGAATACAATCATCGCTTACGTAGGTACACAGGCCGACAAAATGAACGAAGCAGTAGCAGGTATGAATGAGTTATTAACCACTTTACCTGAGTCCGACAAATCATTCGCACTTTCTAAGTCTAACTCATTAAATGGTTTTGAAACCAGTCGCATCACTAAAGATGGTATCATTTACAGTTACCTTGCGGATAAAAAATTAGGTTTTGATCACGATTCCAGAATTGATGAATACGCAAACCTGAAACCGCTTACTTTTGCTGATATAAAATCGTTCCATCAGAATAACCTTTCGGGCAAGCCATACAACTACTGTATTGTTGCTTCAGAGAAAAAAATCAACATGGCCGATTTAGCCAAATTTGGCCCGGTAACTAAATTAAGCCTGGAGCAGATTTTTGGATACTAGGAAGGTTAAAGAGTAGAAGGTTGAGGGTGGAAGGTAAAACCCAAAGCCTGAAAACTAAATAAAAAAGCGATTCCCGGAAACGGGGATCGCTTTTTTATTTAGGTAATAGTTCATGAGATCTGTTGAAAATCAACTAAAGTTGTTGGAGAACTTGGTAGCAAAGCATGGATAATACCCAACTTTTTTGATTCATCCGATTCAAATAGATTTACGTTTAGAACTTGCTTTTATAAGCTTGCTCGAAATACAACCGCAGTGAGCGTATCCTTTCCGTATCGATATGATTGATATAGCGGTGAAACATTTGCTCAGAACTATGCCCTGTTGCTTCCATTAGCAATGAAGTCGGAATCTTACTATAGAAATTGGAGGCAAAACTTCGTCTCCCGATATGGCTGGTTACCGCCTGCCATTTGGGGATTTGTTGCGTGACTACCCGGTAACCAGTTCGCTTGCCGATGCTGACCAGACTATCAATACCAGCCAGCCGGACGACTTCCTTGATCTGCTCATTATATTTTTTAGTCGATAGTTTTGCCGGAAAGTTTTCTTCGTTGTGCGACTTGATTACCTGAACCGCGGGATGCAATGGCAGTAGTACATTCCGTTGGGTCTTTTTTTGAATAAAACCAATACATTCCTGTCCAGCCACATGCTGTAACATGCCGCTGTTAAAGGTCATGAAATCAGAAACCCGCTGTCCGGTATAGCAACTAATCACCAGCCAGTCCCGCGCGGCTTGCAAAGACGGTGACACATACATACGTTTGATCTTTACCAACTCATCCTCAGTAAGGGTGATGAATGTTTTGTTCCTGCTTTCTTTAGGTAGTTCCAGTTCGTAGACAAATGTGCGGATTCCCCTTTTTTCAAGGTAATTCAGCACTGTCTTGACAAAGTTGACCGAGCGGTGCATCGTACTACTACTATAGGCTTCCTGCTTACCAAATTCGAGAAACTTCTTAACGAAAGCTGCATTCACATCACTGATCATCAGGTGCCGCATGCTATATCCCTCAAAACGCTGAAACAGGTTAAAAAATACGAAATAACGTTTACGGGTTGAGCTACAGATCAGGTGCGAACGAGAAGTAATATAGTTGTTCATATGCCATAAAACGCTTTCTTTGGGGTACTCAACCGTTCTAGTGGCTGCATTCTTTCGGACCCGATTACCAAGCGTTCGCAGCGATATCCTGTCGAATTTCCAGTAAATAGTATCTAGGTAATCGGTTACAGCAATTCGCAATCGGTCTAGACGCTCGTTCAGCCGTTTACAGTTCTTCAAGTAAATATTGCGAGGACGTTGCTGTAAAGGATCCCACATTTCCTTTGCTATGCGTAACGGAGTTCGTACTTGGCAGGTTTGCCCTCCATCATCATGGAGTTCTAGTACTATAAAATTGGACGTAGTATCGTCCATTAACTTAAACAATAATCTGATCATAATCGTATCACCTTAATTAACAGTGAATTTAGGAAGAAAACAAGTCTAGATCAGACTACGTTAATGTGTGCAAATATAGCGTTTTATTTATTTAAGAAATATATAAAATGCTCTTTTTAACCATTTTAATAGTCATGGCAGATTCGGTTACTTCGGCTAAGTTTCCTTCCGTTTGCCATAATTTCCTATCTAACCTATTCAGTTATAATATTAAAATTATTAAAACAAGTCTGATCTAGACTACTATTTCCATTTAGCAGACTGAGAGAGTTATTACTGATGATGCTAACGGATAAAATAATGAAACTATTTGCCGGAGGCAAATTTGCAAACAAATACAAATTACTTAACAATATAATAACTATTCAATGAAAAAGCTTTACGAGACAATTAAGACAGTCAACAGGAACTTTTCGGTGCTACATGTAGAAGGCGATATGTTCAGGCAAAAGGTGTTAAAAAAATTTTCGAGCAAAATTGGCTTAGCAGTTCGCGGAACAGAAAGCCGCTAACTGCCGTTGATGAGATAAGCACTAAATAGGAAATCTCAGCAATATCCGAGTTTAATTAATCCCTTTTTTCAATTATTGAAATTAATAACAAAAACCTTAGTAAAAATGGAACCTTCATCTACCTCGATAAAATCTTTGAACTTAAAGACCAAGTGTAAAAAATGTGGTCAGGAGATGGATCGTATCAAACGCCCTCACTTAGTTAAAACATTCCTTTTCTGGCTGCCCTACAGAAGATATTTCTGCTACAGTTGCTTAAGAAAACGGTGGGCAAAGCGGCCTCATAAAGCCCTTAAAGAATGATTTTGCAGATCAAAAAGTGTATGTGCGAGGATTGTTAGCAAAAGGACAGTTGACAGTAGGCTAGCCGGGCTGTTGATGTGTTCGTGGATACAGTACATAATCAAACAGGAATGAAAGTATAATGCTTAACCTAACCATAACGAAATGAATTCAAATGCCATAACCGTAGGGCTCATCGACGATGATGAATTTTATACCTGCATCCTAACAACCTTATTGGAACTTGCAGGTATGAAAGTACTTTTTCAGGCTTATAATGGCAAAACCGGCATCGCGAAACTTGCCCCCTTAGTTATCAAACCCAAAGTTCTGATCGTCGACATTGAAATGCCAGTAATGGGCGGGTATGAGGTGATCGACTTTGTTAAAAAAACTTGGCCGGAGATGATGATCATTGCCCATTCTTCTTTGACTGATATAAAGGCGCAACAAAAAGCCATCGACTGCGGCGCGGTCGCCTTCATAATGAAATGCAGAGCTGTGACTGACATGATTGGTACCATCCTGACCCTCACTAAAGATCCTGAACAATAGCATGTTAGTATATATATATTAGAAAAACTGGTTTATGAAAAGGTGATGCTCCTGCGATCAATCGAAAATACCACCTACTTCACTAGTATTAATTATGCCTACAGATACACCGAATCAGTCTTTCATTTAGACAGTCAAAATATTTTTATGGTGCAGATTGGCACCTTGCGCCGCTCGCTTGCAGAAATGATTTTGAGGTTAAGCATGGACTAATATGGCTATCTGTATGGACTGTTAGCGTATGTAGAACAGGAGCTGGCGGAGGTGATTGAGATCATGAAATCTGAAAACCTTCTCGAGCAATGGCGCTATTAAAAAGACATCAGTAACATGGACTGATCCGCCGCCCTTGACCAGATGGTCTAAGCGGCTTTAAATGATAATTTAGGTTGCGGTCGTTTTGCGACCCAGTTTTTTAGAGTTAAAAATAATTTATAAATGGAAGCATATTTTAGAAAGGAAAAAGAAGTAACTGAATTGGGTATTATGGATCTGGCACTAAGAGCTGAGGGTCAGGATCCGATAAATTGGGGAAAGGGATTTGATGTGACGCTGGATTCTATGACTACTGAAATGATTGGGATTAATTGTATACTGACTGGCATCAAGGCAGAGGATGGCTCACCAGTAGATGGCGTGATGATTCTTGCTAAAGAAATGCAGGTTGCTGATTTCATCAGGCATACCAATATCAAAGTATATGGAGATTTGAAAAAACTGGATCCGGAATTTATATGGAATGAGTTTTACCTCAAAGGAAATGCGCATATGGAGTTTATATGCAATGACCTGAAAATGGACATCAGGAGAAATCCGGAGATCCGCACTTTGGATCAGGTAAGAGAATATGCTGTAAAATTGTTTCTTAAAGAAGAAGAGGGGTGATTTTTTTAGGTTTATAGTTCTTTTTTTGCCATAACCTCAATTATCAGGATTAAAAAACCAGAATAAATGATGCTCGTGCTAATTAACGTAAGTTCGTTTTAAGTACATGCTCAGAAATTCAATCTGATAACTAGTAAACACTAACCAACTGTCAGATTAAGTATTGGCTATTAAAGGTCAACAATTAAAAATATTTCAATGTACTTAAAATCTCCTTCACCGAAAATTTAGCCCCGCAAACAAATTCATCTGCCGCTCCATAGTAAATGATTAATTCATCCCCATTAACGATGTGGCCGTTTGTAAATACCACTTCGCCAAAAAAACCATGCAGTTCATAATCTTCTTTAGGTATCATAATAGGCTCTTCCGTTCTGGCCAATACTTTCGACGGATCATTTAAATCCATTAAAAAAGCACCCAGGCAATATTGATGTTTTTCGTTCGCACCGTGATAGATTTCGAGCCATCCTTCTGCGGTTTTTATGGGTGCAGCACCGGCACCCACACGGGCACTATCCCATCGGTTAGGTCTCGTTTTAATAATACACCTGTGTTTGCCCCAATGGATTCCATCTGGAGATTCGGCCAGCCAGATATAATTACCACCCAGCGCCACACTACTTGGCCGGTGTAAAGCATAAAATTTACCGTTAACGCATTCTTCAAATATGGCGCAGTCTTTATTGTGGGGTGGGATAATCATACCGTGTTTCTCAAAACGCTTCCAATCTTTTGTTGTTCTTAATCCAACGCCTACCCCGTGGGCAGATACCGAAGTAAAGGTTAAATAGTAGGTGTTATCGATTAAAGATACACGGCAATCTTCAATACCAAAAGTTTCATCTTCTCCCTCACCCTGTAATAAAGGATAACTGGCAGGTTGGTAAAAATGCACACCATCATCACTGCAAACGAGCCTTAAATGCGATAATGTGGTTAAATAATCAGCACCCTGGTAATTGATCACCCTCGGATCTCCAGCATCCAGATCGGGATGATTTTCTGCTATTGCTATAATTTCAATTCCATTATCTTTCAATACAGGAAAACAAATAATACCTGTGGTTTGCTCAGGTCTTTCGGCAACCCGTATAAGCAACCATGTTTTACCCTTGAATGTAAAAACGCCCGGATTTAAAAGGCAAACGATTTCCAGTCCTGCCCTACTGGAACTTAGATCTTTTGGACATAAAATTGGGTTTTCGGGAAATCTTCTTGCGATATCAGGCATAGAAAAGGTTTTTAAAGCAAAACAGGCGACCACATTGACCGCCTGTTTATCTTATAGAATTGTGACTATAATGAGTTGATCCATTTCACGAGTTCATCTCTCCCTTTACCTGTTTTTTGTTGCAATTTGCCCAACAACTCATCATCCTGGCCTTCCTCATGTTTTAAATCGTCATCTGTTAAATCAGCATAAGCTTGCTTAACCTTTCCTTTTATTTCATTCCACTTTCCTTTTAATTCTAACTTATCCATGCTCGTATTTTTTGTTGTGAATAATGTGTTTTATACATTAATTAACAATCTTATCTACTTTTTGTTTAGTTTTTTACCTCTTTACTTCAGTAACTGAGTTATTTTCAGTTTATTCTCTCAGGTTTTGTATGTTTTTTTTATTATATTAAGGGTATCATTTCTGTCAACTATCAAACATTACTAACTAAACTAACAATTTGATGAAAAAACTACTCTTAAGTATGATTTTGTCTCTCGGTGCAATTTCGTTTGCTTTCGCACAAGGCAAAGTAATTACCGGGAAAGTTACGTCAACCGCCGGGCCAATTCCAGGCGTTAGCGTATTTGTAAAAGGCTCACCAGCTAACGGCACACAAAGTGATGCCTCTGGAGCATTTAAATTAACCGTTCCGGATGATGCCAAAACACTTGTTTTTAGCTTTATCGGGTACAAAATCAAAGAAGTACCTATTACCGGGCAAAATATTAACGTAAATCTGGATGAAGAGAACAACACTTTATCAGATGTAGTGGTGGTGGGTTATGGCACGCAGAATAAACGGGATGTGACAGGATCTGTAGCCTCTGTTAAATCTAAAGACCTGGAAAACTTACCCGTAACAAGTTTTGAACAGGCCTTACAAGGAAAAGCGGCAGGTGTTCAGATTGCCGCTCAAAATGGAAAATTAGGGCAGGGAATAA
>Ga0065714_10064659_pt1 | contig 25309 bp, 25 predicted proteins | sample MisRhiReplicate2_FD_59101 | JGI IMG/M metagenome (GOLD analysis project Ga0065714, IMG submission 59101) | Miscanthus rhizosphere microbial communities from Kellogg Biological Station, MSU, sample Rhizosphere Soil Replicate 2: eDNA_1 v2... | ecosystem: Host-associated > Plants > Roots >... | reverse complement strand
AAAAAAATAATTATGGCATTAGAAATCACAGATGCAAACTTCGAGGAGCTTGTATTAAAATCAGATAAACCCGTATTAGTAGATTTTTGGGCAGAATGGTGTGGCCCTTGTCGCATGGTTGGTCCAGTTGTAGAGGAAATCTCAAAAGAATATGATGGTAAAGCGGTAGTTGGAAAAGTAAACGTTGATAACAATCCTCAAATCTCGATGCAGTTTGGTATCCGTAATATTCCTGCTTTATTATACTTTAAAGATGGCCAAGTGGTAGACAAACAAGTTGGTGCTGTTCCAAAATCAGTATTGGCAGAAAAATTAAACAAGCAATTGGCTTAGTTTAAGCTTAAAAGCAAAAAAAATCAAAGCCTAAGGGCTTGTAACATATTTAAAACCCAAGTTCATTTGATGGATTTGGGTTTTTTATTGCAAACATAATTTCGTTTCTTTAATAAAAAACTAACAATCATGTCTATTCACTTATTTAACAATAAAACTTTAGCGATTTTATTGGGAGGCCTGGCGCTGAACTGTGCAAATATTGCCTGTGTATCGGCACAAAACCCTGTTGAAACCAATGAACCTTCAGCTGATTATAAACCTGCTTTTGCAGGGCAGACCCGAATTGCAGGCGTAAAGACCAAAACCCCTTTGGATATTACGGTCATCAATGAAAAGTTGGAAAATCCATGGGCAATCTCAGTACTTCCCAACGGAGGTTTCCTGATTACTCAAAAACAGGGTACCATGGTGATTCTTACCGCGGATGGAAAACTGAGTAAAAAAATTACCGGTTTACCAAAGGTTGATCCATCCGGTCAGGGTGGTTTATTGGATGTAACACTTGATCCCAACTTTGCCAAAAACAGGATGATTTACTGGGCATATTCAGAGCCTCAGGATAAAGGCGTTTTGTTGGCCATTGCCAAAGGTAAACTGGCTGCAAATGAAACTTCGATAGAAAACCAGACCATTATTTACCGTGCTACGCCTGCTTATACGGGTAAACTTCAGTACGGATCGAGAATTGTTTTTGATAAAAATGGCAATTTATTTGTAAGTACAGGCGAACGTTCTGGTAACGATATCAGGATACAGGCACAATATTTAAATTCTTCATTAGGTAAAATTTTGCATCTTACCCCAGAGGGAAAAGCGGTTGCAAATGGTCCATTTGCAGGTAAAGCTGATGCCCGACCTGAAATTTATGCCTATGGACTCCGTAACCCGGATGGTTTGGCCATTAATCCTTCGACAGGCGATTTATGGGAGGCAGAGTTTGGACCAAAAGGTGGTGATGAAGTAAACATCATTAAGCCGGGTAAAAATTATGGCTGGCCAATCATTACCTATGGAACAGAATACAGCGGTAAAAAAGTTGGAGATGGTATTCAGCAGAAAGAAGGAATGGAACAGCCGGTTTATTACTGGAATCCAAGTATTTCACCTGGTTGTATTGCGTTTTACAACAGTAATAGCATAGCCGAGTGGAAAGGCAATTTATTTGTAGGCGGTTTGGGCGGTTCGCACATTATCCGTTTAGTGATAAAAGATGACAAGATTGTTGGTGAAGAGCGCTTGCTGGAAGGTAAGGGCGAACGTTTCCGCGATATGGCAGAAGGTAAAGACGGAGCGCTTTATTCAGTAACCGATAACGGGCATTTGTATAGGATTACAAAGAAATAATATTTGATAAAACTGTTTGGTAAGCCACCAAACAAGGAATCGAAAATAAATTGAAAATATTTTCCGATAATACCCTGCAGGTTTAACTTGCGGGGTATTATTTTATCAGTTCTGTCCAAACCTTGCAGGTTTTTAAAATTTACAAGGTTTGAATATTATGGCATTTTAATTGCTGTAAAATTATTATTCCCTATTATTTTATTGTGATTTAATAAGTATTTGTCAAAGCATTAATAACATAATTATGGAATATTCTTTAAAGGAAAAAAGGAATGCAGGTATTTTATTTACTTTTTATGATCCTTTTAAATCATTTCATAGTTTTAACTCATGTTCTTACTCCAGCTCTTCAATAACGTTAATTGTTGATACTATTCATAAAAATTATGTAGTTGAAAAAAAATCTGCAAAAGGTGGAGTGGATATAGATTATTATCATCTCGATTCGGGAATATTTTGGGATAGAAGAAGAGTGATAAAGTTTAATAAAAAGGCAAACTCTTTGCTATTAATTGTTGAAAATGGATTACCCAGGCATTTAAGGCCAACTTGGGATGATACAACAAATAAAAGAATTTTAACTTTAGATAGAAGATTGCAAAATCCTGCAAGAGAATTTATCAATACAGTTGAAGAGGAACTTGGGATACAATTGAGGATTGTGCAAGCGTTAAGAACGATTGCTGAACAAAACGCGTTATATAATCAGGGGAGAACAACTCCAGGTAATATTGTTACCAAGGCAAAGGGTGGTTCAAGTTACCATAATTATGCTTTAGCTATGGATGTGGTAATTGTGAAAGAAGGCCAGGCAATTTGGAGTATTTTGCCAAGAGAAGTCGTTCAAATTGGAGAACAACTCGGATTTGAATGGGGAGGGAATTGGAAGGGCTTTAAAGATTATCCACACTTTCAGATGACTTTTGGGAAAAGCATTAAAGATTTAAAAAATGGAAAATAGTTTTAAAAAGCTTTTCGCATTGTTGATAGCTATTATTATTTGTAGTAGCCATAGCACTTTTTCAGCTGATAAAAATCCAATTAATGATGCTATAGATAGCGTCGCTATAATAAAGAAAATCAAATCTGATTTAGCATCGATCAACAAAAAACTGAAGCTTTATAAAAAGAAAAAGAGAGATGCTTTCGGAATGTCGGCGGAAGGTGGTGAGGTAACTGGCTATTATAGTAAAGGCGCACTTAAAAAGATACATTGTGTTTTTTATGGCGAAACCGGAAAGGCCGAATCTGATTATTATTTCAACAACAGTGGTTTGTTCTTTTTATATAAGAAAGAAGTATTTTACAATAAGCCGATTTCTTTAAAAGGGTTTAAAATTAAAATTAGCATAGAAACCCGTTATTATTTGTTTGGAGATAAGGTGATTAAAACTATAGTAAAGCCCAATACTTTAGTATTATCATACGTTGAAATAAAAGCTGGGCTTGAGCAAATTATGGATATTTTAAATCAAAAATAGGTTTTAGACCTCGCAGGTTTCACAACCTCCGAGGTCTTTATTTATCATTTTAAATCAGTAGGTTTTGCGTTAGGGATTGTATGGGTTTAGTGCCGATCCTTAATCGGTACCGGAGCGAAGCGCAGCCCTGCAAAGCCCGCCCCTTGCGTAGCTTGGGGAACGCACTAATCAGTTTGCAGTTTGAAATTTACCGTTTGCAATAGCTCTGCACCTGATTTTTGAAACTTCGGAAGTGTTGGCTAGTTTTTCATTTTTTTAATAAATCTTTTATTAGCTTTACGATATGCAGGTTGTAAACTACGAGAACGAAACAAGCTATGGTAATTTAGAATTGCTGGCCCGGCAAGTGGTAGAAGGTTTTATTACGGGTTTGCATAAAAGTCCCTTCCATGGCTTTTCGGTTGAGTTTGCAGAACACCGCCAGTATAATAATGGCGATAATGTTAAAAATATCGACTGGAAATTATACGCCAAAACCGATAAACTTTACAGCAAGCGTTTCGAAGAAGAAACTAACCTGCGTTGTCAGTTTGTGATTGATGTTTCCTCATCAATGTATTTCCCGGAGCCGAAAAATAATAAACTGATTTTCTCGATACAGGCTGTGGCATCTTTAATGTACCTGCTAAAGAAACAACGTGATGCTTTCGGACTAAGCTTATTTACCGATGAGATATTGTTAAACTCTCCGGCAAAATCGACTACGGTACATCAGAAATATTTATTTACCCAATTGGAAGAACTGCTGCAGAAACCAAAGATAAATGCACAGACCAATTTAAGCGAGGCACTGCACCAGGTGGCAGAACTAATCCACAAACGTTCCCTGGTAATTGTCTTCAGTGATCTCTTCAATACGCATACTAGTGCAGATAAAACCGATCAGTTTTTTGATGCGCTGCAACACCTTAAGTTTAACAAACACGAGGTTGTGGTTTTTAATGTGGTTGATAAAACAAAAGAGGTAGATTTTAATTTTGAAAACCGTCCATATCAGTTTATTGATATGGAAACCAGCGAAACTATCAAAGTACATACTAATCAGGTAAAGGAAAATTATACTGCAGCTGTTTCCAGTTACCGCCAGCAGATTGCCTTAAAATGTGCCCAATATAAAATCGATTTGATTGATGCCGATATGAATGAAGGATTTTATCCCGTTCTACAGTCATATTTGATTAAAAGGCAAAAATTAGGCTAAGCTTTTGTTTCAAAGCAAAAACAACAGTAAGGGTAGACTGTTAATTAATAAACGATATAATTTAAACTCGATAATATGTTAGAAAAAGGCGCTACAGCACCAGATTTCGAATTGAATGCTACTCCCGATCAGAAAATAAAACTTAAAGATTTTAAAGGCAAAAATGTTATTCTGGCTTTTTATCCTGCGGATTGGAGTCCGGTTTGCAGCGACCAAATGGCACTTTATAACGAAATGCTAAAATATTTTAACAAGTATGATGCGCAGATTTTCGGTGTTTCGGTTGATAGCGTTTGGTGCCACCTCGCTTTCGAAGAAAACAGAAAACTGCATTTCCCGTTACTGGCTGATTTTGAGCCAAAAGGAGCAATTTCTAAAGCTTATGGCGTGTATGATGAAGAAGTTGGAGAGAGTAAAAGGGCACTTTTCGTAATTGATAAAGAAGGAAAAATTGCCTGGAGTTATTTATCACCTGTAGCCGTTAACCCAGGTGCCGATGGTATTTTGGATGCATTGGAAGAATTAAGCAAGAAATAAAGCGATGAGTATATTAAAACCCGAAATAAATAGTCTGGATCATATTCAAGGTGATGATTCGGCAAGTATTAGCATTGTCGAATTTGGCGATTATCAGTGTCCATACTGTGGAGATGCTTATCCCATCATGAAAGAAATTGAAGAAACTTTTGATTATCAGATCAGATTTGTTTTCCGCCATTTTCCTTTGACAAATGCGCATGAGTTTGCTTTTTCGGCTGCTATTGCTGCAGAAGCGGCAAGTTTACAAGGTAAATTTTGGGAAATGCACGATGCGCTGTATGAAAATCAATACCGCCTAAATGCTGAGCTGTTCGACGAACTGGCCGAAACGATTGGTTTAGATTTAGAGCAGTTCCAGCAAGACAGTACCTCGGAAAAGATCAAACGAAAAATAGAAGATGATTTTGATAGCGGTGTACGGAGTGGTGTAAACGGAACACCTTCATTTTATATAAACGGAACTAAGTTTGATGGAGGTGCAACCGATTTGTACCAGATGCTTAAGGAAAGTACTGAATAAGATAATAATGACAAAATAAGAATCAATCTTATGTGTTGGCTTGGAAATTTACAGGACAAACCTTTTTAATCGAGCGTAAAATTAATATTTATAGTGTATTTGATTCGAATGTTTTTGATTACATGAACTTCACAATCATCCTTGTCTAAACGCTGGGAGACGCTGGATGATTGATTAGGTTTAAGGTTAATTTTTTGCTTAATTTCGTAAGATTTATTACAGCCTTTAGGTACATAACCATCCAGAAGAAAGGAAATATCAGTTATTGTTTCTTTGGTTGTATTTTTGATCGTGATTTTGGCAAATGTTTCCGAATCCCCATCACGAGTATATTTAATATCTTTTACGTAAACCGTATTACGCCTGTTGGTGGTATCTTTCAGCATTGGTTTTGAATATTCAGGTTTTTGAAAAACAGTGATTTTAGCCCGCTTTGGCTCATTGCTCATTTCCTGAAATGACATTTTCAAAACTCCGCAACAGATGATCATTAATATTCCTAATACTTTGGTAAGCATAATTTGGCTATTGCTATTATTAAGCGTAAGTTATTGCTTTTTTAGAAATAAAGCTATTGCAGATGTCTTCAAAGTGCAAAATTTAATAAAAAACCTCATGTATTTTGCAATACATGAGGTATCAGATAAGGGTAACCGGAAAACTAAAAAACTAATTATGAGTTTTTAGAATTTAACAAAATTGAAATCGCTTCGTGTTTTGTTATCTCAAAGGTGCACTTCATTTATGAAGTTTTAGTGAAGAAACTTCATGGAGCCATTATAGCTTTACTTATGTTACAATTGACGGCGTAAAGTCTTTGCAAGGTCAGATTGATTCTTTTATGCTTTTAGTATAAAACAATATACCAGCTTCCGCTATTTATTAGCTATATAAAATCCATCATTAAAAAATACTTTCATGGGTAAAAATGTTGCAGAACAACTGGTTGAAATGCTGGTTGAGGTTGGCGTAAAAAGAGTTTATGCCGTTACGGGAGACAGTTTAAATTATTTTAACGATGCTGTAAGAAAAAATGGCAAAATAAAGTGGATCCACGTACGCAATGAAGAGGTGGGTGCTTTTGCCGCGGCCGCGGAAGCTGAACTTGACGGGATTGCCTGTTGTGCGGGTAGCTGTGGTCCGGGCCACGTGCACTTGATTAATGGCCTCTACGATGCGCATCGAAGCCATGTTCCGGTAATTGCCATTGCCTCAACGATACCAACAGGGGAATTTGGAACGGACTTTTTTCAGGAAACGAATACCATAAAATTATTTGACGATTGTAGTTACTATAACCAGGTAGCCACCACTGCCGAGCAGGTACCTAGAATGTTTCAAACGGCTGTTCAGCATGCCGTTCATAAAAAAGGTGTTGCCGTATTCGGTTTGCCGGGCGATGTAGCACAAATGGATGCGGTAGAAAGTGTAACATCGATGCAACTCTTCAATAATAAACCAATGATCCGCCCATCTGATCTGGAATTAAATGAACTATCTACCTTACTCAATGGTGAAAAGAAAATCATGCTTTATTGTGGGATAGGCGCTGCTGATGCACATGATGAAGTGGTGGCACTTGCTGCCAAATTAAAAGCACCCGTTGGATTTTCTTTCAGGGGGAAAATGGGTATCCAATATAATAATCCTTATGAAGTAGGCATGACTGGGCTTCTCGGTCAGCCGTCTGGTTACCATGCAATGCACGAGGCCGATGTGGTGCTTTTACTGGGAACTGATTTTCCTTATGTAAACTTTATACCGGTAAAGAACAAAATTGTACAGATTGATGAAAAACCAGAGCGTTTGGGCAGGAGGGCTAAACTTACCATGGGTTTATGTGGAAACATCAGCGATTCGATAAAAGCGTTATTGCCGTTTCTTACTGAAAAGAAAGACGAAGGTTTCTTAAAATCTCAATTAGAATTTTATCAGAAAGTGATGGAAAGGCAGCAGGTTTATGTTAAAGACCAGGGCGAGGAAAATAAAATCCAACCCGAATTTGTAGCTGAAACCATCAACCGTTTAGCAGCCGATGATGCCATTTTTACGGTAGATACGGGAATGTGTTGCGTTTGGGGAGCACGTTTTATCGATGGAACAGGCAAACGTAAAATGCTGGGGTCATTTAACCATGGTTCTATGGCCAATGCCATGCCGATGGCCATTGGTGCAGCATTGGCACACCCTGAACAGCAAGTGATTGCGCTTTGTGGTGATGGTGGTTTATCAATGCTTTTGGGCGATCTGGCAACCATTAAACAATATAACCTGCCTATAAAATTGGTTGTGTTTAATAACAGGGCCCTGGGAATGGTAAAGTTGGAAATGGAAGTTGATGGCTTGCCCGATAATGAAACCGATATGATTAACCCTGATTTTGCATTGGTTGCACAGGCTATGGGCTTTAAAGGAATAACCATAGCCAAGCCTGAAGAAGTGGAAACAGCAATCAGTAATGCACTGAATGAAGATGGCCCCGTTTTGTTAAATGTGATGACGAATCCAAATGCTTTAGCCATGCCGCCAAAAATAGAATGGGCACAGATCAAAGGCATGACCGAATCGATGGCGAAATTAATGCTAGGTGGAAAAATGAGTGAGGTTTTGGATACGATAAAATCGAATTATAAACATTTGGGGGAAGTGTTGTAGTTTAGAAAGTTTCGTCATTCGCAACTTGATTGAGAATCTTAATGCATGTTATGTTTCATAAGCATTAAGATTCCCGCCTGCGCGTGAATGACGAGCTAAATAAAAAACGTCATCTCGACTGAAACGCAGCGGAATGGAGAGATCTATCTAAACAGATCTCTCGACTACGTTGCACCCCGCTCGAGATGACGGAATTACTACAAATTACCTCTCAATTCCTGCTCACGCTCTAACGATTCGAATAGCGCTTTAAAATTACCGGCACCAAAACTCTGCGCACCTTTACGTTGAATAATCTCGAAGAAAAGGGTAGGGCGGTCTTCAACTGGTTTAGTAAAAATCTGTAATAAATACCCTTCTTCATCGCAATCTACCAAAATGCCCAGGCTTTCCAATAAAGATATTTCTTCATCAATTTTGCCTACACGCTGAGGCATCATATCATAATAAGCTTCTGGTGGAGCACTTAAAAATTCCACGCCACGTGATTTTAATTCTTTAACGGTTTTAACAATATCTTTTGTCGCTACGGCAATATGCTGAACGCCTTCACCCTCATAATATTCCAGATACTCTTCAATCTGCGATTTTTTTTTGCCTTCTGCAGGCTCATTAATCGGGAATTTTGAATAACCGTTACCATTACTCATCACTTTACTCATCAAAGCTGAATATTCAGTGTTAATCTGCTTATCGTCAAATGATAGAATATTTACGAATCCCATTACATCTTCATACCATTGTACGGCTTCATTCATGCGGTTCCAGCCCACATTACCTACACAATGATCAATATATAAAAGACCAGCATCTGCAGGTTGATAATCGCTTTCCCATACCCGGTAACCTGGCATAAAAGTTCCGGTATAGTTTTTACGCTCAATAAACATGTGCACTGTTTCACCGTAAGTGTAAATACCGCTCATTTTAACTTCGCCATTTTCGTCAGTTAAGGTTTTAGGCTCCATGTATGGTTTAGCACCACGTTTTGTGGTTTCTTCGAAAGCACTATAGGCATCGTCTACCCAAAGCGCCAATACTTTTACGCCGTCGCCATGTTTTTTTACATGCTCTGATATTGGATGATCAGATTTTAATGCTGTGGTTAAGATCAGCCTGATTTTACCCTGTTGCAATACATACGACGAACGATCGCGTACGCCAGTTTCCGGGCCGGCATAAGCCAGGCTTTGAAACCCAAATGCCGTTTTGTAGTAATGAGCTGCTTGTTTAGCGTTGCCTACATAAAATTCGATATAATCTGTTCCATTAATAGGCAAAAAATCTGGTGCTTTCGATATTTTTTCTGCGAATGTTTGTGTTTCCATTTGTTTGTTGTTATTTAAGTCCGAGGTCGGAGGTCCGAAGTCGGATGTGATATTGTTAAATATGTTGTTAAATATGTTGTTAAATATGTTGTAAGGTTGAATGTTGGATAATTGCTCGCCATCTATTTCATCAGCACTTTATCTTTGGACCTCGGTCTTCCGACTGAAGACTTAGGACTCAAGATTCCCAACTACCCTTCCTGCCAGCTTTTATGATAATTCTCATCCTCTATATCCAAAGCATCCTGTGTAAGCATTAAAGGTTTAAAAGGATCGATCATTACTGCCAGCTCATCTGTTTTTTCTTTTCCAATCGATTTTTCTACAGTACCTGGATGTGGCCCATGTGGAATACCGCCTGGGTGTAAGGTAATCTGACCTTTAACCACACTCTTGCGACTCATAAAATCACCATCTACATAATAAAGCACCTCGTCGCTATCCACATTGCTATGGTTATATGGTGCAGGGATCGAGTCGGGATGATAATCGTATTTTCGGGGTACAAACGAGCAAACCACAAAATTGTGTCCTTCGAAAGTTTGGTGAACCGGAGGGGGTTGGTGCAAGCGGCCTGTTATCGGCTCAAAATCGTGGATAGAGAAAGCATAGGGATAATGATAACCATCCCAGCCAACATAGTCAAAAGGGTGTGTACCATAAGTGTAAGGATAAATTAACCCCTGTTTTTTAATGAGTACTTTAAAATCGCCGTATTCATCATGTGTTTGCAGGTTTTCTGGTAGTCTTAAATCACGTTCACAGTAAGGCGCATGTTCCATTAACTGTCCAAACTGATTTAAATATCTTTTTGGTGCTCTTAGCGGACTAAAACTTTCTACTATGAACAGTCTATTTTGTTCCGTATCAAATTCCATCTGATAAATGGTTCCCCTAGGGATAATCAAATAATCGCCATAAGCGAATTTAATTTCTCCGAATCCTGTTTTCAGCTTTCCAGAACCTTCATGTATGAAGATCATCTCGTCGGCCTGACTATTTTTGTAGAAATAATCGGTCATTGATTTTCTTGGGGCAGCCAAAACGATATGCAGATCGCTGTTTACCAGAACGGCTTTTCTGCTTTTTAGAAAATCATCTTCCGGTTTAATATTGAAACCGATTAAACTGGTGTGTTTCAGGTGTTTTTCGCGCGCAATTTTTGGCTCAACACTGTAAGGCTCTCCCAAATATTTTACCATGGTTGGCGGGTGACAATGATAGACCAACGAATATAAACTGGAAAAACCTTCGGTTGATACCAATTCTTCGGCATAAAGATTTCCATCAGGTTTACGAAAAACCGTGTGACGCTTAGCTGGAATCTGCCCCAATTTATGATAAACAGGCATAATTATATGATGTTATGGTTAGAAAAGAAAAAAATCCTAATGAATTAACAATTAAAACGATTACGCGTTTCAATTAAATAGAAGGGTGAACGAAATTACAGTGAATACTGAGCCATGATCAGCTTGGATAGCATCTTATAACGACGGGCTGCGATAGCGTCGTTCACCAGATTAATATGTAATGCTTTTAAGATCATGGTTTTAATGGTACTAAGGTAAGTATTTTATTTAAAAGTTAAAATTTTAATTACTTAATCCCATGGAAAATATTTTTACATATTTAATTGTTTTAGTCTTAAGCTAAAGCAAATTTGCGCAACAAAGGTCCAGGTACACCATTAGGGTTATAGACCGAAGGGGAAAGTGAATAAGGTAATTTTACGATGCAGCCGACAATGGCTTAACAATTACCAGATACCAGAAGAATATTATAAAATTAAGTTGCTATAGTACAATGTGTTATGTGTTTGGCAAAGTGATTTCGGTACCACTGGCCATTGGAGGTTTAACATTTTTTATGTGGCTGTAAAAATCGATAAATTGGTAAAATCGGTAGTGCTTATTGCCGCAGGAGTACCATTAGGAATATCGGGTGGATTATTGATGAATGTTTACTTTCCAATAGAAAACGTTACAAAAGACTTCAGTCAAAAGATTTCCCAGTAATAAACCAACCCTTCAAAAATATACCGTGTTAAAATAATACGTCTTAAGTTTTATTTTGAATAACCTAATTGCTTAGCTTTACCGCGTATTTAACCAAATCATATATGAAACTAGTATCCTATAAAACCGAAGACAGAGAGCATCTTGGTGTGTATGTAAATGGGCATATCTATAATTTAAATAGCTGCGATAAGCTTATTCCTGACAATATGAACGAATTTTTGCAGGGAGGAGAGGTATTAATGGAAAGGGCAAAACTCATTGATGATCAGATTAAAGAAGGAAGCCTGGAGGCTAAAGAAGAAATTTTTTATGAGATTTTGGCACCTGTTCCACATCCTACCAGCTGTCGTGATGGTTACGCTTTTAGGCAGCATGTTGCTGCAGCACGTAGAAACAGAAAGGTAGATATGATCCCTCAATTTGATGAGTATCCAATCTTTTATTTCACCAACCACAATGCTATTCAGGGTACAGGAGAAATAGAATGCATGCCAGATCATTTTGATAAACTGGATTTCGAATTGGAGCTTGCCATTGTTATCGGTAAAAAGGGAAGAAATATTAAAGCTGCTGAGGCTGATGAATACATTGCAGGTTATATGGTGATGAACGATATGAGCGCCCGTACTTTGCAGATGGAAGAGATGTTGTTGAATTTAGGCCCTGCAAAAGGAAAAGATTTTTCTACCGTCATTGGTCCATGGCTAGTAACGCCTGATGAATTATTGCAGTATAAGGTTGTTCCTAAAGAAGGACATGTAGGTAATGCTTATGATCTTAAAATGAGCTGCAGGGTAAACGGTATTGAAGTTTCAAAAGGAAATGCTGCTGATATGGACTGGACTTTTGCCGAAATTATAGAACGTTGTGCTTATGGGGTCGACATCCTTCCTGGTGATGTAATTGGTTCGGGAACAGTGGGTACGGGTTGTTTCTTAGAGCTGAACGGTACCGGTTTGCTTAACGACCCAAATTATAAAGTACAATGGTTACAGCCAGGTGATGTTGTGGAGATGGAAATAACAGGCTTGGGTGCACTAACCAATACGATTACTAAAGCAGATACCGATTTTTCGATCCTGGCGTTGAAGAAATAAAAGGGTCTTTAAACTGTATTATATTTATTTAGTAATGATTTAACATTGAATTATTATGGCGGTCGTCATCCTGAATTCAGTTCAGGATCTATGTGATTAGATGCTGAAACAAGTTCGGCATGACGACCGTTGCGAAAAAATAAGGAAATGATATCATCAATACGAATTTAGGTTATATCTTCCTATACGCTAACTTTCAACTTTCCAACCTTTAAATATACGAAAGCCTTGCTAACCTTAAATACCTCAAATTTAACCCCCGTAGAGCTACAAAACTACCTGCAGTACGCTATTGCTCCGCGACCGATCTGTTTTGCCTCAACTATTGATGCCGAAGGAAATATAAATTTAAGCCCCTTCAGTTTCTTTAATATGTTTAGTACAAATCCTCCCATCTGTATTTTTTCCCCATCGAGGAGGGTGCGCGATAATACCACCAAACATAGTCTTGAAAATGTACTACAGGTTAAAGAATGCGTTATCAATATTGTAAACTATGATATGGTGCAGCAGATGAGCCTGGCCAGTACCGAATATGCCAAAGGCGTGAACGAGTTTGAGAAAGCAGGATTTACCATGTTGAAATCAGAACTGGTTCAACCGCCAAGAGTAGCTGAGGCGCCAGTGCAGTTTGAGTGCATTGTAAATGAAGTGATTTCATTAGGCGATAAACATGGTGCAGGAAACCTGATTCTGGCTGAAATAAAAGTAATCCACATCAATGAAGAAATTTTAGATGAAAATGGCAAAATAGATCAGCATAAAATTGATCTGGTAGCACGTTTGGGTGGCGATTGGTATTGCAGGGTTACAAAAGATAATTTGTTTAAAGTGGCAAAACCTTTGGCTAAATTAGGTGTCGGGGTTGATCGTTTACCACAGTCAGTCCGCTTTTCGAAAGTGTTAACCGGAAACGATTTAGGCATGCTCGGTAATGTTGAGCAAATACCCACTGACGAGGAAATTGACCTGATCAACACAAATCCCGAAGTTAAAGAAGTCCTCGATGCCACCATTGGCGATAGTACCAACCGCGAAAGGGAACTGCACGAACTGGCTAAAAAGTTTCTTTTTAATGGAGATGTAGAACTTGCTTTAAAGATCGTTTTACTTTAAATTTATTATCGTAATCTTTTAGTTATGCACACAATTGTTCAGGTAGACCAATACATTATCAATTCGGCAGCGTTTGCCATTCCGATTTTGGATCATTTAAGAAATCTGGTACATAAGGCAGATGCCCGTATTGAAGAGAAAATTAAATGGGGAATGCCCTTCTTCGATTATAAAGGCACGGTTTGTCACATGGCTTCTTTCAAACATCATTGTGCCTTTGGCTTTTGGAAAGGATCATTGATAAACGATGAATATGGTATTTTTAAGGAACGTTCGGAAGCCATGGGCTTATTGGGCAAAATAACATCTTTTGATGACCTACCTTCAGACGAAATCCTGATTGCCTACATTCAACAGGCCATTCAATTAAATGAGGATAATATAAAACTGCCTCCAAAACCAAAATCTTCGCAGAATAAAGCGCTTATTATACCTGAATACTTTATGGAAGCTTTAAGTGAGGCTCCTGAAGCCTTAGCCGTATTCCAGAATTTCAGTGCATCCAATAAAAAAGATTATGTAATGTGGCTTGAGGAAGCTAAAACGGAAACAACCAGAATAAAAAGATTAGAAACCACGTTAGAATGGCTTGCCGAAGGCAAAACGAGAATGTGGAAGTATAAAAAATAATTAAAGAATACTTACAATTTTCATGAAACGGGTTTTATAATGACCGTCAAGATCGGTAATGGTTACCTGGTGTGCTTTACCCGAAGAGGCATGAATGAATTTAATCCCGTTTTCATCAATAGAATAAACAATCCCAACATGACCGATTCTTCTTATTCTTGAATTACTGCCTGTAAAAATCAATACGTCGCCTACTTTAGCATTTTCTAAGCTAGTTTCTTTACCCGCATAGCTAAACTCTCTTGAAGAACGCGGAACTTTAAAACCAAAATTACTGAACACATAACTCACAAAACCAGAACAGTCGAAACCAACTTTCGGGTTACTTGTAGCATAACGATAGGGGATACCTAACATACTTTTGGCAAAATCGATAAGGGTAGTGGAGTTTGTGGAAGAATTGTTTTCCGTAACTGTTGCATTTTTTGGAAGGCTGGCAACTAATTTCTTTACCAGTTCCTGGTATTGAGCGGGTAAGATTGTTTGGGCTTTTCCTGCCGTGGCAGACAAAATGAAAAACAAAATCGGGACTATTATTTTCTTCATATGTTGGAGCCAAAGATATAAAAAATATCTAAAGTCGATTAAAATGTTGAAAATGAGTTAAAACAAAAAGTCCGGGTTAACATACCCGGACTCGAATTAAAATATTTGGCTTCGATTAAATACTTGGGAACATGGTTTGCGCTTTGTCGCCGATTAATGGAATAGGTTTCTTTTCTCCCTGGATTGCGGCAATTAATCCAATAATCCACAATACAAAAAGCCCAATCTGAACAATACGGAGAATATAATAACTGCCTCCAAAGCCTGTTGAAAAAATTAATGGGATTAGAAATAAACTTAGTGCCCAACTCAATACGGTTGACACCAAATGGAACAGAAGTGTTTGTTTTAAATGGTATCTGCTGAGTTCAGTCTGGTTATCTTTGTACATAGCGAAATAGGCAATTAACCAGCCAATAAACCAAAAGTAGCTTACAATTGCTGCGTTCTTGCCACTGTCGGTAGTTTTAAAAGGAGAATTTGTTTCCATAGATTTTTTTTAGTTTTTCAATTACTGCTGTAAATTACTAAAAATTATCATACTATGGTGTAGCAACTGCTACCGGTAAAATTTTCCCATTAAAAAATTTATGTCCGGTTTTTGCAAAATCAGCAACATATTTCCCCATTTCAAAAGCCATAACCGGGCTTTGATATCCAGGGAAAGCTGCTTCCAGCATCTCTGTCTGTGCAGATCCTAAGGCAAGGCAATTAATCTTGATTCCAGTTTCGGCTAATTCGAAAGCCAAACATTCTGTTAGCGTATGCAAGGCAGCTTTGCTTGCCGAATAGGCAGAAAGCCCGGGGAATTTAACACTCCCTTGAAAACCACCCATACTACCAATGTTTACAATATGGCTTCCGCTTTGCATTAAGGGCAACATATGCTTAATCATCCTAAAATGTGAGATCACGTTGCTCTGTAACATCTCGCCCAGATCAATTTCTGTAGTTTCTAGAAACGGTTTGTTAATTAAAGCACCCGCATTGTTGATCAGGATATCTATCGTGCCTAAACGTTCTTTTAAAAAGGGGATTAGTGCGGCATAATCATCGTTTACAATGTCAAATTCTACCGGTAAAAGTGTACAACCGGGATTAATGCCACGGGCAATCTCCAGCAGTTTACGCAATTTGTCTGCCGAACGGGCAATGGCAACAACCTTATTTTCTTTCTGTAAGCTAAATTCTAAAGCCGCTTCGAAACCGATTCCGCTGCTGGCGCCTGTAATTATAATGTTCATTAAAAGGAATTAAAAAATTATTGTAAAGTTAAAAGGTTGGAATGTTCTAGGGCTATAATAATTTTTGAGGGTTTTTGAGCATCAATTTCGTCATGCTGAATTTATTTCAGCATCTTTCACGCGATAAAGACCCTGAAATAAATTCAGGGTGACGACCGATTTTTAACTCATTCTTATTTTCAACTATTAAATGCTGTTAATTATTTGCTACTTGAATAAAGTTAATGAAATTAAAAGGATAAATCAATCTTACATAATCAGCTGGCTCACCGGGTTTTTAATTACGTGTAAACCATCATTAATCAGTTTGGTATGGTCTAATTCTTTGCTCGCTTTAATTTCAAGATAAACCTGAATTTGCTTTTCCAGCTGATGATAAGCGTCTTTATGATAAATAATTTCCAGGATTTCTAATACACATAGCCAGTCTTGCCTGTGGCTTGTTTTTAATTGTAAGAAGATTTCGCCAAGCTGATCCATGTTTTCGCCGCTTTCTCTAATTGCTCTAACATTTTGATATAAACCGTGTAGTTTTAAAGTTTTATCATCATAAGTAATCTGATGCGTTTTCTCCTGGCTAATTAAGGTAATCTCTTCATATGCATCTTTATCAGCGGCTCCATTAAAAACCGAAACAATGGTTTCGCCTATCGCCATATCGTAAGTACCCCATTCAGGTTTAAACAGCTTGTTCCCGTTACTTTCGGTAACCGTACAATCGTTAAAGGCAATTAAAATCAGTTTATCTTTCTCGGTAATAATATCCTTCACCACTCCAGCAACTTTAATTCCGCTTTCGAATGTAATTTCAGTTTTCTCGTCTTTGATGATGTTTAAAGATTGTAGTTCTGATAGACTGTAATCCTCAAATGGTTTTTCTGATCCTTTTAAACGGCCGACCGGCGACGAAAAGCCATCTGCATGGTAATCTTTACTATGCCCAACCAGTTGTTTATTGTTAGTGGCCAGTGTCGATGGGCCTGTGGTTTTAATAAAAGTTACTTCATCATTAGGGTTAATGCCCATATCGGTAAATACACCGCTCACTTGTAAACCCGAACTGTAAACTACAGTGGCTACATTTTTACAGGCAATGGCTTTCATAACACTCTCTGATCCACCTTTTCTAAAAGCCATGGTATTGGCAAATTCTTCCAGCACATCAATCAGGTTCTGAAAAGTTTCCGTTACAAAGAGCTGTGGCTGCGGTTTGGTAATATCATAAGCGTAATTAATCGTATCAATATTGTACCAAAGTTTTACCACGTCGCTTTGCATGCAGCTTGCACTTTCACCTATTGACGAAAGTAATCCTGCACCATAAATTTTTGGATTCTCCAAAGTGCCGATCAGGCCATATTCAACCGTCCACCAGTGTAGGCGGCCAAGTAAGGCCATTTCAGAAGGGTCGCCCATGTTTTCGCTGATATAACGCAATTCCTTTTCTGCTTTCGCGATCTGAAATTCGTCAGCATCCACAGCCTCTTTCAAAATTGAAAGTTTCCTGATGGCCTCATAAAGCTCAAAATCCTTCGCCGAAAACATGGCTTTTGCCCCAATTGATCCAAAATAGCTTAAATAATTATTGTAATCCGTATCGGCAATAATTGGCGCATGGCCAGCACTTTCGTGGATAATATCCGGTGCAGGTGTATAATCGATGTGGTTAATCTGGCGGATATCGGCAGCAATAACCAAAACGCGATAAGCCTGATACTCCATAAAAGCCGCCGGCGGAATAAAGCCATCAACAGTTACCGCTCCCCAGCCAATTTTGCCCAGGTTATCATTCATCGTTTGCAGATCAGGGATATATTCGATACTCAAACCAGCCCGCTGTAAACCTTTTATATAAGGGTAATAAGCAACATTTTTAAGATAACTGTAATTCTGGCGCATTACATAACGCCATACCGCTTGGTCTATAGGCGTATACTTTTCGTAATTCTGGGCAACAATAAATTGCTTTAAATGGTTTGGCAATTTGGCTACCTGCGCATTATTAAAATCATTAAAATGGCTCATGGTGATTTATGAAATAAGTTGGTCGGCAGCTAAGTTAGGATGTTGTTTTTATCTTAACAAGAAAGCTGCCGCATAAATTAACAGCTTAGCGTAATAAAGGTTTCGGGTGTTTAAATGATGGATTAATAATTTGGAAAGGTGCTGTAGCATTTTGTCGGGAGGCTCCGGCCGGGCTGTCCGCTATATCCCCGATGAAGAATCGGAGGATGCCGCCTCCATCCCGTTTAGGTACAAAAGGTTGTGCTGGTAACGCTGGTTTTTTTCTGTAACTCGGTACAAAAACGAAAATAGGAGCACTATTTTGGCCAACTGAACCCGACTGGCGCGTAAAGCCCGGAGCCGAGGTACGAGTGAGGAATAAAGCAAGGGAGGGACTGAAGAAACCGATTGCTTGTGCAATTGCTTTTCCCCAAAAAATAAGTAAGATTAAAAGATTTATGATTTGGAAAGATGCTGTAGCATTTTGTCGGTAGCCCGTTTAGGGACAAAAGGTTGTGCTGTAACGCTGGTTTTTACAGTAACTCGGTACAAAAACGAAAATAGGAGCACTATTTTGGCCAACTAAACCCGACTGGCGTGTAAAGCCCGGAGCGAGGTACGGGTGAGGACTTGAAGCAAAGGCGGGACTGAAGAAACCGATTGCTTGTGTAATTGCTTTTCCCCAAAAAATAAGTAAGATTAAAAGATTTATGATTTGTAAAGGTGCTTTCGTATTTCATCGGGAGGCTCCGGCCGGGCTGTCCGCTATATCCCCGATGAAGAATCGGGGGATGCCGCTTCCATCCCGTTTAGGTACAGCGGTTTGTGCTGTTGAAACTCATGTAAAATATCATGTGCCATAATTATCCGTGTTAATCTGTGTCTCTGTGGCAAAAAGATATGGTGGTTGATTAATCCTTTTTCCCAATTTTCTTCACACTGAAAGTGAAATAGTGCTGATATAGGTAACTAAAAAGTGCCATTGAAACGGAGACCAATATTCTGGATAAAATAGACAAAGTTGGGTAATCTCTTAAAAGTTCCAATAAAAACTTCAATAAGACATAAGTAGCTAATATATTAATGAATTGAAGATTCAAAAATCTAAACAGCTGCACCCTGCCTTTTAATTCACTATGCGTAAATATGACATATTTATTAAGTAAAAAACTGGTTGGAATAGCAATAATATAATCTATTAATAATGATGCAGTTTCTCTTTGCAGCACGATTACTCCAAAGTTTACCTCCTCAGTTTTAAAGATGAAAAAGTAAGCAAAATAATAACTTAAAATTCCCAATAATAAAGTGCTGCCACCAGTGGCCATGTACCGGAAATTATGTATGGAAATAAATTTTTTAAATGGAGGATGAAAAAAATCTATGACGGCTAAAATGGCGTTACGCATTACTTAAAATTGTTCGTTGTTATTTTTTGGCGCAATTTACAATTAAATTTTTATTGCCGCCGTAATTAGATCATTTAAGCTTTTTATTGATTATTGGTGTAATATGCCGGTTGTGCTACAAAATCGATTACCGCGCACCAGGTATAGGATGGATGTGGCTGGATGCTCACACCAACAGTATTCAGTTTGTACTTTTGATCGAGCAAATTAAACCGGTGACCAAGCGAAGGCACACCACAATCTAACAATAAATGGCAGACAATATCCAAACTGTTCGAATAACCAAAGTCGATATTTTCGCTCATGGCTTTATTGGGGAAATATTTGGATAAACGTTTCGAAAATTTATCGCCATTGCTGCTTTCGTGTGTATCGAGGTTATTTCTGTTCAGATCCTGGGCATGGCTACGGCTTAAAGCGGTCAATTTATCATCAGGATAAAATACCTGCAGATTTTTTATGCCCCTTAAATGCTTTAGTAAAGAGGTATAATAGCTATTGTTGTGGGTAATCCGCAGTTCATTGTAATTTCTATATTGCCTTACCTTAGCGTTGTAGTTGTTAATGTAATCTTCTAAAAAAGTGTAATAAAACTTTTCGCCATCAATGCGGATCAGGTTCATGTACATCACCACATTTTTCTCTTCGTTGGTTAAATAAGAAGCATTCGCTGCGGTATTAGCCCTGCGGAACTCCGAGTCTGTCCATTTTTGGGCATTTGCAGCGGTAACAAAAATTAAGAATAAAAGGGTAGGTAGAAGTAGTTTAGGCATCTGATGGTTTTCATGGATAACGCCATTTGATGCAGATTATTTTCTGGTTGGGGATTTAGGTGACACTTCGTGCGTGGCGTTTAGCGGTTAGCGTTGACTAACTGCCATCAAAAAATAACCACCAAGGCGCAAAGAACACAAAAAAATAATCTTTGTGCCCTCGTGTCTTGGTGGTTAAAATGCAATTGGTTTATAAAAACATACCGCCTGATGCTTCAATGCGCTGTGCATTAATCCATCTTGCATCTTCGGTACATAAGAACGCCACCACACCGCCAATATCATCCGGTAAGCCTACACGGCCTAAAGCAGTATTAGCAGCTATCCCGGCGTTTAGTTGATCATTATCGCGAACTACACCGCCTCCAAAATCGGTTTCTATAGCGCCTGGGGCAATAATATTCGATCTGATTCCTCTTGCACCCAATTCTTTGGCCTGGTATTTTGTTAAGGTTTCCATGGCGCCTTTCATAGAAGCATAGGCCGCATAACCTGGGGTTGCAAAACGAGCCAGTCCGGATGATACATTAATGATTCCGCTACCATCATTTAATAAAGGCAAGGCTTTCTGGGTTAAAAAGAAGGCGCCCTTGTAATGGATGTTTACCAGGGCATCAAACTGTTCTTCAGTCGTATCAGCAAATGAAGCGTGGATCCCAATCCCGGCATTGTTGATCAGGAAATCGAATTTTTCTGCATTAAAAACGGATTTTAGCACGCTTTTAACTTCTGTAAAAAAGGCATCAAAAGTTTTAGAATCGCCAACATTTAACTGTATTGCTGCTGCTGGTACACCCAGCGCTTTTATTTCTTTTACGGTAGCTTCTGCTTCCTCTTTTTTCGATTGATAGGTAACAATTACACCAATTCCTTTTGCAGCGATTTTTAAGGCTGCGTTTTTTCCCAGTCCGCGGCTACCACCGGTTACCAGGGCAATTTTATTTTGTGTTTCCATTTTCTTTTTATTTGTTAAACAAAATTAGATGGAAATCGGCGGTAAAAATGGTGACAGCTTAAGTAAAAATGGTGACTGTTTAAGTTTTATATGGTGATAATTTCCTTATTGGTAGCTAAAGACTCAAAATAAGCCTCCCGATATTGTTTTGGCGTTTGGCCAGCAAAGTGTTTAAAAAACTTGGTAAAGTTAGATGGATCGTAAGTTAATATCCTGGCAATTTCGGCAATAGGCATGCTCACATTCTGTAACATTGCTTTGGAAATTTCCATTAAACGCTCTTCGAAAAAGAAACATGGCGAGTGTCCGGTAGCGGCTTTAATGGTGTTGCTTAAATGTGTGGGATGTACATGGATTAAATCGGCGAAATCTCTTACCTCAAACATTTCTGTAGCACGGCCAGATACGATGTCGTCAAGGTGTTTATCTAATTCTTTTAAATAATCTGCCGCAATTTCATGTCGACGGGCAAAAAACTTCTGTGGAATTTTCATATAAATGATTTTGATCGCTAAACAAATATACCATTCAAGCCATTGAATATGAAATTAGGCAATGCGCATTTGTCTTTTGTGACTGAATGATTACCGGCTAAAAAAATCTGTCAAAACAAAAGCCGCTGATCGCTAAATCAACGGCTTTGATATTTAAAGTATGTCCCTATAATTTACTAAAAGGTAAATCAAAATTTCCATCTGTAATATTTACTGAGGTGTTTATGGTAGTATTCTGGTTGCCACCACTAAAGAAAAATGTTCCTTTCAACTTATTTCCGGTTTCGCTCGTAATAACCAAAGTACCCGCATCTGCATAAAATGAACCGGTTTGGCTTTGGTCTTTCATATAAACGCCGGTTCCGTCTTTTGCTATATCGTAAGTGCCTGCACCGTTGTATCCGGCTATCGAAATAATCAGGCGTTTATCGCCATTTACTGTTGTAATGGTTAATGATTTGCCTAAAGGAGAATTTATAGATGCCGCTTCGCCAGTAAAGCCAATTGCAGTGCCATCTACTTTTGCATTTAAATTATTAGTGCTGTTATTGGTTTCAGGGATTTTTGCTGGCACTAAACTAATGTTAAACTGGCCTTCGCTAATGGTTTTGGTGGCTGAAGTTACATAATTATGTCCTTTAAATTCGAAAGTGCCTTTAATGTATTGATCAGCTAAATAGCTTGTAATCTTAATTGTGCCATTGGAGGCACTGAGATAAGCCTCTTGGAGTCCTAGATTATTTGGAAGATAGGTAGCTACATTACTATCGGATAAAGTATATGTACCCACGCCCTTAAAATCGCTGATCACTAAACTAAAACCACTGGTTACTTTATTCCCCAAAATCTGGACAGTTGTTGTTCCACCGATCGCATAAGTTTGAGCAGTGGCCATTGTACATTGCAATAAAACACCATCAACTTTTCCGCTCATGGATGATGAATCCCAGTCGGGATGATAATCAATTTCTTTTTTACACGATGAGGTAATGAGGAGGCATACCAATAAGGATAATTTAAACGGTAATTTCACGAGCGTTAATTTGTTTGGATTAATTAATATGCTAAGATAAAGAAAACTGATGTAAATTTTTTACAAATCTTTCCCGCTGGTACCAGTCATTATAAACCAATTCTATTTCCTTCACCTCAAAAGTACCAAAATCAAAGTCCCTGTACTTTTCGATAAGACTAAGCAAAGCGTTTGTATGAATTAACTCCGATCTGAAACGGATTACTGTAGCATGAGCGGTTTGAATGGCATAACGTTTATCAATACTCTGTTGCAGATCTGAATTTTTAAAGTCTGCCCGCAAATCATATCTGATTTCGTTTAAGATATCAGTTAAAAAGCCTTGAACTAAAATGCAGGACGGCGATGCTGTAAGTCCTTTAAACTGGATTTTGAAAGGTTTATGCCTGATTAAAACTTTCTTAATAATATCGATGTAATCCTGAACATTGATATCCTTTAAATCAAAGCCATCATAACAGGAAATGATCGACATTAAAGTAATATGGATATCTGCATTTTGATAATAATATTGATCCGGCTCATAGGCTTTTGCTTCAGCCAAAAAATGCTGGATTTTATGATTCGTTGCGGCATCAGGCCTGATGACCAAAGTAATGCCAAAACGATTATCAGCGTCAGAATCGATTAAACGATCTATTTCGTAGTTACCATTAGCTATTTTGGCAATCGAATCCCTGTAAAGTTTATTATAATGTTCGGCTAAATTCATTTTAACTATACATAAAAGTCACAGGGGATAAATCCTGTGACTAAATAATAAGGTCGTTATCTCGACTGCGTTTCAATCAGCTATAAATGGGAGCTTCATGCTTTTTAATTGCTATTTCAACGATTTTGAATCATATCTGAACTATCAGAATAATGATGCTTTTTTATGCCAACAATGCCTTCCAGCTAGTAGCCTTACCAATAATACCAGCTAAATCGGCAATGGCTACACGTTCCTGATCCATGCTATCCCTATGGCGGATAGTAACCGTATTGTCTTCTAAACTTTGGTGGTCAACCGTAATACAGAAAGGCGTACCCACTGCATCCTGACGGCGATAACGTTTACCAATCGCATCTTTCTCTTCGTAAATACAGTTGAAATCGAATTTCAGCTCATCCATAATTTCGCGTGCTTTCTCTGGCAGACCGTCTTTTTTGGTCAGCGGGAAAATAGCTACTTTATATGGCGCCAAAGCAGGGTGTAAACGCAATAAAGTACGGCTATCCTGTTTCTCTTCGGTGCTTAAATCCTGCTCTTCAAAAGCATTGATCATCGTTAACAAAAACATGCGGTCTAAACCGATCGAGGTTTCGATTACATAAGGAATGTAATTGCCGTAAGGTTTACCTTCTTCATTTAAATCGTTATCAAAATACTGCATTTTCTTGCCAGAAAACTCCTGGTGCTGCTTTAAATCGAAATCGGTACGACTGTGGATTCCTTCCACCTCTTTAAACCCGAACGGGAATTCGAACTCGATATCGGTTGCTGCATTGGCATAGTGCGCCAGTTTCACGTGATCGTGGTAACGGTATTTCTCAGGAGCGGTACCTAAAGCTTTATGCCATTTTAAACGTGCTTCTTTCCAATACTCGAACCACTTTTTGTCTTCACCCGGGCGAACAAAAAACTGCATTTCCATTTGCTCAAACTCACGCATACGCATAATAAACTGACGGGCAATTACCTCATTTCTGAAAGCTTTACCAATCTGCGCAATACCGAAAGGGATTTTCATCCTTCCCGATTTTTGAACGTTTAAGAAGTTAACAAAAATGCCCTGTGCTGTCTCCGGACGAAGATAAACTTCATCACTGCCTTCAGCCATTGCACCAAACTGTGTGCTGAACATCAGGTTAAACTGACGTACATCTGTCCAATTTGAAGTTTTCGAAATCGGGCAGATTACTTTATAATCAACAATTAAATCTTTTAGCTGTGCTAAGTTTTCAGATTTAAGTGCAAGGTTCATTTCTACTTCAAGCGCTAAACCTTTTTTTACAAATCTCCAGCTAACCTCATCAACAAATGGATATTTTTCATTGTCTAAAATCGTTTCCTCATCTTTAAAACCAGGGATCCAGGCTGCTTGTCCTTCATCACTTAAACCCAATATCTCTTGTTGAAACGCTTCAAATTTTGCTTTGTTTTCTGCACTAAAATTGGCCAATTCTGAATACAGTTCATCAATTTTATTCTCCAATAACTGATCGGCGCGGTAACGTTTTTTAGAATCCTTATTGTCAATCATCGGGTCGTTAAAACCATCTACGTGTCCGCTGGCTTTCCAAACCTTAGGGTGCATAAAAATTGCAGAATCAATCCCTACAATGTTTTCGTGCATCTGTACCATGGCTTTCCACCAGTACGTTTTAATGTTGTTTTTTAACTCGGCACCCAATTGGCCATAATCGTAAACAGCACTTAAGCCATCATATATTTCGCTGCTCTGGAATACAAAACCGTATTCTTTAGCGTGTGATATTACATTTTTAAATTGTTCGTCGTTATTCTTTTGAGCCATAATGCAGCAAAGATAATAAAAAGGCGGAGGGTTTAAAGGTATAAGGCTAAAGGTTTTTGATCA
>Ga0065714_10064658_pt1 | contig 25359 bp, 19 predicted proteins | sample MisRhiReplicate2_FD_59101 | JGI IMG/M metagenome (GOLD analysis project Ga0065714, IMG submission 59101) | Miscanthus rhizosphere microbial communities from Kellogg Biological Station, MSU, sample Rhizosphere Soil Replicate 2: eDNA_1 v2... | ecosystem: Host-associated > Plants > Roots >... | reverse complement strand
CTTGTGCTTGATTTCAAAAAATAATCATAGAAATTCCCCAGTTTTTCTGTTGATTTTTCACGGAAAGCTTTAAAAATAACAATCGCTGCAGCCATTCCCGTCGCTGCGGAAACAAACTGAAGAAACATCAGCCAAATTTGTCCAAGGTAACTCAATCCAGTTTCACCGGAGTAATGCTGAAGATTGCAGTTAACCAAAAAGGAAATGGTCGTGTTAAATGCCAAATCAGGAGACATATCAGGATTTCCGTCTGGGTTTAGCGGAAGCCAACTCATGTTCATCAGAACGAGCATACTGATGAAAAACCATAAAAGATTAATCGTAAGAAGTGCACTCAGATGCTGCTTCCAGTTCATTTCGTTTTCAGGATTGATTCCTGAGATTTTGTAGATAAAAGATTCTACAGGTTTGAAAACAGGATCAAGAAAAGTCTTTTCTCCTGCATATACTTTAGCAATGTATTTCCCAAATGGTATCGCCAGTAAGAGCGTTACCAGAAACATGGCTATAATTCCAAAAATTTCAGTGTTCATAGTAGTTTAATGAATTAAAGCAAATTTTTTAACCGTAAAAATCAGATAAATAAAAGCAATCACGAAGCAGATCCAAAAGATCATGATGCTCCATTCTTTTATTTCATTTAAAATCTTACGGTTCATTTGATTATTAATTTTATTTAAAATTCTTCCGGTTTTACGAGTACATAAATCATGTAGAAGAAGATGGCTATTGCTGTGATAAATAATAGGGTCATGAGTACGTTTTTAATTTTTAAATCTTTTCAAAATATTCTACCAAAAAGTAAAACAGTGCGAACAGTAATACTCCAGAAGCCAATAAAATAATTGTGATCATTTTCTTTTTTGTTTTAATTAAATTGAATAATTGCTGCTGCTACAAAAACTCCGAGAATGACCGCTATGTTGATCGTTACCACTTCAAAATCGTGTTTTCCACGAATTGATTTCCATTCTTTCCAGCTTCCGATTTTTCTGATTTTTGTTTTCATTTTATTTAAATTTTAAATTCCTGATTTGTAAACCTGGTGAAAGTAATTTTCCTGTAAACTCGGTGACATTTTATTAAATATCATTTTTTTGTAAGTCGGTTCGCAGCAAAATGTAAAACTGTCCAGAGAATAGACAAAGATGTTTTCGATCGCATTTTTTAACGCTGCATCGCCTTTATTATAAAGTTTATTCATCTTAAGAATCGATTTAGTCAGAATTTTCTGATCATTTTCTTTGATCAGTCTCTTGATCTGTTTGGTAAAGACACTGATGACCATGAAGGGCGAATTTGTTTTGTAAGATTCTTTAAAATCTTCCTGTGTTTCAGGGATCGTTTTGATGATCTCTGTGACGGCATCTGTATGATTCATTTTAAATTGTTTTGAAACAGTAATGCCAAGATTTATTCCTCAAAGAAAAAATTTATTATAAACAATTGATATTTAATTATTTAAACTAAGTTTCAATAATTATTAAAAACAAAAAACCCTATCAAAATGATAGGGTCGTTATCAGAATGGAATCATTCTTTTATAAAATACTGTATTCTTCGATTTTTCGGTACAGTGTGGCAATGCCAATTTCGAGAAGACGCGCCGCTTCGGCTTTGTTTCCGTTGGTATGCTTTAATATTTTCTGTATCTGCATTCTTTCTGCACTTGCCATGGAAAACGCTGACATCATTTTGTTTTGTGAAAATTCGGACTGTTCCTGGTTTGCAAGAATATCTACAGGAAGACTGTCAGTTGATAATTCTGATGAATCTGTAAGAATGACACTTCTCTCAATCACATTACGAAGTTCGCGGATGTTACCTTTCCACTGATGATTTTTTAAAGCTTTTAGATAATCGTCCGAAAAAGAATAAATATTTTTTCCCATTTTCTGAGAAAAAGTCTTTAGAAAAAAGCTGGCGAGCGATTCTATATCTGCTACTCTTTCTCGTAAAGAAGGAAGTTTAATAGTAAAAATATTAATTCGGTAATACAAATCTTCACGGAAGTTTCCGGTTTCAATTTCTGTTTCCAGATCTCTATTCGTTGCAGCTATTATTCGTACATCAGTTTTTGTTGGTTTGCTGTCTCCCACTTTCAAAAATTCGCCAGATTCTAAAACTCTGAGCAATTTTGCCTGTAAATCGAGAGGCATTTCACCAATTTCATCAAGAAAAACCGTTCCGAGATTGGCTTCTTCAAAAATACCCTTAGAATCTTTCAGAGCTCCTGTAAAAGCTCCTGCTTTGTGACCGAAAAGTTCATTTTCCAACAATTCTTTTCCGAAAGCCGAACAGTTGACTGCAATAAAATTTTTCTTGCTTCTGTTGCTTGCATGATGTATTGCCTGTGCAAAAACCTCTTTTCCGGTGCCGGTTTCTCCTGTGAGAAGAACTGTTGCATCCGTAACAGCCACTTTCTGAGCCGAAGAAATTGCGTTGGTAATCTCCGCAGATTTACCAATAATACTTCTGAAAGATTGTTTATTGTCAAGCTGTTTTTCAAGCTGTAAAACTCGTTTATTAAGTGCTACTTTCTCTGCAGCCTTATAAAGTAACGGAAGAATTTTTGTATTGTCGTCACCTTTAGTGATGTAATCGAACGCACCGTTTTTGATCGCCATTACACCATCGGGAATGTTTCCAAAGGCGGTCAGAAGAATAATTTCAACACCTGGAAATTGATCTTTTACTGTTTTAGAAAAATCTACTCCACTTCCATCGGGAAGTTTAACATCGCAAAGAACAATGTCAATATCGGAAATCTCAAGTCGCTTGAGTCCGCTTTTAAGATTTCCCGCCTCAAAAACCTCAAAACCTTCAAGACTGATGATGCGTGATAAAAGTGATCTTATTTTGGCTTCATCATCAATTATTAAAACTGTATTCAATTTTCTGATGTTCTTAAATTAATAGAAAAAATGTAATTTTTGATCGTAAAATATCTGTTAAATATTTTTTCAAAGATAGATATTACGTTGAGATTTTTCTTTCAAAATATTTCAAAAAATCTTAATTGGCCTTGAGATAATTTTTAATTGTATTTAAAACTCCAAAATTATTATTGCTCAAAGCTTCAAATTTTGCAGCCTCTTTTACCGATGGATGAGCGTTTTCCATTGCGAAGGAATATTCTGCTTTTTTCAGCATCTCAATGTCATTCATATAATCACCGAAAACCATCGTCTGTTGTGGACTGATATTGAGCGTTTTCTGAAGTTTTTCCAGCGCATTGCCTTTGTTGATATCTTTGTTCATAATATCCAGCCAGTATTTTCCAGAAACGACAACTTCCAGATTATATTTTTCAAATTGCTTTAGGGCAGGATATAAATGTTCTTCAGAACCTTCAGGATGATAAACTGCAATTTTGAAAATGCTGTCGTCCAATGCCTGTGTAAGATCGTCTATTTTCTGATTTCCTGTATAAAATTGTGCGATATAATCAATAAAGTCCTGATTGTCTGCCTCATAGTAAGCTCTCTTTTTACCTGAAACTACAACCGTTGCTCCCAAAATCTGGCGAATTGCTATGATGATCTCTTCCACGTACTGTACTTCAAGCTTGTCTGCAAACAATTCTTCGTTTTTATAGATCATGTAACCACCGTTTTCAGCGATGAAAGCCATCTCGTTTTCTATATCTCCAAAGTATTTTGTAATTCCCAGCATTTGTCTGCCACTTGCGGGAACAAAAAGGATATTTCGTCTTTTCAGTTCTTCATAAATTTCGGGAAATTCCGGGCTTACTTCATGTTTAGAATTAAGAAATGTGCCATCCATATCCGTCACTATCAACCTAATATCATTCATAAATCTCTCATTAAATATCAAATATAGTGGATAATATTGTAGTCTCAGCCTTTAACGGCAAATGATAACAATATTTTAACGTAAATAAAATTTTAATCTTATTGCAAATTTACAATTTAGCTTTTGACAAAAAACAACGATGAATACTACAATTCTTTAATTAAATTTTTATTGTAAAGAATAAAAATAATGTAAAATTTGTTGAAGTAATTCTCTTTTTTTTGAGATAAATTTTAGTTATTAATTTCTAAAATGCCTTAAAAACAGCCATAAATACTCTTATTTCTCAGTTAATAGACTTTTGTAAATACATTTTTAAAAACATTAAAAATAAAATCAAACATTGCAACAACTCATTCATTTTCAAAACAATAAAAACCACCCACAATGCAAAAATTGATAAATTCCTACGTAAAGATTTATAAATCACCACTGCATATACTTGTATCCGTATGATTTCCGATCTATCTTTACTAAAGAAATTAAAAAGTGATATAGCTTTAAGATGACTGAAAATTACACTGTGAATTGCAAATAATTGACTTATAAATAAACTTCACACCACACACCAAATCATTTATATTGAAAAAGGCAAAACATTTATGTTTTGTCTTTTTTTTGTTTGTAATTCTAAACATATTTTTAATAAAAAAGCCATTCAATTCGGATGGCTTTTTTATTTGATAATTAATGCTCATGTTCCCCCGAGCTACTCAATTTAGCATTCACAAAAAAAGCACCCTTTACCACAATATTGATGTTATCAGAAATTTCTTTGACCGGAGTTATCGCTGTGTAGCCCATATCGGAAGAGCCTTTTACAATTTCTATCTTTTCGAAATTAATAGCTTTGCTTTCACTTTTGGCTTTAGCTTCATCGTGTTCCTCGGTTTTTTTATTGGTTTGTATGAAAACGTAAAATTTTCCGTCTGCTTCTACGATGGCTTCATTGGGAACGGCGGGAGTTGTGGTATTATTCAGACTTACAATTCCTGTAATGTTCATTCCGTCAATCAATCCTGATTTATTTCCGATAACTGTACAGTGCACAGAAATCGTTTTGCTCTCATTTTCAAAAGAAGAACCGATGCTGTATACTTTTGCGTCATATTCCGTTTCAGGATTGTTTGTAAGTTTAAAATGTACGATCTGCCCTGTTTTCATTTTGGGAAGATCTTTTTCAAAAACCTGCAGATCAAGATGAATAGAACCATTATCAATCACTTCTGCAACAGGTGAAGAAATGTCTACATAACTTCCGATCTGAGCATTAATTGTACTGATCGTACCGCTGATCGGCGAAGTAATCACCAATCCCGAACGCAGATTCCCATTACTGATGTTCGCAGGATTGATTCCCATTATCTGAAGCTGTCTTTGTAAAGAGGCTTTTTGAGTCCTTAAAGTTTTCAGTTCAGAATCTGAGCTTTGAAGATTTTTCTTTGCTCCTGCATCATTGTCAAACAGTTCTTTCTGTCTTCTGTACTCCTGCTCGGCAAAAACAATTCTGCTTTTCACGGTAAGATATTGTTCCTGCACCTGAATATATTCTGAATTTGCTATTGTTGCGATAACCTGTCCTTTCTTTATGTAATCTCCGATCTGTACATTGATGGTTTTGATCACACCTCCGTAAAGTGACGTTACTGTAGCTTTATTATTGTTTGGAACCCTTAATAAACCGTTGGCTTTTATTGTTGCTGTCAGTTCTTTCATTTCAATTTTGCCTAAAGTAATTCCTACAGTTCTTATCTGATCTTCGGTAATGGAAGCAATGGTTTTCGGAGCTTCATTATGATGATCTGCAGTCTGTTCTGTTTTTATTTCACTTTCAGAATCGTTGGTGGCATTTTTTTTCCCGCAGTTTAAAAGAAAGACAGAAGCGAGCGAGACATAGAGAATCTTTTGTTTGAGTTTGAGTTCCATTTTATTTGTTGATTAAATAATTAATAGTAATAACCGACTGATTCACCTCCTGAATCGACTCTAAGTATTTTAGCTGAATATTGGTTGCTGTCTGAAGTGCAAAAAGGTATTCCACATAAGAAATCTCTCCGGTTTTGTAGCCGAGTTGCCCAGCTTTAACGATTTTCTCTGCATTCGGCAAAGCCTGACTGACATAATATTCATATTGCAGAACATCCTGATTGTATTGGCTGAATGCATTTTCCAGTTGTGTAACAAGCTGTTTCTGCTGCAATTTTGCATTAGATTCCGCCAGATGTTTCTGATACTCCCAAGATTGAATTCGCGCTTTTGTAGCTCCGAAAGTCAGCGGAATTGAAATTCCAACATTCGCAACGTGAAAACGGTTTCCCGCATCAAAATATTTTTCCTGACCGTTGAGTGTATGAAAACCAGTAAGAGACTGATTGGTATATCCAAGACTAAATTCCGGCAAACCTTGTGATTTTTCTACATTTTTACTCTTTTCGGCAATCTCCATTTCCTGATACAATGCTTTTACGCTCGGATGATTAGCAATTGCAGTACTGTCCAGAACATATTCTGCTTTTAGAGGCTTGTAATCTTTAATGAGAGGAATTTCGAAAAGATCCGAAGTATTAAGAAGCGTTTTTAAATTTTTATAGGCATTATTGAGATATGCTTTATTTTGACTCAATAAAAGATCAATCTCTCCTTTTTGAGTTTCTGCCGTATTGATTTCAATTTTTTTAATATCTCCTGCTTTATATCTCACCGTAGCAATCCTGATAAAATCCTGATAAAGACTATCCATTTTCATCAGTTTTAGTTGATTGTACTGCAGGTATTCTATTTGATAATAATATGTTCTGATCTGTTTTGCTAATTCATTTGCAGAGATTTCTTTATTAATTTGTTTGGCTTTAATTTCTTCAGCAATCAGATATTTTTTTGCTTTAAACAAAGTCGGAAACGGAATGCTCTGAGAAATTGAAAACGACTGATCAAATTTCGGACTGTTGTATTGTCCTAACTGCGCATTCATATTCATTTTCGGAAGCTCATTTGCCGTAGGTTTCAAAGCTTCGGAAACTTTTATATCAAGATCTTTTGATTGAATTAAATGATTATTTTTCAATCCTATTTCTGTTGCTTTTTCAACCGTTAAAACTTCTGTTGTCTGTGCATTCAATGTTTGTCCGGAAAATAAAAATCCTAAAACAATAGCTGTTGTCAAAGATTTCAATTTAAAATTTCCTCTTGTAAATTGAGTATTGAAAATAATATATAACATTGGCAAAACAAATAAAGTAAGGAAAGTTGCTGTGATCAAACCGCCAATCACAACGGTTGCCAAAGGTTTCTGGACTTCCGCTCCTGCTCCCGTGGAAATTGCCATCGGTAAAAACCCTAAAGATGCTACTGCAGCAGTCATCAGAACAGGTCTGAGCCTTGTTTTCGTTCCTTTAAAAACTCTTCTTAAAATATCATTTTCGCCATCTTTTTCCAATTGATTAAAAGTTCCTATGAGAACAATCCCATTCAGAACTGCGACACCGAACAAAGCGATGAATCCTATTCCTGCACTGATGCTGAAAGGCATATCTCTTACAAGCAGCGCGAAAATTCCCCCAATCGCACTCATCGGAATGGCGGTAAAAATCAAAGCAGCCTGTTTAAATGAATTAAAAGTAAAATACAACAGCATAAAAATAAGCAGCAAAGAAACCGGAACTGCTATCATCAGACGTTTGCTTGCAGCCTGTAGATTCTCAAATTGTCCGCCATACGTAAAATAATATCCTGAAGGAAGCTTCACTTGTTGATCTAATTTTGCCTGAATATCATTTACAATGCTTTCCACATCGCGGTCTTTTATATTAAATCCGATTACAATTCTGCGTTTTCCTTCTTCACGGCTTATTTGGGCGGGACCCAATTTGTAATTGATATTGGCAACCTGCGACAGCGGGATCTGGCTTCCGGAACTTGTTGAAACCATCAGACTATTCACATCATCAATATTGGTTCTGTGAAGACTGTCGAGACGCACAACAAGATCGAAACGTCTTTCGTTTTCAAAGACCTGACCTGTACTTTTTCCGGCAAAGGCAGTACTTAAGACATTGTTTACGTCTTCGATATTCAAACCGTAATTGGCCATTCTTATACGGTCATATTCCACATTGATCTGTGGAAGTCCGCTTATTCTTTCAATTTGTGGAGCTGTAGTTCCGTCAACTGTCTGAATTATTTTCCCCACCTTATCGGCATAAACAGCAAGAGAATCCAGGTTTTCACCAAAGATCTTCACGGCGACATCCTGCCGTATTCCGGTCATTAATTCATTGAAACGCATCTGTATCGGTTGATTTTTTTCAAAAAAAACACCAGGAATCAATTCAAGTTTTTCAGAAATTTCATCTGCCAGTTCATCGTAGGATTTCTTTGTTTTCCAGTCTTTTTGAGGTTTTAAAACAATAATTAAATCTGAAGCTTCCGGTGGCATCGGATCGGTAGGAACCTCTGCAGAGCCGGTTTTTCCAATCACCATTTTTACTTCATCAAACTCTTTAATAATTCTTGAAGCCTGCATTGAAGTTTCAATACTCTGACTTAATGAACTTCCTTGTGGTAAAATACAGTGAAATGCAAAATCACCTTCCTGCAACTGTGGAATAAACTCCCCTCCCATTCTGCTGAATAGAAAAATACTGACCGCAAATAAAAGAACGCTGACAGAAACAATAATTTCTTTGATTTTTATAGATTTTTCCAATAACGGATGGTAAATACGTTGTATTTTATCCATCATTTTATCTGAAAAATTCTTTTTATTCGATTGATTTTTAGACAAAAACAATGCGCTCATCATTGGAATATAAGTCAAAGAAAGAATTAATGCTCCTAAAATTGCAAAACCAACTGTTTTAGCCATTGGTGTGAACATTTTCCCTTCAACACCCACCAAAGTCAGGATAGGAATGTAAACAATGAGAATAATAATTTCTCCGAAAGCAGCACTGTTTCGTATTTTTGAGGCAGAAAGAAAAACTTCGTCATCCATCTCCGCCTGCGTTAATTTTTGATTTGATTTTCTTAAACCTAAATGATGAAGTGTTGCTTCCACGATAATAACAGCTCCGTCGACAATCAAACCAAAATCAATCGCGCCCAAACTCATTAAATTGGCGCTTACTCCGAAAACATTCATCATTCCCAAAGCAAAAAGCAATGACAAGGGAATTGCAGAAGCAACGATAAGTCCTGCCCGAAGATTGCCCAGAAAAACGACAAGCACGAAAATAACGATCAAAGCGCCTTCTATCAGGTTTTTCTCAACGGTGTTGATGGCTCTTCCAACCAAATCTGTTCTGTCTAAAAACGGTTCTATCAAAACATCATCAGGTAGCGATTTTTGAATGGTCGGGATTTTATCTTTAATTAAATTAACAACTTCATTGCTATTTGCGCCTTTTAAGGTCATTACTATTCCTCCTACTGCATCCACTTTTCCATTGTAAGTCATTGCTCCGTAACGGACTGCACTTCCCAAACGTACATCGGCTACATCTTTTACAAAAACCGGAACACTTCCGTTTTCATTTTTTACGGCAATATTTTTTATATCTTCCAAAGACGTAACGACACCAATTCCACGGATGAAATAAGCATTTGGTTTTTTATCAATATAAGCTCCGCCTGTATTCTGATTATTTTTTTCCAGTGCTGCAAAAATATCGGAAATACTTACTCCGATTGCGCGAAGCCGATTTGGATCGACTGCTACTTCATATTGTTTCAGCTCACCACCAAAACTGTTGACTTCTGCGACTCCGGGTGTCCCGTTGAGCTGTCTTCGTACAATCCAGTCCTGCATTGTACGGAGTTCCTTACTTGAATATTTATTCTCACTTCCCTTTTTCGGATGCAGAATATATTGATAAGCCTCACCCAAACCTGTACTTACAGGAGCTAGTTCCGGTGTTCCTACTCCTTTGGGAATTTCTTCGACAGCTTCTTTTAATTTTTCACTGATCAGTTGACGCGCAAAATATACGTCGACCTCTTCTTTGAAAACGACAGTAATTACCGAAAGCCCAAATCTTGAAATACTTCGGGTTTCCTCGATATCGGGAACATTTGAAATACTTTGCTCGATGGGGAAAGTGACCAGTTGCTCCACTTCCTGCCCTGCCAATGTAGGACAAACAGTAATAATCTGAACCTGATTATTGGTGATATCCGGAACAGCATCAATAGGTAGTTTTGTAGCACTCCAAAATCCCCAAACGATCAGCGACAAGGTCATGATACCAATGATAATCTTGTTACTGATACTAAATTTTATAATTTTATCTAACACAGAATTATATTTAATATTGATTGAATTTGCCTGCTTTTTTCGCATTTGAATATAATTTTCAAACATAAAGCAACGGCATATGAGTTCTGAAAACTGAAAAGTCTTCACAAAAAATTTGAAATTAAAATTTCAAAAAATCAATAAAATTAAATCTTGGGAGGTTGCCAGATATGATCGTAAACCTGATAGGCGAAATCGTTTTTCTGAAAAAGAATTTTCTTTGAAAAATAAATCTGAACGTGCGAAGGCAGTTCCAATAAAGGCTCGATTTTGAAAGATGCAACCGTCATCTGACAGCAATTGCAGGTACAGAAAGGGCTGCAGATATCGCTGTGACCAGATTGATGGTTATCTTGCAGTCTTTCTACTTTGGTTTCGGAAAAACTGTATTTGTCGTCCACATCATTGCATGGCACTAAAGAAATTGCCATGAGATACAATGTGAATATAAATACAAGATATTTCATCAAATACAAATATAAGAATTATCCTGAAATTTTATTTATTTTAAGTTTTCTTCCATTTATCATTGTAAAAAGAAAATCTATTCATGGCACGATATTTATATTAATATGGTAAGTCAGCATCCAATATAGCTTTAAACACAATGAAAAATCTCAGATTACATAAAAATTTACTTCATCAACTGATATTAACATATCTTAAACGTGATTTTAAAATAAAAATAAACCTTAAAGACGAATATTTATTGGAAAAAAATTTAGTTTCCGGAAAATATATAATCGTACCTACTTTCTCACATTATATCGATTCTAATATAGAACTCAGACTGAGTCTCTACAATGTATTTCAGCATATCAATCATACCATCACAACGATCAGTGATTTGAGAAAAGAAATTTATGCTCTGAAAACAAGATAATACACTGTTTGCAAATTAAAAAAGCTGCCAAAAGGCAGCTTAAATTATTTCCAGGGATCAAGAATAACCTTTACACAGCCGTCTTCTTTTTTGTCAAAAAGTTCATATCCTTTTGCTACATCATCAAGCGAAAGTCTGTGGGTAATAATGTCATCCAATTTTACCTGTCCGCTTTCTACGTATTTCATTAATTTATCAATGATAGCATGTACCGGCGACTGACCTGCTTTTAAAGTAATTCCTTTATCAAAAAGCTGACCTACCCTGAAATTGTCATAATTCATGGGATATACTCCTAAGATAGAAACAAATCCACCACGTCTAACCCCGCTCATGCAGGCTTCAAGAACTTTTATAGAACCTTTTTCAAAATTGACTAAAGCTTTGGCTTTATCAACAAGATTTCTGTCCGGTTCAAAACCTACTGCATCAATACAAAGATCTGCACCTCTGCCGTCTGTCATGCTTCGTATTTGCTCAACAGTTTGTTTTGAATCTTCCCAAAGAATGGTTTCGCAACCTGTCAGATTTTTTATCTGATCTAAACGGTACTGAAGAGTATCAATGACAATCACTTTTTTTGCATTATGGAGTATTGCACTTTTAGCAGCCATGGAACCGACAGGTCCTGCTCCGAAAATAGCAACCGTCTCTCTGCCTTTAAGATCTGCCCACATGACACCGGTATATCCTGTCGGAAAAATATCGGTCAGAAATAAAACCTGCTCATCAGTCAGTGAATCAATAACTTTTCTGGGACCGAAATTGGCATAAGGAACTCTGACATACTGAGCCTGTCCGCCATTGTATCCGCCATAAACATCGGTATATCCGAACATTCCTCCCCCCTTTTCGGTAATTAATCCTCCTTCCGGTCCATAATTTTCAGGATTGGAATTTTCACACCCACCCGGAAGATCGTGCTGACAAAAATAGCATCCTCCACAGGCAATAGGAAACGGAACAACTACCCGATCGCCCACCTGTAAATGTTTAATATTTTTTCCGGTTTCTTCCACAATCCCCATAAACTCATGCCCCATAACCATTGGGCGGGGTTGAGGAATTCCTCCTGAATACATATGTAAATCACTCCCACAGATTGCGGTTGAAGTGACACGAAGGATGATATCATTCTCATCCTGAATTTTAGGATCATCGATTATATCGCAGGTAATTTTACCCGGCGAATGAAAAACTGCTGCTTTCATAGTAATATTTTAGAAATTGGTCTTGTGGATATATGCGAAAACAATTCTGATTCGCATAATTAAGATTTAAATTAACGAAATGATATGACTGCCTGAGAAATAAATGCTCGTTTAGAAGTTAGATTTTACATAAAATGATTCAATCATATACAAACGTAATATTTTAAGACATTTCAGATTAAATACAATCTGAAATAATTATATTGGTAAAGTCATGATTAAATTATAAATATTCTATAAAAAAGTTATTTCTGTAAAGATCTTTTTGAGGTTGGATGCTTTACAGGAATAACTTTATCATATCAGTATTGATCTCCTTTATTTTACTGCTGTCTTAGCTTTTTCTGACTCCATCAAATGATGCTCAAGAATGGGTAGCGTTTTGCTTGCAAATCCTTTGAGAGAAGTTTCTGAACCTTCTGAAGCTTCCTTCTTAAAGTCAGCAATATCTTTTTTGTGGTCATTTACCATTAGATTGGTGTACATTTTATCGAATTCGCTTCCTTTTTTAGTTTTCAGGTCGTCATGCTTCTTCTGTTGCTCAGCATTTAAGCTTGTTGGTAAAGTGTAACCTGAAGCTGACGCCCATTTTTTAAGTTCTTCATTGGCTTTTCCATGATCTCTTGCCATCATTTCACCTAACGCTTTTACAGTTGCATTTGTAGAAGTTTTAGCAGCAAGATCGCCCATCATTACTTCCATCATTCCACCTCTTGCAGCTTCGTCGGCAAATTTTTTGTCCTGATCGCCAAGTGTTTTTTCTGTTACCGCCGTATTCGATACTGTTGCAGAATCGTTGAGAGTCGTAGGAGTGTCCTGAGGTGAACTCATGGTGGTGTCTGCTGTAGAATCAGCTGTTGTTGTGTTTTCTTTTTTGTTGCATGCTGTGATTGCAGCTAATGCCAACAAAGTTAGAATTGAATTTTTCATAAATAATAAAATTTGATTGGTTTAGAATATTGAGTAAAATTAATTACTCTGTGAGATGTGTTTACAATTATTTTGCCAATTCGGTTAAATTCAAATCAACATTTATAAAAGATATTTTAATCAAACTTTTTTATGTCTACATCTTCAACAAATTATGATCTCTAATGCATTCATTTAACGACAACGGAATGCATATATTTATGGCAATGGAGACAGAAGTAGGCAACATTAAACTAAAATTTCACAAAAAAATAAGAGCCTCGTTTTAATCAGGCTCTTATTTTTGTATGTGCTTTTTTATCAAATATTTCTCTTTACAACATCGATCATCTCATCGATACCAAATGGTTTCTCTATATAATCGTCTGCTTTACATTCCTTCGCAATCTCCTTAATACTACTTGATGTAGAAGTCAGGACTGCCGGAATATCTTCTGTATCAGGATCAGATTTCAATTCTTTAATTACCTGTGAACCTTTAGCTTTTCCTTTGATGTGATCATCAACAATAACTACATCGGGATCAATCTCCTCAACTTTTTCGATGGGTTCTGTTGTAAGCGATCCTACCACATCAAATCCGGCTTCATCCAATACCTGATCCATAATATTAAGAATTTCGGCATTATCTTGAACGAGAACAACTTTTTTCTTCATTAAGTATTATAGTTTTTTTTACAAAAGTAAATAAATATTTAATACAAAGGATAAAAATGCATTAAGGTAACAGCATGAGTATCTTGTTTCTGTTGCTGCAACTTTTAATAAAAGTTAAAAGGTACCATTTAAGCCGAGCATACGAGGGGAGACATTTAGCTTCCATGAGATTTTTTTCTCTTTTTTCTGGTAATTATTCTTCTGCATATATCGATAGGTACCGTCTACGATGAAATAGCTGATCGCAGTACTCAGAAATACATCAGAGAAAAAATGTGCACCATCCCACATTCTTGATAATGGCGTTATAATGCCTATACTGTAAATCCCTGCCTTTACCCATGGGTTTGAAAATTGTTTTGCCAACGCAAACATGGTAGTGGAAACCAATACTGTGTGACCTGATGGAAATGATCTGTACGCAGGCTGACCACTGAAAGGTTTAAAATAAAATTTTCCTTCACCCGTTCCCGGTCTTGCCCTTCCTACTAATGTTTTGGAGAATGTCTGGATCAATCCGGCAGTTGTTGCAGAAGAAATCATCAGAACTCCTGTTTCTCTGATTTTATCATTTTTTGTGAAAAGTCCCGTCAGATAAACCACACTTGTTATACCGTAATTATTCTGTGGACCTCCGAAATAGTCTCCAAACTTTCTGATAACGCTAGGTACTTTATCTCTTTGATCCGCAAAGTAATGGCTGGTATCATTATCTACAGAATACAGTAATACAGTTCCTAATGCAACTCCGCCCACATCGATCCAATTATTTTTTTTCCATGAAAACGGACTAAGATAACTGTGCGCCATATTGTTAAATATCTGTTTGCCATCAACGACAAGCTGCCTCCCGATACTATTTTTTTTAGAGACAATTAAAGTATCTGTTGCTGAATGAGAATTAAGCTCTATACTATCAGTTTCCTGCGAAAAAACAAAATTGAATAGTAAGAAAAATAATAGAATAAAAAGCCGTTTCATGAGTTCTGTTTTGAAACAGCAAACTTATCAATTTAAAGCACCAACTTAATGCCTTTTTCTTGATCATAGAAAAAAACAATATTTTCCGTTTTTTATAAATTATTAAGTGTTTGTGAATTATCAAAACTATAATGATAGATGGAAACTTCAGTACGTTTTGTGGCTAATTTTAAAATTAAGTTTTAAAAAAATATGAATTGCACCTATGTCATCTATTTGTTCATTATTTTTGCAATCTCTGGTTATCAACAAGCATTTTCTTAATTATATGAATGATACATTTACTGATAATAATCAAATTGGAGTGGTTTCCTCTTTTTCTGAACTTGTAGATACTTGTTTTCAAGGAGATATAAATGCAATTTGTTGGGACAGAAATTTAGATGGAGATTTTAGAGAAATTGTATCAAAGCTTCAATTAAAAGAAAACATTACAGAAGTTTATTCTGAAGATCTTTTATCTCTTGAACTTTCAGAAAAAGGTCATATTGCAAGAGAAATTATCTTACATGATTTACAATTATTAACAGACTTCGGAGCGTCTCCTTCACTCAATTTAATTAGGAGTTACGAACGGGATCAGGAGTTTGATTTTATTTCAACAGATGTATATTCTTATCATGTAGATCGTTCGGACATTGGAACGGATACTTTTTTATGCACCTACTACGGCGCTACAAGTGACATATTGCCCAATGACCAATGTATAAAAAAAATCCTGATTCCTGAAATTCTTGAGAAGATTAAAGAATTATACCATGGTAAAGAAGATGAATTCGAAACCTTTCTGAAGGAAAATTATTTTGATCTGCATTATCAGCCAAAACATAATGCTGAACCTATAAATTTAAAGTTAGGTCATCTCTGGAGATTGGCAGTAGATCATCCGCAACAGCAAGTTTTACCTTGTATTCACAGGGCACCTGATGAAAAAAATGGTGAGTATAGACTGCTGCTGATCTCTTAATTCGATCTTACGAGCTAATATTTGCTTAAACTATTTTTCTAAAGCTTCCTTATAATGTACAAGTGGAAGATTCTTCAATATTTCAGCACTTTGTTCCGGCGTGATGTCGCGTTGTGGTTCTGCCAGCATTTCGTAGCCCACCATAAATTTTTTCACTTCAGCATTTCGCAGTAATGGCGGATAAAAATGCATATGGAAATGCCATTCGGGATGTGGTTTTCCATCGGTTGGTGATTGATGAATCCCTGCTGAATATGGAAAGGAAATGTTGAAAAGATTGTCGTATTTTGTGGTTAAATTTTTAATAATCTCAGCCAATGAAAGTTTTTCTGAATCAGAAAACTGCAGAATATTTTCCGCTTTTCTTTTGCTGATAATCATCGTTTCGTACGGCCAGATTGCCCAAAATGGAACTAATACGACAAAATCCTCATTTTCCAGAATGATTCTTTCCCCAGCTTCTAATTCTTTTTTAACGTAGTCTTCCAGAAGTGACCTTTCGTTTTTATCAAAGTATTTTTTCAGATTTTCCTGTGTTCTCAAAACTGTCGACGGAATCGAAGACTGTGCCCAGATTTGTCCATGCGGATGTGGATTGCTGCATCCCATTACACTTCCCTTATTCTCAAAAATCTGAACGTGATCGATATAATCTTCAGCACCCAATTCCTCATATTGTTGTTGCCAGACATCTACCACTTTTTTTATATCATCGACTTCCATTTCTGGTAAAGTAAGGCTGTGATTTTCAGAAAAACAAATGACTCTATTAATTCCTCGCTCCGGTTTTAATGAAAAAAAATCAGATTGTTCTTCAGAAAATTCAACATTATCTTTCATCAAAGAACCAAAGTCGTTTTCGAAAACAAAAACACCTTTATAATCAGGATTTTTATCACCATTTACACGCACATTTCCCGAACATAAGTAACAATTCGGGTCGTGAGAAGGAAGTTTTTCTTCGGCAACTTTTTCAGTTTGCCCCTGCCAGGGTCGGTTGGCTCTTTGTGGGGAAACCAGAATCCACTCATCCAAAAGCGGATTGTACCTTCTGTGAGGGTGCTGCTTTCGATTAAATGACGAATTCATTTCTTTTGTATTCATTAATTCCATCCGATATTTTTACACGGTACACTTTCATTTCGATGTCAAAACCTTCTTTGTATTTTGCGCTGATGTTTTTAATTACATCATCAACATTTTCATCTTTTATAAGATTGATACTGCATCCTCCAAAGCCGCCGCCCATTATTCTTGCGCCCAAAACGCCTCTTTCCTTTAAGGTTTCTTCTACCATAAAATCAAGTTCTTCGCAACTTACTTCAAACTCTGTTGAAAGTCCGGAATGAGTTTCAATTAAAAGCTGTCCTAAATACTCTACGTCTCCTTCTGATAAAGCTTTTGCAGCCTTTTCTACCCTTTTAATTTCCTTAAGAAGATACAGGCATCTTTTGTACGACGTCTCTCCTATTTCTGCCCTCACTTCATCCAGCATTGAAAAGCTGAAATCTCTGAATTTTTCTACTTCCGGAAATTTTTCCCACAAAACTGTCTTTCCGTTATCAACATCATTTCTTCGGTCGTTGTAACCGGAAGTAAGATGAGTATGTTTTACGCAGCTATCGAAAAGTACCAGACTGTACCCTTCGATATTGGCTTCAAAATATTGATGTTCCAGAGAATTGCAATCGAGCATAATTACTTGGTGTTCTTTACCGAAAACGGATGCAAACTGGTCCATAATTCCGCATTTTACACCAACAAAGGTATGTTCAGATTTCTGACCAATAAGTGCCAATTCTTTTTTAGATAAATTTAAATCGAAAACCTGATTGAGAATATAGGCAAAACCACATTCCAAAGCTGCCGAAGAAGACAAACCTGAACCCATTGGAATCGTACTGCTAAAAGCAATCTGCAAACCGCCGATCTTTTTTCCGCTTTCCTGAATGGCATTGAAAACACCCAGCAAATAATTGACCCAGATTTGTGAAACCGGAGTTTGTTTTTGATTAACGTTAAAGCTGAAAGATTCATTGAAGTCTTTGGCGAAAAAAGTGCAGGTTTCTGAGTCATCCACCTTTTTTACAGCAAAACAAATATGTTTGTCGATGGCAGCAGGAAGTACGAAACCATCGCTGTAATCGACGTGTTCGCCAATAATATTAATTCTTCCCGGTGCCAGAAAAATATTTTCCGGATCTGACTGGAAGAAAGCCTGGAATGCTTCTGTAGTATGATTGATTAATTTCTCCTTCATAGATAACTGCAATTTATGCTTTTTTAGAGGTATTTTAAAATTAAAATTGTGAATAATGCTTTAACTTAATTAGAATATTTTAATCACTATTTCATCAATTAAATGATTAACAGTAATCTAAATATGTTTAAAAAAATGATTTAATTTCATTCACCAGTAAAAACAATTCCTGACAAATTGCGGATTCTGTCTAAAGTTTGCATTAGCAACAAACTCCCGGCGTGAGTTACGATTGGGCTCTCGGTAAGACCATTTTGCAGGCATTCTGTGGCGTGGCGCGCCTCAAACTGGTAGCCAAATCCATCATTCTTTTCTACTTCAATGATATTTTTTTCTCCATTGGAATAATATTCCAAAGTGGACGAAGGTTCGTAGAAAGGGGTGGTTAATTTCAGACGACCTAATGTACCGCATATTTCTACTTCAGTAGCAAGATCGGTTGATAAAGTCGAAAATAAACTTGCCATACTCCCGTTATCATACTTAAAAATAATCCCGCATTGCTCGTCAACACCTTGTTCTGTCGCAACAATGCTGACGTTAATTTCATCAGGTTTACCCAGAACATCCAATGCTGTAAAAACATTATAAATTCCAATATCCATCAATGATCCTCCTCCTGATTCAGGGTTGAGTAAACGAGAAGCCGGGTCTGCATTCGCTTGAAAACCGAAATTAGCTAAAACCACTTTTATATCTCCCAAAACACCGGTTTTCACCATCTCCATCATTTTTTGATAATGCGGTAACAATTTTGTCCATAAGGCATCCATCAAAAACAGTTTTTTCTGATGGGCTAAGTCTATCATTTCAGTTGCCTGTTTTGCGTTCAGGGCAAATGGTTTTTCACAAAGAACGGCTTTGTCATTATTCAGACATAGCAACGTATTTTCGTGATGCAGGTTGTGCGGTGTTGCGATGTAAATGATATCCACCGCATTACTTTCTGCAAGTTCTTTATAACTTCCAAAACTGAAGGGAATATTAAAATCTTTACAAAAACTTTGAGCTTTTTGAAGTGAGCGAGATCCGCCTGCAGTCAGTTCTGCACCTTCTACGTACTTGAGGTCTGCTGCAAACTTATGAGCAATAGTTCCTGTACCCAGAATTCCCCATCTTATTTTTTTCATATTTTAATTAATGAAATCTTTAGCAAAAATCGGAAAGTTTATTTTTAACTCTAAATTAATTTTTTCTTTTCATCACTTTTTTAGCGGCTTCCACGATGTCGTTTGCCGTTAAACCGTATTTTTCCATTAATTGGTCGGGAGTTCCGCTTTCGCCAAAGCTGTCGTTTACTGCAACATATTCCTGAGGCGCAAGATGTTCCGTAATCAAAAGCTGTGCAACGCTGTCACCCAAACCACCTAATCTGTTGTGTTCTTCGGCAGTTACAACGCAGCCTGTTTTCTTTACTGATTTTAAAATTGCTTCAGCATCCAAAGGTTTGATGGTGTGAATATTGATAATTTCAGCATCAATTCCCTGCTCTTCTAGGATTTCTCCAGCTTTTATTGCTTCCCAAACCAAATGTCCTGTTGCAATAATCGTTACATCTTTTCCTTCATTCACCATCCAGGCTTTCCCTATTTCGAATGTTTGATTTTCATCGGTAAAAACAGGAATCACAGGTCTTCCGAAACGCAGGTAAACCGGACCTTCATAATCAGCAATTGCAATCGTTGCCGCTTTGGTCTGGTTATAATCGCAGGTGTTGATGACCGTCATTCCGGGAAGCATTTTCATTAATCCGATGTCTTCCAGAATCTGGTGTGTTGCGCCATCTTCGCCTAAAGTCAATCCGGCGTGAGAAGCACATATTTTCACGTTTTTATCGGAATAAGCCACCGACTGACGAATCTGGTCGTAAACTCTTCCTGTTGAAAAGTTGGCAAAAGTTCCGGTAAACGGAATTTTTCCTTCGATGGCTAAACCTGCCGCAATTCCTATCATATTGGCTTCAGCAATTCCAATCTGGAAAAAACGATCGGGTGCTTTTTCTATGAATTTTTCCATTTTTAAAGAACCGATAAGGTCGGCGCAAAGTGCCACGACATCAGGATTTTTGTCTGCCAGTTCTGCAAGACCGGCTCCGAAACCGCTTCTGGTATCTTTTTTTTCTGTGTAGGTATATTTTTTCATTTTACGATTTGTTGTTGAAATAATTTTAATAGGATTTTATCCTATCCTTTGTTAAGTCGTCCCTTTGGGACTTTTGAGTTTGCGTTGAATCGCTCGCAGCCCGACTTGAGCGGAAATCCTTTTTTGCGTGGTCATCAAGTTCTATTAAACTGAAAGCGTCAGCAAAAAAGATTGGGAGCGGAAGGCGGATAAAGCTGCCCAAATTATTTAAAGTCTAATAATCTCCTAAAGTTTCTTCAAGCTGGTCTAATGCTTTTGCCAGTTGCTCATCGTTAGGCGCTTTTCCGTGCCACGCGTGGCTTCCCATCATATAATCGACACCGTGACCCATTCCGGTTTTCAGGAGAATACAAATCGGTTGTCCTTTTCCGGTCAATGATTTTGCTTCGTCCAGAACGTTAAGAATTTCTTCCATATCGTTTCCGTTTTCCACTTCAAGAACTTTCCAGTCGAAGGCTTCGAATTTGGTTTTAAGATTACCTAAAGAAAGCACTTTTGAAGTCGGGCCATCAATCTGCTGACCGTTGTAATCGATGGTTGTAATCAAATTATCAACCTTATTGTGAGAGGCATACATTATCCCTTCCCAGTTTTGTCCTTCCTGCAACTCGCCATCACCGTGAAGGGTGAATACTAAATTTTCGTCTTTATTTAATTTTTTACCAACTGCGTGACCAATTGCTACCGACAAACCTTGCCCCAAAGAACCCGATGCAATACGAACTCCAGGAAGATGTTCGTGCGTCGTTGGATGACCTTGCAATCTTGAATTGAGTTTTCTAAAAGTTGCCAGTTCCGATTTATCAAAATAGCCTGCGTGCGCCAAAACGCTGTAAAAAACAGGCGAAATATGACCATTGGAAAGATAAAAAACGTCTTCATCTTTACCTTTCATATCAAATCCTTCTTTTCTTTTCATCGCATCAAAATAAAGTGCGACCAAAAAATCTGCACATCCGAGCGAACCGCCAGGATGACCGGATTGGCAAGCGTGAACCATTCTTACAATATCCCTTCTCACCTGTGAAGCAATATTATTAAGTTTTGAAATATCGTGCTGCATAAATTATTGCATTTTTTGTGAATCTTTGATAAACTGCTCCAGTCCTGAATCTGTCAAAGGATGTTTTAACAAGGAAAGAATCGGCTGAATCGGGCAAGTCACGACATCGGCGCCAATTTTTGCGCAGTTGATGATGTGCATACTGTGTCTTACAGAGGCTGCTAAAATCTCTGTTTCGTAGCCATAATTGTCGAAAATAAGACGGATTTCTTCAATAAGATTCAAACTGTCTGTCGAAATATCATCCAGTCTTCCAAGGAACGGAGAAACGTAGCTTGCACCGGCTTTTGCTGCCAAAAGAGCCTGACCTGCTGAGAAAATAAGGGTACAGTTAGTTTTGATTCCTTTGTTGGAAAAATATTTTAAAGCTTTTACACCGTCTTTTATCATCGGGATTTTCACAACGATGTTCGGATGAATTGCCGCAAGAATTTCGCCTTCTGCAATCATTTCTTCGTAAGTTGTAGAAAGGACTTCTGCAGAAATAGCACCATCAACAATTTCGCAAATATCTTTGTAATGTTGCAAAATAGCTTCTGCTCCGCTAATTCCTTCTTTTGCCATCAAAGATGGATTGGTTGTAACGCCATCCAGAATTCCGAGGTCGTTGGCTTCTTTTATCTGCTCTAAGTTGGCAGTATCGATAAAAAATTTCATAAAATGTTGTTTAATTCTTTTAAGTGTTAAAAATACACTTAACTAATGAAATAAACAATTTTAGTTTAATTTATTTTGAAGAAAAAGTATCATTCCATTACATAATTAAACTCTTTACGGTACTGAGAAGGACTTTTCTTGATATATTCTTTAAAAGTTTTGTTGAAATAGCTGAAATTATTAAAACCGCTTTCAAAACAAACGTCTGTAATGCTTAAAGGTTTTTCGGCAAGCAGTTTCAGAGAATGTGTAATACGGTATTCATTAACAAATTGAGTGAAGGTTTTGTTGGTGATTTTCTTGAAATAACGGCAGAAAGAAGGCACTTTCATATTCGCCAAACCGGCAATTTCTTCTAAAGTAATCTGCTCTTTAAAATGATCTTTTACATAATTAAAGATATGATTGATTCTCTCGTTATCTTCAACCTGAGTTTGCAGGTAATATTTTCCAGCGTTGAGAATTCTATAATCATCTGTGACAGAAAGATCATGCAGAATTTCAAAAAACTTCAAAAGCTTTTCTAAGGATTCTGACTGATGCATCTGGGAAATCTTTTTTCTCATTACTTTTTTCACATCGTCGCCAAAGACCATTCCGCTTTTTGATTTTTCTAGCATTGCGTGAATTTTTTTCATTTCAGGATTTTCCCAAATCTTTTCACCTAGAAAATCAGGTTTAAACTGAATCACCATTTCGTAATCATTATTGGTATTTTCATTGGTTAAACCGCAATGTGGCAAATTACTGCCAATCAGCACCAGATCACCTTCCGTAAAGTAAGAAATATTACTTCCTATCTGCCTTTTGCCGGAACCGCCTTTTACCAAAATCAGTTCAATCTCAGGATGATAATGCCAAACGTGAGATTTGATATTCTCGTTTCTCTGAAACTTAAGACTCGTAAAACTGCTTCCTATATTAGGATTGATAGCTTCAAATGCAGGACTGTGATGTTTCATAATTTAATTATCAATCAAAGTTACAAAATAACATTTACAAAATTAACTGTTCATATTTAATTAACATACAATTAGGGTTAATATAGGACATAAATATGAAAATTGCATTCTAAAATCTAACAGAGAAACACTATACATTTGCAATATCAATATTAGTAAACTTAAAACACTTTTATTATGAATAATTTATTAAAAATCAGTCTATTTGTTGTGTTTCTTTTAACTTCAGCAGATGTAATGAGTAAAGACAAAGACTTTTCTGTATCATTCGGAAATGTAAATTCTAAAACCCTTAGTTTTGAAGTAAACAATGCGCAAAATATTTCTCTGTTTGTATACAATGATAATGAGGGAGAAATATATTCTGAGAAAATAGGAGATCAAAATTTTATTTCGAAATCATATAATCTTGAGACCTTAACAGACGGAACCTATTATCTGGTTGCAGAATCTGATTATAAAATTGAAAAATATAAAATCAGTATCCAAAATAAAGATATGGTGGTCGAAAAAACTCCTGTAAGTGAAATCATCAAGCCGGAATTTACCATCAATAACAATATTGTAAAACTGAATATGGAAGACGTGGAGGGCTCTGTAAGCGTTTCTGTTCAGGATTTTTCTGATAATGTATATTATAATGAAACTAAATTTGCAAAAGACGGAAAGCTTAGCTTAACTTTCAAACTTGATCCAAAAACCTCTCCAAGCTACATTATTGCAGTTGAGAAAAACGGTAATATATTCAGTAAAATTATTGCTCTTAAATAATATAAAATTCATATTTATTAAAAACAGCTCTACCTTTTCGGAAGAGCTGTTTTTTTAGTTATGATGTCCCATATTGAGTTTAATCTTTTTCAAATCTTCCAGTTCGTGAACCGGTCTTTCAATATCATAAGGAATTGGCATTTTTGAAAACGTCTGGAAATACAGCAGACACGCATCTTTCCACCAAACGGCATCTTTTGCCTGAATCTTTAATTTTGATTGAACTTCGGTAAATCTTTTTTCATCAACATAAGGCTGCATTTTGTCCCAGATTTTCTGATAATCTCTGACATTTTTTACACCTGTATCATATTTGTAAGAAAGTTCTTCCCACAACGTTTTACCGTCTTTCATCTGATAATCCCACGGAACGTGATGAAACCAGAGAATGAGGTTTTCGGGAGTCGTTTTGATATTTCCATAGATGTCGTTGAGTGGAGGAAAATATTGTGAAACAGCATTACTTCCCGTTTTAGTTCTGTCAAAACCGATTCCCTCTGCATTAGCCTGATGATAATACACCGGTGACCAGTCTGGTCTTCCACCTTTGTAATCTCCCCACGGCTCCGGACCATAATGATGTCCACCTGCGAAAATATGATGAAGACCAAGCGGCATCATATAATCTACGGCAGTTTCCCTCGAAGCGAGCATCATTTCTTTTACTGGATTGAGGAATTTTTCATTATCTGTAAACGTCATTTTAATCCACTCGTCGGCAATCTGTTCCGAGGACAAATCGTGGTTCCAAGCCAAACGTCCGAATGCATACCAATTGGTCTGTGCAAAATGATGTCCCGTCCAGTTTTTGTCTTCCCCAATGTTTGCAACAGCAGAAATTGCGGTTAATTTTGCAGGTCTTAAAGTTCCGTCTGTAATTTTCGCAATTGTAGAACCTTTTCCGTCAGAATACGTATCGCTGTCCAAAGTTTCCTTGAATAAAGGAGCAAGGTAAACCAGATGATTGGATTGCCCTAAGTATTCCTGAGTAATTTGAAATTCAAGCATTTCGGATGTTTTTTTCAAAGCTCCAAAAAGCGGATTAAACGCTTCACGGGGCTGAAAATCAACAGGTCCGTTTTTAATCTGAACAATCACATTATCTCTGAATTTCCCGTCTAGCGGAACAAATTCCAGATAAGCCTGTTTCGCACGGTCTTCTTTGCTCGGACTGTACACAAACGCTCTCCACATTACGATTCCGCCATAAGGCTTCAAGACATCTGCCATCATATTAGCGCCATCAGCGTGCGTTCTTCCGTAATCCTGTGGACCGGGCTGACCTTCGGAATTGGCTTTAACCAAAAAACCTCCGAAGTCCGGAATTAATTTATAAATTTCTGATGCTTTATCTTTCCACCATTTCTGAACATCTTTATTTAAAGGGTCAGAATTTTCCAATCCGCCTAAAACTTTAGGCGAAGAAAAATTGACTGATAAATAAACCTTAATTCCGTAAGGTCTGAAAATATCTGCGAGAGCTTTTACTTTTTCCAAATAATCTTTTCTGAGCATATTCGGCGAAGCATTCACATTATTGAGAACAGTTGCGTTAATTCCAATGGATGCATTTGCTCTTGCATATTCTTCGTATCTCGGCGAAATAGTATTCGGCAAATCTTCCCATTTCCAAAGTGAATGTCCTGCATAACCGCGCTCGATAGTTCCGTCCAAATTATCCCAATGGTTGAGAATTCTGACATCGTAGGAAGGTTTTTCGGTAATATTCAGATTTGTTAATCCAGATTTTGTCTGCTGCAAACGTAA
>Ga0065714_10002419_pt1 | contig 25376 bp, 15 predicted proteins | sample MisRhiReplicate2_FD_59101 | JGI IMG/M metagenome (GOLD analysis project Ga0065714, IMG submission 59101) | Miscanthus rhizosphere microbial communities from Kellogg Biological Station, MSU, sample Rhizosphere Soil Replicate 2: eDNA_1 v2... | ecosystem: Host-associated > Plants > Roots >... | reverse complement strand
CTCTGACTTTAAATTATATAAAGCACTGACTTTTGTGGTCAGGAGAAATGCCCAATACTTAGAATGCGAACAGCACATATTATAATAGCACATAAAAATCCGCAACAATTGGCGCGATTGATAAGAAGGATGCAATATCCTGATTTTGATTTTTATATACATATTGATCAAAAAATAGATATTGAACCTTTCCTGTTTTTGAAAGATATGGCTGGCGTATTTTTTATACAAAAGCGTATTGAATGTAATTGGGGAGGTTACAGTACCTTGCTGGCCATGGTCAATTCGCTCGAAGAAGCTCAGGAAAGTAGCCGTGGCTATAGTTTTTATAATTTATTAAGTGCTCAGGATTATCCGCTTAAATCCAATAAGTGGATTCATGATTTTTTATTGGAAAACGAAGGAAAGTCCTTTATATATTACGAAGAAGATCATACATCTAAATGGTGGGATAGCGCTGTTCAGCGATTTGATAGATATCATTTGACTGATTTTAATTTTCCCTATAAGTTTTTTGTTGAGCGGGTTATAAATAAGCTACTCCCAAAACGGAAGTTCCCCTTAGCTGTAAAGCTATATGGAGGCAGCAAGGCAAGTTGGTGGATGATTGATGATGAATGTGCAGGATATCTGTTGAATGCTTTTAAAAAAGAAAAAGAACTAAATAGCTTTCTCAGGTTTTGTTGGGGAACAGATGAGTTTGTAATTCCTACGATATTAATGAATTCGCCTTTAAGTGCTAAAATCGTAAATGGAAATTTGCGCTATATCGTTTTTCCTGAAGGTGGTGCGAGTCCAATAATTTACCAGACAGCGGACTTTGATGCTATTGTTGAGTCTGATATGATTTTCGCCAGGAAATTTGATACTACAATAGATTCGGTTATTTTAGATAAAATTGATGATTTTATTGATCAGACTTGAAAGGCTATCGGCAAAAGATTACATTTACCTTAAATGAAAGTAACCTCTATAATTACTGTAAACTTTAATCAACCTCAGGTCACACTTGATTTCCTTAAATCTGTAAAAGAAAATACTACAGGAGATAGTGTGGAAGTGATTTTGGTAGATAATGGGAGTAAGGAGGATCAGGAGGATGCTTACAAAGCAATGTATCCTGATTTAGTTTATATCAGATCCGCTATAAATCTAGGTTTTGCAGGTGGTAATAACCTTGGGATTAATGTAGCTAAGGGCGACTATCTGTTACTCCTAAATAACGATACAGAGATTCCTGCTGATCTTATCTCGGTAATGACTGCTGAATTTGAGCATAATCCGGAAATTGGAATTTTATCACCATTATTGCTTTATTTCGAACACCCTGAAGTGATACAGTATGCTGGATTTACAGAAATGAACTATCTAACTTGTCGTAACAAAGGGATAGGGAGTATGGAGAGAAATACCGGTCAGTATGACCTGGACAGTAGAGAGACTGGTTATTGCCATGGCGCAGCTATGATGTGTCGTAGAGATGACCTGAAACACGTTGGTTTGATGGCTGAACAGTTCTTTTTGTACTATGAAGAGTTAGACTGGTGCGAGAAATTTAAGAAGGCTGGTAAAAAGATATGGTTTACCGGTAAAACAAAAGTTTACCATAAGGAGTCTATGAGCGTTGGAAAAGAGAGTCATATCAAAACATATTTCATGACAAGAAACAGAATGCTTTTTATAAGAAGAAATACGGGCAGCCTGAATACTATTCTTTTTTCCATTTACTATATCTCCATGGCCTGTAGCAAACAGATTTTTGTATATCTTTTGAAGGGAAGGTCGGATTTAATTAAGTGGATTTTGAAAGGTGTGTTGTGGAACTTTAAAAATTCAAAAAATAGTGATAACCTCGGTATTAAAATATAGTAACAAATGATTGTAGCTTTTTGGATTAGTCTTTTTTTAATCATTTATACGTTTGTAGGGTATGGTTTTTTATTGTATCTCCTGGTTAAGATTAAGCGGTTTCTCGTAAGACCCTTTATTTTTAATGCCGATGAAGTGCTTCCTACCGTTACTTTGCTAATTGCAGCTTATAATGAGGAAGATATTATTGTCGAGAAAATAACCAATACTTTAAAGTTAGATTACCCTAAAGACAGGCTTCAGGTTATAATTATTACAGATGGTTCAACAGACCGGACTGCTGAGCTGGTAAGAGGGGTTCCAGAAGTTGTATTATTACATGAAGATATCCGTTCCGGTAAGATGGCCGCAATCAAAAGAGCTATACCTTTTATTAATGGTGAAGTGACTGTTTTTACTGACGCCAATACCTTTCTGAATAGCGGGGCTATTCTTGAATTGGTAAAACACTATCAAAACACTGCGGTTGGCGCAGTCGCCGGTGAGAAAAGGATTCTGGTAGAGGAAAAGGCCGATGCAAGTTCAGCAGGAGAGGGTTTTTACTGGAAGTATGAATCTAAACTTAAAAAATGGGATTATGCTTTGTATTCCAATGTTGGTGCTGCAGGTGAGTTGTTTAGTATAAGAACGGCGCTGTATCAGCCTGTTGAGGCAGACACAATTATTGATGATCATATGATTGCGATGAGAATTGCAGAGAAAGGATACATCATAGCCTATGAACCGGATGCTTATGCAATGGAAACGGCATCTGCTAATTCAAAGGAAGAACTGAAGAGAAAGGTAAGAATAGCAGCAGGAGGGATGCAATCTATTTTAAGATTAAAAATAGCTGCAAACCCTTTTTATTATCCAATTCTTACTTTTCAATACATTAGCCACCGTGTATTAAGGTGGACCATCACCCCGTTTTTATTGATTCTTGTCTTTGTATTAAATGGCCTGATCGTTTTAAATGGTGGAGCGGAAATTTACCGGATCCTGTTTGCAGCTCAGGTGGCATTTTACCTGCTTAGTCTTGCTGGTTTATTTTTTGAAAGCAGAAATATACGCATCAAAGCATTTTTTATTCCCTACTATTTTTGCGTAATGAATTATGCAGCAATAGCAGGGATAATTAGATATTTTAGAAAGAATCAAAGCGCAGCCTGGGAAAAATCTAAGAGAAAGTAATAGATTTTACTTTCTCTAACTTAGAATTGAAGATCTCTGGTCAGTAGATCACCCGGTTATACGGCATTTAGCACCAGAAAGCATCGCGTAAGTGTAGGCCGCTAACGCTTTAACCTTACCAGTTTGTTTTTTGAAATGCCATACATCGCTCATAAAAGGAGAGAAATTCTTGCTATTCAATTGATCAAATGCTACCGAAATAGTTGGGGTAAGTGAATAGGCAGAATGCCAAATACCAAATGGAATATATAAAGTTTCTCCAGGCCCCACGGTGAAACTTATAGGAGTCGCATGTTTATATTTTGGGTGTTTATTGTAGTCGGGTTCAAAGATGTTAACTTCAGATTGCCATTGATTTTTCTCTGTGACATACAGGAACTCTTCCTGGCCTCTTGGGAATACGGTAAATCTCTTTTCTCCATATAATTGATTAATCCAGGCACTTAAATGGTAATAATCTTTGTGAACATAAGGGAATTTTCCTCCTGCTCCTCCAACAAAAAGTTCGGTAATTCCTCCCCAGTTTCCACGTTGAAAAAGTTTGTCTTCTAACCAATTTGGTTTTGCATAATTTAAATTAAGCGGAGATATTAAATCCATTATTTCCGGTATTTGAACCGGAATATTAAACTTGAGCGGGTAGGGAGCCGGATTTTCTACGGAGCTTTGCTCCACTAAATCCATAACCTCTTTCATAGTATATGGTTTCCCTGTCTTTTTATCGTAAACATCACAAACTTTATCCGGATAGTTTGCTCTAAACCAGTCCGGAGAAAAAAGCCCATTTGCTTCCCATACTTTAGATGCATCAGTGAATATAACGGGTATACCTGGGTCATGGTGCTCTTCAATAAACTCTTTGTAACTTAAGTTTGATTTTCTTTGTATTTCCATTTTAAGTTTTGTTTAAACAATATAGAAAATTAATATCATTGATTGTAAATAGAAAATTGCTAATCAATTATGATGAAAGTTCCAGTAATAAGTAGCATTAGCTGATAGTTCAGTGGCTAAGCCTATCACATAATTTTGGTCTAGCAGGAGGCTTTTTACCTCAAAATCCTTGTCAATGCGACGAACTACAGGTTCTATTACTTTAAGTTTAGTCAAGTCATCTGTTAACCCCTCTCCGGAGGCTTTTAGTAGGGCCTCTTTTCTGGTCCATAAGATATAAAACCAAAGCAATCTATCTGCGTTTTTATTAATTACATCTGATTCTTCGTCATTAAAAATAGTCTTCATCAAGGGATTATAATCAAAATTTTGATTGATAAACTCAATGTCAATCCCAATTGGATCCGAACTTATTGCTATTACAACAAGGTTTTCACTATGAGAAATATTAAATTCAATTCCATCAACTTTAGGTTTTTTATATGCGCTAAAATGGAATTGAATCTGGGCAGGAGGAATTGGTATAAAATGCGCTAAAATGCTGCGTAATACATACCTGGTTACAATATATCTTTCTGCATCCTTAGTTCGTAGAAAACGGCTAGCCTTGTTTATCTCCTGATCATCAAGTACATCAATATAAGTATCCCGGATAAGATCGAAGTAGGTATCGACTTCGATCTTAAAAAGATGTATTTCTTTGTCCTTTACAACCCATGCTTCCTTTTTAAAAGTAAGCCAATTCATGTCATTTGCTGGTGAATTAATCATAACAATTTGATTTACTTCTTATCTAAAGCTTTCTGAAGTATCTCCGCAAATTCTTTATCATTAGGAGGAAACAGAAAAGTTCTATGATCACCCGGAACCTCATGGATTTGTACGCCTTTTAATGCATAATCTTTCCAACCCAATTGATCAGGATCGTCCAGGAAGTATAACCTTTTCTTAACTCTGAAAAGATCTATTTTAATGTCTAATGGGGTCATGAAATAATTATTATAGGCTGTACGATAGCTATTCGTTAATTTATCTTCATAGGTGGCAGCTTCATCTTTAACAGGATCTTCACGATAAAAAAGATGACTTATCATTCGACCTATTACGATTTTCTGGTAGTCTAGTGTTTCTTTAGGTTCTTTTAGAAATGATCTTCCGAAGAATATTAGCTTCTTAAATTGCCTAAGGATCTTTTTTTGAATTTTATAAAGATTAGTATGACTGGCATCTCTGCCGCCGGCATAGGTATCAAGTATTCCGACCATCTTAACCTCTTTACCCATTGCAATTAGTTTCTTGGCCATTTCGTAAGCAAGGAGTCCTCCAAACGAATACCCTGCCAAAGCATAAGGTCCCACAGGGTCGTTCTTTAGTATCTCGGCATTGTATCTGTCGGCAAGCTCTTCCATTGTATACAGCAGTTTCGTTTTCTGATTAAGTCCCAGGGCTTGCAGTGCATAAACAGGCTGTTCATTGTCCATATATCTCCCCAAAGGATTAAATACAAGTACATTTAATCCTCCGCCATGAATCATATATATAGGGGTCTTAGTACCTGTTTTTTTAATAGGTACCAATAGGTCTCCTTTTGTTTCTTTTTCTTCTGATTCAATTAGCTTTGCCAACTTCTCCAGCGTTGAATTTTCAAATAACGAAGCAAGCGGCAAACGTTTTCCTATCTCTTTCTCAATCGCTACCATCACTTTAACCGCAATCAGTGAGTGCCCTCCTAAATCAAAGAAATCATCAGTGGGTTTTAAGTCGTCTATTTTTAATGTTTCCGACCAAATCCGGGCAATGATGTTTTCACTTATGCCATTTAAGGGTCTTGAGGAAGAGTCATCAATAATCATTTGCTTCTCATGCTCTATTCCTTCTAATTCAATACGGTGTTCCAGTAATTTCGCCAGCTGGTCTATACGTTTTAAACATTGAATTTCGCCCGACAGAATACCGCCAATTTCTATATCAGGTTGTTCTGAAACCGTTTTTAGTAGTAGCGTAAAAGCTTCATTAAGCTCACTAATAGTAGCTTCCGTATATAGGTCGGTGCTGTAATCCCATCTCAGCTTAAAATCTGATTCCGATTCCTCCACATTTATAGAAATATCAAAGTTTTCGTATAGCTTTTGTGTGGGAAGATAACGTGGGGTTAAACCTTGAAAACCAATCTCATCTTGTCTGTAATCATAATTCATAATGACCGAAACGAGTGGTACTCTTGATTCTTCACGGTGCAGATTCAATTTCTTCAGCAAACTGCTAAAAGTTAAGTCTCTATGCTCAAAAGCTTCAAGGAGATATTTCTTCCTGTTTTTTAAATATTCTACAAAAGAGATTTTGTGATCAATTGTGGCTTTTAGTGGAAGCAGATTTACACAATGTGCTACCATTTCTTCAAAATCAGTGCCTAGTTGTCCTGCCAGAGGCATCCCTGTAACTAATTCATGTTGTCCGGTTATGCGGTATAGGAAAACTTCCAGCGCAGCCCTAAAAGATATAGACGGACTGCATCCCGAAGTGGTTCCAACGTTTTTGAATTTTTTGAATAATTCACCATCAAGACTGTAGTATATCCTCGTTCCCTTAAACGATCGTTTTTTTGGACGTGAGAAGTCTGTTGGCAACTCAAGAGTCGGGATATTATTCTTATACTGATTTACCCAAAATTTTTCCACTTCCTGATAGGCGGCACTTTTATAAAACGCTTGTTGTTCCCGTGAATACTTGCTAAAGAGGGGCGCTTCTTTAAGCGTAGCTTCTTGTTGGTTGATTATTGAAGAATAAAGACTTGCTAATTCATTAAATATTATTCCTAATGACCATCCATCGGCGGCGCTATGGTGAACTGTGAATAAGAAATTGTGCTTATCATGATCGAGCTTTATTAATGTTGCTCTAAAAAGCGGTGCCTGAAAAAGGTCAAAGGCGGTTTCTGCATTTAACCTGTAAAGGTTGTCTACACTTGATATTTGTTCTTGCTGAGTTAAGTTACTGAGGTCTTCATAACCTAACGCTGCTGGAATGTGTTTATGTATGTGTATTTGAGTATCGTTTTTACCAAAGTTTGATCTTAGCAATTCGTGACGATTCACAACTTGCTGCAGTGCCTGTTGTAATGCCGATCTATTCAAAACGCCTTTGAATTCAACTCCAACAGGTAAATTGTACGCCCTGCTTGCATTATCTTGTCCCATTAAGTAGGCAAGCCATATTTCAATCTGAGGTTCAATTGCGGGTACTATTTGTACATCAGATAAATTATATACCCTTTCCTTCTCTACATTAAGTTTAGGAGGTGAAGGTAATAGTTTTCGGTCAATTTTTAGATTTGGTGTTAAGGGGAAAGCTGGCAATTCTACCCAATCATTAGGAAACATGTACGGAGGTAAATGATCTCTTAGTTCTTTCTTCCAGTTTATAACCCTTTCTCTATCCACATTTTGGCCAGTGTTAATTATGGTACCGGCTTTGTTCGGATCCTTGGGGATGAGGTAAGCAACCAATCGCTGGTCTCCGGGAATATCTTCTCTTGCTATTACAACTGCTTCTTTTATATCATTCATCTTGTTCAGGTGATGTTCAATTTCACCTAACTCAATGCGATAGCCACGTATTTTCACCTGGTTGTCAACTCTACCAAGGCAAATGATTTCTCCGTTTGGAAGTAGTTGGCCCAAATCACCGGTACGATATATTTTGGTATGATTTGAACTATCGATCGGATTGTCGATAAATCTTTCTCTTGTTAGGTCTGGCCGGTTAAGATAACCTCTTGCTACGCCATCACCACCAATGTATATCTCTCCGGGGGTGTCGACCGGCAGTTCGGCCAGATCTTCACTTAAGATGTAAACAACGGTATTAGCTATAGGTAAACCTATAGTTATCACACCGTCACTACCTGTAATTTGTTTTATGGTAGACCAGATTGTAGTTTCTGTAGGGCCGTACAAATTCCATAATGAATTACATCTTTGTAATAGCTTTTCAGCAAGATCCTTAGGTAGGGATTCCCCTCCACATAAAGCTTTTATAGGATACTTTTTTTCCCAATTATCACTTAGCATCATACGCCATGTTGCTGGCGTAGCTTGCATTACACTTACATTTTCCTTTTCTATAAGTTCAAAAAGACGCCGTGTGTCAAGTCGATCTTCAGTGCTGGCCAGAACAATTTTTGCCCCGCAAATGAGTGGAAGATATAGTTCCAAACCTGCTATATCAAATGAAATGGTCGTCAAAGCAAGCATGACGTCAGTAGCGTCCATGCCTGGTGCGCTCTTCATACTTTGAAGGAAGTTTAATAAACTGCGATGTTCAATTTGAACTCCCTTAGGCATTCCTGTAGAACCCGATGTATACAGAACATAAGCCAGATCTTCATAGGATGCAGATACTTCTGGATATTGATATGAATACTTTGGAAGCTGAATCCATAGGTCTTCTAGCAATATTTCAGATGTTTCACCAAACTTACCTGAATATTTAGTTGAAGTAATCAGCATTTTTGCTGCCGAATTCTCCAGCATGAAAACCAATCTGTCTTTAGGATATTGTGGATCAAGCGGTATATAGGCTGCACCTGATTTCATTATGCCTAGTAATGAAATAATTAATTCAGGGGTCCTGTCGAGGGCTAATCCAATAATATCGCCACTTTTAACTCCTTGTGCAATAAGAGTTCTGGCAAATTGATTGGATAGATCATTTAATTCTTTATAATGGATTGTTCTCCCTTGAAAACTGATGGCAGGATTCTGAGGATATTGTATGGAAACATTATTAAAAAGTTCAACAAAAGTAGTCTCTGAATTGAGGTGGAGCTTATCATTTGCGGTATCTAGTGGGGGATGTCCCTCTAAGATCTCTTCCAAATTGTTATAGCCAATTTCCTGGTCCTGTAATAAGTTGGTCTGGATATCTTTTTCATCAAAGTTTAACAATTCAACAAATTCATTTATTGTCGAATGATTAAAAAGACTGGTCATAGGAAGCCGTTTTCCCGTTTCCTTTTCCAGGTTCAACAAAACCTGCACAGCTGTTAACGAATGTCCTCCCAGGTCAAAAAAGTTGTCATGTAGGTAAATTGTATCCTTTAACCCAAGCGCGTCGGTCCAAAGTCTGGCCAGAAGCTTTTCCTTATAAGTTTGTGGTAAAACAGCTTCTTTTTTATAAAGGACTGAATTATTGTTGGATATTAGCGCACTTTCCATTTCAAAGATTAATTGCGAATGGTTAGGAGCTATGGATGTTAGATCTTTAATTAGGATATCCTGACTTTCAATTAATTCTTTGATTAACGTGTGAAAATCGCCTGCCATTTTCCGGATCGTTTCTGTATTAAAGAGATTAGTGTTATAGGACCATTCTAAAACCAGTGCCCGTTTATCATCTCTGACGTTTAAAAAGATTTCAAAGATCTCATAGGCTCTTGGATTAGAAATTAATTTATAAGATAACTGCTCGAAATGTAAATTGCTTTCCATTCCCAAATCAAAATTGAACATTACAGGTACTAATGGAATCCGTGAACTATCTCTTTGTATGTTTAATTTTCGAATGAGTTCTCCAAAAGTTAATTGTTGGTTGTCCTGTGCATCAAAAAATGCTTTTTTTCTAATTTTTAGATATTCGGTAAATGCAAGGTCCGGATCTATTTTACTTCTTATCGGCAAAAGATTGACACAATGACCAACCAATCCAAGATTTTCTGTCGCAGATTGCCCTGCAGATGGTAATCCTACAACAATATCTTGTTGATTCGTTTTTAGAAATAAAAATATTTCAAAGGAGCTTAATAGCGTGTTAGCCAATGTACAGCCACTTTTCGCGCCAAGCTTCTTTAACTGATCAATCAGTCCTCCAGATAAACTGTAGTCTAACCTTTTTGCATGATAGGTTCTCGTATGAGGTCTCGGGCGATCAGTAGGAAGGTTCAAAACCGGAATATCTTTCTTATATAGGTCAAGCCAGTAATGGGTTATTGATTTATATTTAGGACTTTTTTGAAAAGCAATCATTTCCTCTGCATACTCACTAATTTGTGGAGCAGGGCTTAATCCTGATGGCTGTTGTTTTATTTTGGCATTATAGATTTTGCTTAAATCTTCTAAAATGATGCCTAAAGACCACCCATCGCATATGATATGATGTGTGATGATTGTGAAATGGTAACGATTTTCAGCTAATTTATGCACAAAGAACCTCAAAAGCGGGCCTTTCATCAAGTCAAATGGATTCAGCATCTGCTTGGAAAGAAACTGCTGCATAGCCAATTGTTGGTCTGAAAGGTCGGAAAAGTCTGTTATCGAATAGTTCAGACTGATATCATCATATATAATAAGGGATTCTCCATTACCGCTGATTGTTGAGCGTAAAGATTCGTGTCTTTTGATTACTTCCTGTATAGCTTCCAGAAAATAATCGGCATTAAATGCACCATAGAATGCCAATGAAATAGATTCATTGTAGCCTAGATTTGAAGCTTCTCCACCAATAGTGCATGATAACCAAATTTCACGTTGCGGTTCATTTGTTAAAACAATTTTAACGATAGTATTTTCCTGTTCAAAAGGATTAAAATCGATGGGTGTTAATGTGTGAGGAGTCATTAATTTATTATTTTATTGATTTGTAGATATTTACCTGGGTTGTTGTCGTCTTCTATAAACCATCCTGGATTTCCATGAGCATCTTTGCCCAATCTTGCACCTTTAATAGGTGGGGTGTTCGCATTAATTACCGTTGAAACGATTTTTTGTAATGGAGTTTGGTGTTGCTTTTTTAAAAAGCCAACTTTAATCAGTTCATCTATACTTTCAGCAAAGCAGTGGATAATCTTGTCAATTTCTCCATCAGATAATGCTTCAGTTACAAAACATGGAAAACCATCGAGGATATGAATGCCTTTTTCCCTCATTAGTGTAAACAGAAGTTCTGCATAGGGTACTTCTTCATTAAATTTAATCTTCCATAACGACCCGTAATTTGCCGCAAAGAATGGTAGTGCTCTTTTATTTATTTCTTTATTTAGTTCGTTGGCCAGTCTTTCTCCTTTTTTACTCAATTGGACTTGTAGGTCGGGGCCTTTTGCTTTCATGTATTCAAGTGCAGCTTTTGCGGAAGTTAATGCAAGCGGGTGTCGAACAAAAGTGCCTGCAAAATAAGTAACACCAACTTCTGGAAATGAATCATCTCCGTATTGCCATGTTCCACCATCCAGTGCATCCATATATTGTTTCTTTCCTGCAATTACACCTATTGGAATTCCGGCACCTACAACTTTACCATAAGAAGCAAGGTCTGCCTTAATGCCAAAGAGTGCCTGGGCACCTCCAGGATGCATCCTGAAGCCTGTAATCACTTCATCAAATATTAATGCAGAGCCTGTTTCCTGCGTGATTTTTCGAAGTTCTTTAATAAATTCTATTGGTACAAATTCAGGCCTTCTACTTTGTACAGGTTCTACCAGGACAGCAGCGATTTCATCTGCGCGCTCTTTAATTATAGCGAGCGACTCATCCGTACCGTAATCCAATACCAATATATTTTGAACAGCTTCCGGCATAATTCCCGCAACAGCAGGAAAAGACTTTAGCTTTTTAGTTCCGCGAACCAGAACCTCATCAATGATCCCATGATAAGAACCATTAAAGGCTACGATAAGCGATCTGCCGGTAACAGTTCGGGCTATGCGTATGCAACCTAATACCGCTTCAGAACCTGTGCTGCATAAGGCAGACCTGTCAAACCCTGTGAATTCACAAACCAGTTTACTTACCTCTGCGGCAAGTTCGTGCTGAGGGCCAACCTCATAGCCGCGCTCGATTTGTTCCAGCATTGCTTTTTTTATAACTTCTGGCTGGTATCCAAGCATATTAGAACCAAAACCATTTAAGGCATCGATGTATTCGTTGCCGTCAATATCCCATAATTTGCTGCCACTTGATTTATTGATAACAATCGGATATACGAGCTCTTTGGTTTGTGGCCTGAAGCCTGATACCACTCGTGGATCGGCCATGTATGGTCTGCTCTCTGCTGCGTATTGTTTACTTTTTAGTGTTTTCTTATTGTAACGATCGCCGAGTTGTTTAATAAAGTTCAGTTGTTCTGAAGTTAAATCAGTCGAGTTCCGCTCTATTTTTGGAGTTGCACCAAAAGGCTTACTGATTTCGGTCTTTTCCGATATCGTTAAGTCCTCGTCGTACTTTGCCTTGCTCGTCGCCAGAACAGTAGAATTGGTCGCATGCGAAACCGTATTTGTACCTTGTCCCTGCATCAACATCACTTGTTTCGATAATATTTCCAATTGCTGGGCAATTAATCCCAGGGGACTATCGTTTGTAGCTGTTGAAGATGCTGCTGCAATAGGATGGTTTATTGTCTGATCTGCAGGGTGCTGGTATGGAGTCTGTGGAACCTTATCAGATGCCACATTTTCCTCTATGTAACTGGCTAAAGCTTCAATAGTTGAACAGTCTTCGTATAATTTTCTAAAGGTAATGGGTAAGTTAAACTCTTTTTTTAACGAAATAGCTACCTGAGTCAGTAGTAAAGAGTCTAATCCGATCTCAATAAAACTTAGATAATTATCAATGCCATCAGTTTCTATTCCTGATGCGCTTTCAAGGATCTCTTGTATTTTTTTGATGATAGTATCTTTCCTCATGGTGCTGTGATTTTCGTGTTCGGTAAACTGGGGTAACGCTATATGGGTATTTTTGAAAGGAGCAGGTAGTATTTGTTCTGCCCAATATCTTTTTTTATGATAACTATAAGTAGGAATATCTATTTTTTGCCTTTTCTGATTGTTGTAAAATGCATTCCAATCTGGATTTAGCCCGGCTTGCCAAATTCTTCCCAGGGCAAGTAGGACCGATTGAAGTTCATCTGCAGTTTTCTTCCTGTCTAAACTGGCGACCGCTGTAAACGCATTAGTTTTTTGCTGGTGCGCTAAGGCAGTGCAGGAGGTACCTGGGCCTACTTCAATTAAAACAGGAGCGTCCATCGATAATATGGTCTTTATTGCTGCTGAGAAATGAACCGTTTCCCTAAGGTGTTTGGTCCAATATGCCGGACTTTGAGCATCCTCATCTGTTAAAAATTGGCCTGTAACTGTAGAAACAACCGGCTTTTGTGGTCGATTCAATTTAATCTCTTCCACTACATTGAAAAAGTCTTCCAAAATAGGGTCCATCATTGCAGAATGGAAAGCGTGGCTGGTGGGTAATTTCTTGTTTAAAATTCCATTTTCTTCCAGGAGGACCTGAAACTTAGCTACCGAGTCATCAGGGCCACCTATTACGCATAATTTGTCACTATTTACTGCCGATAGTGATAGGTCGGTTGGCAGAATAGAAATAATCTCGCTAGCTTGTGCCCTTATGCTGAGCATGCTTCCTTTTGGAAGTTCGCTAATCATCGCCCCTCGGTAACTCACCAGTTTAAGAGCGTCTTCCAACGAAAATACGCCGGCCAAATGAGCGGCAACATATTCGCCAATGCTATGCCCACAAAGTACAGACGGAGTAATCCCCCAACTGATCCATAATTTTGCAAGGGCATATTCAGTGATAAAAAGTGCTGGCTGAGTATACCTGGTATTATTTAAATCAAGAGCAGCCTGTATGTCTTGCTCATCCGCATAAAGGATTTTACGAATGTCCCTGTTTAGTAAAGCATCAAGTATTTCCGCACATTCGTCAACGGCCAATCTAAATTCAAGCTCAGTTTCATATAGGTCTGCACCCATTTTTAAATACTGAGCGCCCTGGCCAGGGAATAAAAAGACCGTTTCTGTGGGAATCTGTTTTAAAATAGGAGGGGTTAATGTTCCTGCCCATTCCAAGCCTCTTTTAAGTTCATCAGTATTTCCTGCGACAATAAAAGAACGGTAGTTAAAATCCACTCTTGTGGTTTGCAATGTATAGGCGAGGTCTGATAAATTCGGTTCATTGTCCTGTAAACTGGCGTTTAATACTTTACTGTAGTTCTGTAAGCTTTGCAGGGATCTGGCCGACCAGGTAAATAGTTTTTTTGATCTTCCCTGATCCAGGTTTACAGGAGGCTTATGATCGTGTTCTTCAACAATTACATGGACATTTGTGCCTCCAACGCCAAACGAACTCACGCCGGCTCTTCTCAAACCAGTCTCAACATCCCATGGTCGTAATCGTTCATTAACAAAAAAAGGAGAGCCCTGAAATGCTATGTTTGGATTTGGTTTGTCGAAATTAATAGAACCGGGGATCTCCTTATAATACAAAGCTAATGTTGTTTTTATAAGACCGGCTACGCCAGCCGCCGCTGTCATATGGCCCATATTGCTTTTTATAGAGCCAATAGCGCAGTAACTTTCTTTTTCTTGTTCCCCAAAAGCCTGCTTTAAACCCTCTATTTCTATAGGGTCGCCCAAAGGAGTTGCTGTTCCATGCGTCTCTATATAAGTTATCGTAGCTGGTGATATGTTGGCATCGTTAATTGCCATGGAAATAGCTGCTGCCTGACCCTCGGTACTAGGGGCTGTAAAGCTGCCCTTGTTGCTGCCATCATTATTTACGCCAACACCTGTTATTAATCCATAAATGGTATCACCGTCTTCCTTTGCCGCAGTAAGGGTTTTTAACAAGACAACACCGGCGCCATCGCTAAATACCGTTCCGGTTGCTTTTTCATCAAAAGAGCGGCAGTGTCCATCTTTACTCAACATGGCACCTTCCTGGTAAATATGTCCGTTATTAATGGGAGAAGATATACTGGCTCCACCGGCAATAGCAACATCGCACTGATTTCTCCTCAAACTTTCTACGGCTTGTGAAACAGCAAGCAATGATGTAGAGCAGGCGGAAAAAACACTAACCGCGGGGCCCTTTAAATCCAACTGATAAGCGGTTCTGGATGAAATATAGTCTTTTTCATTTACCGTCATAACCTGAAAGCTGCCCAGCTGGTTAATCAGGTCGGTATTACCCGTTACATTATTGTGGTAATAACTATTATTGCCAGAGCCTGCAAATACGCCAATAAGGCCATCATAAATATCAGGTAAATGACCCGTTTTTTCGAGCACGTCCCTGCTGATTTCCAGAAATATGCGTTGTTGGGGGTCCATAGCCTCCGCAAGTTTCGTACTGATGCCAAAAAATGCTGGGTCAAATAATGCGGCATGTTTAATAATACCTCTTGCCTTTACGTATAGTGGATCATTTTTAAGTTCGTTAGAAACAGAAATATCAAGTTCTTCATCTTTAAAAAATGTGATGGTTTCCTTGCCGTTTTTTAATATATCCCATAATTCATCTATCGTATCTGCGCCGGGAAATTTTCCGGCCATCCCTATGATTGCGATCGGCTGAGACATGTCTGTAGGCACAGCACGCTTTCTTTTCCCTTGTTTTTGGTTGCTTCCGGATTGTAAATAATCTAATAGAGTGCTTATAGTTGGGAATTGATACAATTTGGTAATAGGTAATTCAATCTGTTCAGCAGAACGCAAAAGGGAGACTGTTTTTAAAGCAAGTAAAGAATTCCCTCCAAGCTCGAAAAAGTTGTCATGGATACCAATTGTATCCAACTCAAGTACATTAGCCCAAACTGCGGCCATACGTTTTTCTCTTTGGGAAACAGCAGGACTAAATAGTACGGATAGTTCCGGACGTTTCTGCTCAGGAGCAGGAAGTGCTTTTTTATCTACTTTGCCGCTGGTGGTTTTTGGAAGGTCCGCAAGCCAAACAAATGAAGAGGGGATCATATAGTCCGGAAGCTTTTCTTCTAAATGTTTTCTTACCATGGGGGAGTTGATTTCCAAATTGGCAGCGACCAGATAAGCCAGCAGTTTACTTTGTCCCGCTAAATCATTTTTAGCAATTACTACTGCTTGTTTGATGCCATCAATTGCATTTAAAATCACCTCAATTTCGCCTAATTCAATTCTGTAGCCTCTAACTTTTACCTGGTCATCCCTTCTGCCTAAAAAAGCTATGGTTCCATTTGGTTCATAACTGGCCAAATCTCCTGTAAGATAAATTCTGGTTTGAATTCCATCTACATCTATAAAGTTGAATTTTTCTGCTGTTAATTCCGGTTTGTTGAGGTAGCAGTCCGCTAAACCAAATCCTGCAATAGCCAGTTCCCCGGTCTCCCCATTTGGCAAGATTTTATTATGCTGATCAACGATGTAGATATCGGTGTTCCATATGGGGATACCAATGTTTGGAAGTAATGGCCATTCTTCAACAGGTCCTTCTAATACCAACTGGGTAACAACATGACATTCAGTGGGGCCATATTGGTTATACAACTTACAACCGTTTAATGCTTTGAAAAATGCTTTTACCTGGGGAGTGATTTTTAATTGCTCACCAGCAGTCATTACTTCAGTCAGGCATAAAGGGTAATGCTTTGTACTTGTTGCAGCTTCTGCCAGGAACTGAAGCGCGACAAACGGTAAAAAAATGCGATCAATTTTATGATCCTCTATATGTTTTAACAAATTTACCGGATCTAGTCGTAAATCGTCATTAATTAAAACCAGCGTAGCACCGGTGCTGAGTGTAGTGAAAATTTCCTGAAATGAGACGTCGAAAGTAAGGGGGGCAAATTGTAACGTTCGGGTGTCTCTCTGAGCAGAGGAATTAGCTTGTTGCCAGTGAATAAGATTCACCATGGCCTTATGTGTCATGTATACTCCTTTAGGTGTTCCTGTAGAGCCTGAGGTGTATAAGACGTAAATATTTGGGTTTTGTATAACAACCGATTTTTCCGCAGTGGCACCACTATAGTTTACAGGGAGCACTTTTAATTCGAGCCCGTTGAAAAAATCTGCTAACTCCTTCTCAGCAATGCAAAAGGCTACTTTTGAATCAGTTACTATTTGCTTAAGTCGCTGCTCAGGGTAACCTGGATCCAATGGGAGATAGGCCTTTCCTGCTTTTAGTATCGCTAACAAAGCAACAATCATGTCAATTGACCTTGTAGTGCTTATCCCTATTATGTCAACTTCAGGAGCTTGATTTAAAATAAAACCGGCCATGGCGGTCGACCTGATGTTTAAATCATGATAGGTGATGGATTGGTCGCCAAATATGAGGGCTTTACTTTCAGGGAATTCTGAAGCTGCCAGTTCGAAAAGTTGATGGACCGATTGAATTGTCTGAAGATGGGGCTGGGCAAATTTATCGCTAAGCATGTGAGAGGCTTAAAATGGTTTTTTATTGGTTAGATTAGTGTTTGAGAAACGTGTATTAGCTTGATTTGTATTTTTTTGCATGCAAATCGAGCTTGTTTTAATTATCCTTATCTCAAAAGTAGTAAAATATTGTTCATTGCGAATAAAATTGAACATAAAACACTAAAGCTTTTAGTTCTATTTGATTGTTAATATGTAGGTTGTGATTGTTTTTGGGATGTTTCCCGGGATTTTAAGCCTGGATTGTTGCTTTGTAACGTTTTTGAGAGGAGTGGAGCTTCTTATCTTAATTTTAAGCATAAAAAAAGCCACCTTTCAGGTAGCTTTTGATAAGATCTATTTCTTTTCAGGAGGAGTGTTTACGATTTCTCCAAACTCATTAACCCAGGCCATCATGCTTTCCAGATCACCTCCGGTAGAATTTTGCTGACGTTCCAGCTTACGTTGTTCTTTATCTTCTTTTTTCTTTTGTCTGTTCTTTTCTAGTTGCTTCTTCATGAAGGTAGCCTGAGATTTAGCCATAAATTCAATGTATTAGTTAAAAAAATAACTTTTCTCTGCTCTTACCTGTTGTAGCCTGCAATATGATTCATGACCATAAGGGCGAAATGTAATTAATTCTGGGGTGGCAACGGATCAGCAACCAGTAGAATTTGAAACCCAATCAAAAGGATTAATTGGCAAGTAATATTAAGAGAATAGTGTAATGAATATCCCGTTTTATGCAAATATACGGATTTTTTATGGTAATCTGACCTATACTCTTATTTAGATAATGTAATCGTATAGACAGCCCTTGCTTTTACCTTCATTGGGGTAGTAGTGGCCTTTTTTGCTTTAACGATGACATTATATGTTCTTGATGGTTGGATTATAAATGATTTTAGGGTATCAGGAAGAATATCTGGCGTTAAAGAAAGTGCTCCACTTACTGAACTTGAAGTGATGCTCGCATTGGCTATGCTGCTGACATTTCCACCAGCTGCAAGTCGAAACTTTATNGTTTCCAGATTGCCAAAATTGTTGCCGGTGTCAATAACATTTTTTNNATCAACTTTGATAGAATCCAACAACAAGTCTAAACTTTTCATTTTAACTGCTGTAATATTTTCAATAGTAAAGTTGTTCGGGGTGTTTCTTAACAGCTCTTCAAGATTAAGATTTGAGGTTATAGCTGCAATAGTTGCCGGACTATTAATGTTACTCAATACAGGGATTTCGAATGAGGTGATGTCATCTACGATGAGGTCTTGCTGAATGCTCTCTGATATTTTTTTGCAAGAAGTAAATGCAAAAATTAGAGAAAGTAAAGCTATGTTTAGGTGACTGTTTTTCATGGTTGTTGCAAGGTAGTGTATATCTAGTAAAAGTACTGAACTTTTATCATATTTGGCGTTTTAGTGCTCCGAAATTATATTNTGNGTGATGTTTTAACTATTTGTAATTCAANACTCATGTGTGAGTTTACTTTAACTTTCTATTTATTAAANTCGGTCTGATTGTAATGAATAGTNGTTTAAAGGCGAAATTAAATTTTGTTGAGTGTTTATTTGTATTGTATTACAGTTAGTTAGGTGTGTGTATCTATATTAATACTGTTGTCTGTTGTAGGCTGCGGAGAAATCGGATCTCATGGTCTTAAAACGTTCTACTACTGTCGCAATAAATGCTTCATCCAGTATCTGAAAAATTTCATTTGCGCCTCCTCCACTCAGGTCTAGTTCTGATAATTTGTAACTCTGTTCAAGTGTCCCCTGCTCAAACTTGATGATGTATTTTTGATTCATGTTAAACAAGGTGATCTTGCAATCCGGGTGTGGTAGTTCTGCTATTACTCTCATGTATTTTGTGTTTTAAAAAAGCCATCCTGTTAAGGATGGCTTTCAGATTATTCTTTTTTTTATTGTTAAATCTTAACGCCCATTTCTTTTAAAAGGAAGTTGGCTTTGTCAATTTTTGAAGCTACCCATAGTACATAACGGATGTCAACTCCAATAGATCTGCTGTAACTTTCGTTCCACGCGTAATCGTTAATTGTAGCGCCATAAGCTCTGTCGAAGTTTACGCCAATCAGTTCTCCTTGTGCATTCATGATTGGAGAGCCTGAGTTTCCGCCAGTAGTATCCATATTGTATAAAAATGCAACCGGCACATCTTTCAGGTCTTTTTTAGCAAAAGGACCAAAGTCTTTAGCTTCCCATAGTGCTCTGATTTGGGCAGGGTAGCTGAAGTCAGGATTTCCGCTCGTTCCTTTCTCTAATATTCCTTTAATTGTGGTGTACGGGCGCATATAGGAGGCGTCTGCCGGCCAGTAGCCTCTTACATAACCATAAGTAAGTCGTAAGGTGCTGTTTGCATCTGGTATGAAACCTTTCTTAAGAAATTTCTCTTTTACATTTACGTAATCGCCCATCAATTTATTCAACACGCCTTCTCTGCGATCTTTTTCAGGTTTTAACGCTGCAATTTGGGCTGCTATACCTTTTTCGAAAACCAAGAGGTCGTCACTATAGTTGGAGAACGTTTTTGTGGAACTTAAAAGTGTGTTGTAGACGTAAGTAGTGTCTGTAAGTTTGCTGTTCTTAAAAGTTGCGTTTACGAAATCCTCGATTACTTTTTCGCTGTCTGCAGACTTATTTGTAATCTTGTTTACTGCATTTACAGGTTGATCCGCTGAGAAAGCTGAAGCATCACTCAACATTCTTTTAAAGATTTTTCTATCCGCATCGATGTCATAAGCCTCATAGATACCGGCTAAGAACGATTTTAAGCGGGGTTTGTTTTGAGTAAAGAATGCTTCTTTCTGGTTTTCAGGTTGTGCATCAAGCGCTGTTTTAAAAGTGTTAATGTTTCTGGAAACCCCAAGGACACTGGTTGAGTTATAAATTTGTGCTAACCACAAGTCTCTTTTTGCATCTCCGTTGATTAACTTGTAGAGATTGTCAATGTCGGACATTAAACTGCCATAACGAGCTTTTACGTCAACATTGCCATTGATGAATGTAGCAAGCGCTGCATCTTCATTCTTTTTTTGAGAGATCAGGTCGATTCCTTTTAAGCCTTGCAGCTTGCCTCTATAGTTTTTTAATGTGTTGGCGTTCCTTTTTATCCTGGTAGCCAGTTTAATTTCGGTTGCCTTGTCTTTTTTACCAGCATTTTCCATTGTTGTGTTCTGGAAGTCGTATAGTTCCGATACGTAAGGCAATACGAATTGCTGCTGATACTCGATGAACTGAGCAGGGCGGTGGCGGAATGTTTTACCCGGGTAACCTAATATGAAAACAAAATCTTCCTCGTTTGTGCCATTGGCATTTACTTTAAGGAACTTTTTAGGTGTGTAAGGGACGTTTTTCTTTGAATATTTGGCCGGTGACCCATCTGCTGCTACATAGGCGCGCATGAAAGAAAAATCTCCGGTGTGACGTGGCCATACCCAGTTGTCGGTTTCTCCACCGAACTCGCCGATTTGACGGTTAGGAACGTATACCAGACGTACATCCTGAATGGTTTTATATCTGAATAGTACATAAGTTTTTCCGATAAACATTTCCGAGACTTCGGCTTGGATGGTAGGGTCTTTTTTCTCCGCTTCAACCACGATGTTCTTCATGGCATCGTTAATAAGTTTTAATCTTGAGGTAGGGTCGGTAACCTGGGCAACTGCACCTAAAACACGGTCTGAAACGTCTTCATAACTATCAGTGATACGGCACGTTAGTCCTTTTGCCTCAATTTCTTGTTCANGGTTAGCTGCTACGAAACCATTAGTAAGATAATCATGTTCAGGAGTACTTGCCAGCTGTACAGCNCTAAATGCNCAGTGGTGATTGGTGATGATTAGTCCCTGGTTAGAGATGAATGATCCGGTGCAACCGCCAACATTAACCAGTGCGTCGACCAAACTTGTGCCGTTTGGATTGTAAATTTCATTCTGACTGATTTTTAAGCCAGCCTTTTTTAAATCTAGTTTATGGATTTCGCTTAAAGGAAACATACCCTCTTCCCAGGGTTTGTAGCCCGATTGCAAAATTCCAACCGTCAGTAATGAGCAGGTTAGCAAAGATGTAATTAAGGTTTTTTTATTCATTTGTGATACTTATTTGTTATTTAGTTAGTTCGTTTCAGGTGGCATCAGACGCTATTTTTGATGCAATCAAAAATTCAAATTTAATTATTTTAGTCGTTTGAAGGGTAAAAGTGCTTAATATAACCTGAAAGTGACATGGGTAAGCCATTGTCTAGGGGGTGTTATAGTCTTAGGAGTCTTCGGTTTGAGTCTGATTCTGCTTTTGCTTTAATTTTGCTTTAAACCTGCTTTTTTATTGCTTGAGCAAAAGGATAGCAAAAGGATAGCAAAAGAAAAGCAAAAGGATAGCAAAAGAAAACATAGACGCAGGTCGAACACTTTACTTGTTCTGGAAGGGAGGAATGTTGTTGGATATCGCATCTGTTTTGAAATTTACTTTTATATTTTTGTAGTTCAAATAGAATTTATGGCAGAAGACTTAGTAATAACCAGAAACGTAGATAAGGAAGCTCAATATTTATCCATTATTCCTCAGATTAAAGCCTTGATTACTGGTGAAGAGGATCAGATCGCTAACCTGGCTAATGTTGCTGCGGCGTTAAAGGAGCAGTTTAATTGGTTTTGGGTAGGGTTCTACCTCGTTAAAGGGGGAGAGTTGGTGTTGGGGCCATTTCAGGGGCCTGTTGCTTGTACAAGAATAAAAAAGGGGAAAGGTGTATGTGGTGCTTCCTGGGAGAGGAATGAAGTGTTAGTTGTTCCTGACGTGGATCAGTTTCCCGGGCATATCGCTTGTGCTTCTGCTTCAAAATCTGAAATTGTTCTGCCTTTGTATAAAGGAAAAGAGGTGGACGGTGTGTTGGATGTGGATAGTGAGTATCTTGGTCATTTTGATGATATTGATGCGAAGTACTTAAAGGAAATAGTTAGCTTGTTAAATACTTAAATAGGGGGCGGAAAGTCTATTTAAGCTATGCTTTCTAGTGATTGCCATTTGATTTTGTGGATAACAAATTTGTTTGCCTGATTTATTTATCTCTGTTTTTTGTGGATATTTGAAACAATGAATTTTGAGAACACGTACCAGGAGCAGCAACGTTTTACCCGTGCTCATGGCTGGCAGGTAAGTTGCACTCGGATAATGCCGATGGTGTTATACTATTTATAACTCTTTTGCCGATGTTTTTGAAACTGGAGCAATGTTATTGGAAATCAGCAAAAAGATATTAGTGAAATAGAATTATTATGATCAATTACAATCCTAAAGACTGGGTAACTTTTATATTTCATATTCATAAGGCGGATACCTTCCGCACGTTATGGCCATTAATGCTCAGTGTAGCTGTGTTTTCTGGAGTTATAGCTTTTCTTGAACTTAACTACCTTAAACTAGCTGAAACAGTTTATGTAAAGAATATTGGAATGATGCATAACCTGCTTGGTTTTGTAATCTCAATGTTACTTGTATTTAGAACTAATACGTCGTACGACAGATGGTGGGAAGGTAGGCGGCTTTTAGGTGGGCTAACCAATGTAAGTCGCAATTTTGCTATTAAAATCAAAGCTTTAAAACTAAGACCTGAGCACGTTGCATTTTTTGATTATGCCATCGCAAAGTATGCATTCGCATTAAGAGAGCATTTAAGAGAGAAGCAGTATTTTGGTAAGGATAGTTTAATGATTGAAGTGGATGGCGGTAAACATATCCCCAATCAAGTAGCAGCGAGTATATCATCAAGGGTTTTTGAACTTCAGGCGAATGGCGAGATTACAAATGAGCAGTTAATTATATTGAATGCAGATGTTCAGCAGTTTACTGAGATCTGTGGCGGGTGTGAGCGTATTAAAAATACACCAATTCCGTACTCCTACAGTGCCTTTATAAAGAAATTCATCTTTATTTATGTCATTACTTTGCCTTTTGGCTGGGTGTTTAGTCTGGGATATTTTGTAATACCTATCGTTCCATTTATTTTATATGTGCTGGCCAGTTTGGAGTTAATCGCTGAAGAGATTGAAAATCCTTTTGGGGAGGACGCTAATGACCTTCCTGTAAATGAAATTTGTAGCAACATAGAAAAACATGTAGGAGAGATCCTTAGATAATGGTTAAGATCGCCTGGCATCCATTGTATGCACATCCTCTACCAGAAGGGCATCGATTCCCTATGCTAAAGTACGAATTGATTCCCGGGCAACTGCTTCATGAGGGGGTAATCACTGAAAAGAACTTGTTTTCGCCGGAGCCGTTGGAAGAGGATGTGGTATTGTTATCACATGAGAAAGCATATTGGGATCAGCTAAAAGAACTCACACTTCCTGCGAAAGAACAAAGAAGAATAGGTTTTCCGTTAAGCGCTCAGTTGGTTGAACGGGAGATCAGGATAGCAAAAGGTACGGTTGAGGGTGCTTTGTACGCTAAGAAGTTTGGTATAGCGTTTAATGTGGCTGGTGGTACACATCATGCAGGGAGTAACTGGGGTGAAGGCTTTTGCTTGTTGAATGATCAGGCGATAGCTGCGAACTATTTGTTAAATAATAGATTAGCTAGCCGTATTTTAATCATTGATTTAGATGTTCATCAGGGGAATGGCACGGCCGAGATCTTTTACAATGAATCTCGGGTGTTTACATTTTCGATGCATGGTGATAAGAATTTTCCTTTTAGAAAGGAGCGTTCTGACCTTGATATTCCTTTGGAGGATGGAATCAGCGATGCTGATTTTTTAGATAAATTAAGCGCAGCACTTCCACAGCTTTTGGTACACAAACCAGATTTTGTGTTCTATTTATCTGGAGTTGATGTGCTGGAAAGTGATAAATTGGGTAAATTGGCATTAAGTAAAGCCGGTTGTAAGGAGAGAGACAGGATGGTACTACAGTTTTGTAAGGACAATAGCTTACCGGTTCAGGTAAGTATGGGTGGTGGGTACTCACCAGCCATAAAAGACATTGTAGATGCACATTGTAATACATTTAAGATTGGTTTAGATATTTTTGAATAATTATGAAGATTGTAATTGCAGAGAAACCTTCGGTGGGACGTGAATTGGCTAAGGTTTTCGGTGCTACAACAAAGAAAGACGGATATATTGAAGGGAAGGGGTATTCTTTTACCTGGGCATTTGGGCATTTGCTGCAACTAGCGCCTCCTCAGGATTACGGCTTTATTGGCTGGCGGAGACAACATCTACCGATGTTGCCAAAGAAATTTAAGCTGGCTATCCGGAAAATAAAAACTAAGGATGGTATGGTCGAAGATCCCGGTGTAAGAAAACAGCTTGATATCATTAAAAAGTTGTTTGATGAAGCCGAAGAGATTATTGTGGCGACGGATGCCGGGCGGGAAGGTGAACTGATTTTCCGCTACATCTATTATTTTTTAAAGTGTAAAAAACCTTTCCGTAGACTTTGGATTTCTTCGCAAACTGATGAAGCTATTAAAGAAGGATTTAGAAATCTGAAACCGGGAACGGATTACGATACTTTATTTAATTCAGCACATTGTCGCTCGGAATCCGATTGGCTCGTAGGCATGAATGCTACGCAGGCTTTAAGTATATCAGCCGGAAACCGCTCGGTTTTATCTTTAGGCAGGGTACAAACGCCAACATTGGCCATGATTTGCTCACGCTATCTGGAAATCAAGAACTTTGTTCCTCAAACTTATTACCAACTAGCCATTCAGCTGGATAAAGACGGACAGCTGTTTAAGGCCATGTGCGTAAATAGTTTTGATAAAAAAGAAGAGGCTGAAGAACTGCTGGCTAAGATTGAGGATGTTGCCTCTGGTTTTAGTAATGGGGGTAAGATTGTGGGTGTTGAGGCTAAACCGCGTAAGGAACCTCCTCCGCTGTTGCATGACTTAAGTAGTTTACAGCAGGAAGCGAATAAGCGTAAGGGCTTNACAGCTGATCAGACATTGAGTTTGTTACAAGGCTTGTACGAAAGTAAACTGGTNACNTATCCACGTACNGGTAGCCGTTATATTGGCGACGATATATTTGCTGGTGTACCCGCGCTGATAGATAAGTTAAAAGATCATAAGGATTTCGGCAAACAGGCTGAGTTTCTGCTAACCGTTCCATTGAATAAAAGGAGCGTGAATGCAAAGAAAGTAACCGATCACCACGCGATCTTACCTACGGGTGAATCTCCATATCAATTAAGTGGTGATAAACAAGCTATTTACGAGATGGTAGTTGGACGGATGCTTGAAGCATT
>Ga0065714_10002342_pt1 | contig 25385 bp, 16 predicted proteins | sample MisRhiReplicate2_FD_59101 | JGI IMG/M metagenome (GOLD analysis project Ga0065714, IMG submission 59101) | Miscanthus rhizosphere microbial communities from Kellogg Biological Station, MSU, sample Rhizosphere Soil Replicate 2: eDNA_1 v2... | ecosystem: Host-associated > Plants > Roots >... | reverse complement strand
AGCGCAACGCCAACATCCGCTATCACAGCTTCCCATAAAGTGGCCACGCCTCCGGCACCCAGAATTAAAACGGCTATCTTCACAATCATGGCAAGTGAAATATTCTGCCAAACTATGGTACGCGTAATTTTTCCAATCTTTATAGCGGTAACAATTTTCGATGGTTGGTCATTCTGTATCACAATGTCGGCTGTTTCAATGGTGGCATCACTACCCAATCCACCCATCGCAATTCCAGCATCGGCCAAGGCCACGACCGGCGCATCATTTACGCCATCGCCAATAAAAGCAATTTTTAGGCGCCTATCCTTAAGCTCCTGCACTTTCTGCACTTTATGTTCAGGCAAAAGATCACCAAACGCAGCGTCAATTCCCAGAAAGGCAGCTACTCTGTTCACCACACTTTGTTTATCGCCACTTAGCATTACCGTTTTAATGTTCAATGCATGTAAGTCCGTTATTGTCTGTTTGGCATCTTCTTTAACTTCATCGGCTATGGTAATATAACCTGAATATCTATTTTCTATAGCGATAACTACCACGCTATCGTCAATCTCGTCTATGGCCTTATCATAAAGTATATTAAACTTTTTAAGCAATTTAGCATTACCTGCAAGCACCTCTTTGCCGTCAATTATTCCTTTTAATCCATGGCCTGCAATCTCTTCAACCTGTTCTATTTTTACCCCAGAAATACCACCATCACCTGCATATTCTTTAACTGCAATTGCAATTGGATGAGTTGATTTACTTTCAAGTGCAGCTGCAATACGAACAAGCTCCTTTTCACTGTTTCCATTAACTGCTACTACTTTTTGCACATCAAAAACGCCTTTTGTAAGCGTGCCTGTTTTATCCATTACCACAGTATTTACTGTGGTAATTACATCAAGAAAGTTAGAGCCTTTAAACAAGATACCATTTTTTGAAGCCAGACCAATCCCTCCAAAATAGCCCAGTGGGATAGAAACCACCAGTGCACATGGGCAACTGATTACCAAAAACACCAGACCTCTGTAAAGCCAATCACTAAAGTTATAATCAGCAACAAAAAAGTAAGGAACTGCAACAACAAGAACAGCCAATAAGAACACAATCGGTGTGTAAACCTTAGCAAATCTGGAGATGAACAATTGTGTTTGCGATTTCCTTGCCGTAGCATCCTGAACCATTTCAAGAATCTTACTCAGCTTGCTATCTTTAAACAAAGCCGTAACTTTTAATTCAGCAAGCTGATTAAGGTTGATCATACCGGCAAGTACAGTTTCACCTTTATTTTTATTATCCGGCTTACTCTCTCCGGTTAAAGCAGCAGTATTAAATGTTGCCCTATCGGATGTCAATACGCCATCAAGAGCCACCTTTTCGCCGGGCTTAACCTGTATCAATTCGTTAACCTGAACCTCCGCTGGAGAAACATTAACTACTTTCCCATCCCTGATCACATCAACACTATCGGGTCTGATATCCAGCAAAGCCTTAATACTACGCTTGGCGTTACTCACCGCCGAATCCTGAAACCACTCTCCTATTGAATAAAATACCATTACAGCCACTCCCTCACTGTAAGAGCCAATGGCAAAAGCGCCCAAAGTTGCGACACTCATCAGAAAAAACTCGTTAAAGAAATCCAGCCTCATTGCTTTTCTAAATGCAAGAGCCAATACATTGTACCCGGCCAATAAATAAGCAGGAATAAAAATTGCCAACTGAATACGGTTGTTGGATGTGATGTTAAACCCATATTCCAGGACCATCATCACAACAATAATGGTTAATGCCGTTAATAAGGGCCAGTGATCTATCAGTTTTGAAGGTTCTGCTGCACCATGGTTGTGGCCGTCATCATCGGCATGTTCTTCATGTTGATGATCATGTTTATGATTGTGTACAGCTTTAAGCTTAGGTTCTTCTACTGCGCAACAGTCTGTATGATGATTTGATAATTGCATAACGTTAAATTATACAAACAAAGGTACAGGCTATAGCTATGCAATGCTATTGCAAAGGTATTGATGGATTACACTGATCGCATATTCCTTTAATGATGAGGTTCATCTCCTGACGCAGAAAATTGACAGGCAATGAGATATCAGGTATTTGGGTATTTGGGAGACAAAACGTTTCCTTGCAAGTATTGCAATAAAAATGAACGTGAAGATCGTGATGATTTTTGCCATCACAATCTTCTTCGCATAAAGCATATTTTGTAGCGCCGCTTCCATCTTCAATACTATGGACAAGTCCTTTTTCTTCGAAAGTTTTTAGCGTACGGTAAAGTGTTATCCTGTCGGATGGAGCCATACCTTTTTCAAGGTCGTTTAAGCTGATGGCAGCATTTTGCTTGGTTAAAAACTCCAGCACCAACAAACGCATAGCAGTAGGATTCACATCCTTACCTTTTAATTTATTTTCTATGTCTATTGTCATATGCTTTTACTTATCAGAGGCCCGACTATTTATGGTCGTCGTTCACTTCCAGCCAATGGCCATCTGGATCTTTAAAATAAACTTGTTTTATGCCATCTACTCTTAATGTAACTGCTTTGCGTGTACCCGCCCAATCTTCAAATTCAATCTTCTTAGAATTTAGCAGGGTAATAAACTTATCTACAGATGGCACACTAAAACACAAATGCTCATTTTTATCATGCTCCACATTGGGCTTTGCACCTTGAATTAAATGCAAATGTCCGGCGGGACCTAATGAGAACCAAGTGTGTCTACCATCTTTAAATGGCTCTGGTATAATCTCCAGATCAAAAACATCTTTATAAAATGCGGTAGATTTAGCGAGATCAGTAACGTAAACTGCAATGTGATTCAGAACGGCTCCTTGTTGTTTTTTTTCTGTTTGACCCATTGATTTTTGGAACGGGGTTACCATTATTAAAGTTAAAACGATTAAAGTAAAGGTCTTCATATAAGATGATTAAGATTTCTTTAACAAGATGGTCAAAATTCTTGGAATCTCTGTTCTGTTATTGTCATCAAAATATTCTTCTACATCAACTAATGTTAATCCATGCTTTTTACCAGCCTGGATAAAGTCAGATATATTGTGATTAAAGCAGTCTACAATTTGTTTACCATCTTCAGTATCAAACCTTGCAGCTGTACCCGTGTATTGTTTAAATGGATGTAACTCACCTATATAAACATAGCCATCTGGGTTTAAAGATTTTGAAACCTGATTAAAAACATAGTCCAGGTTATCAATATGTTCCAGGATCAGACTAAAAGTGACCAGGTCATACAAACCATCTCTAAAGTTCCAGCGGGCAGTAATATCAGCCTGTTTAAACTCAACCCTGTTTGAAGTTATTTTGTCCTTAGCTCTTGCCAGCATTTGATCTGAAAGATCGACTGCGGTGATCATTGCGGCCTTTCCAATTAGCCATTCGGTATTTTTCCCTGTTCCACAGCCAATCTCCAAAACTTTATTAAACGGAACACGGGCAAGGCATAATTTTAATGCCAACCCCTCCAGATCTCTTGTTTTATTGTCGTTAGTATCGTATTGTGCAGCCCAGATATTATAAGCTTGTTTAGTATTCATAAAACAAAAATAAGAAAAATCTGCCCTTTGTGGTCCATCATTCTATTTTAGTACTAGCAAGGCTGGTATTTTTACTTTACTAATATTCATTGCTGTTGAACTTATTATCCAGCCAGTTTATATGTGTGCTAAGGAAATTCTTTAAATAACTGACCTCTCCATCATAAGACCCAGAAACCTGAAGTTCTAAATATGATTTTATCTTTAAGATATCCCATTTGGTAAAGTTCCGAACCTGTGAAACTTCCAATTTCCTGGCCAGTTGATCGGCTAAATCGGGTAGCAAACGAATCTTTGGTTCAACTTCATTCCACCTGGTTTTTATTCTTTCCCTGAAAGAAGGATCTTCCATTAACCGCTTAAACCATTGTCTGGGTTCAAAAGCCGAGTTCATCATTAATCCATTTACCTGATTACCCAAACGCTCATCGTTATTGGCCGCTTTATCAAAATCCCAAATGGGGCCAACATAAATTTTATCATCATTGCGCTTTTTGAACATATAAGTACTTCTAAATGCATCAGGGTTGCCTATGACCTCATTAATGATGTAGAAATCTACATAGCTATTTACATCAAAATACTTTCGGTAACCATTTACAGGATCCGCAAAATTATCGGCATAAAGGGCATCTTCAAATTTCTGAAAATGGTTGTGGATGTAATCCTTCTGCTCGGGAGTAATCTTATCTTCATCGGGATATTTGATCACAAAAGGCATGTCTTTTTTTGTGTAAAAATTTACAGGTTCGCCATAAGCAAATAAGTCCTGTTCAATTAAGTAGCCTCCGGAGAGATTTGGCAATGCGGTTGTGCCATCGGGTTGTTCCTCAATATCAACCAGGCCTTTCCCTTCTTTAATCTGCTCGGTAAGCTGATAATTACCAACAAACGATCCGTTTAAATATACTTCAACATATCTGGAATTTGGGGTAAAAGCACGCTCCATACTCCTGCTAAGCATAAAAGCAAGTTCATTCCGCATCAATGTCTTATCCGCATAATTGGCTAAAAGCACCCAATTTTTGCTTTCTGCCATACCTAGCAGGCTGGCTTTTTTATCAAGTTTAATCCGATAAGGCTTTTTAGGTAAATCATACCAGGTGGAATTTCCCCTTCCCTTTATTTCCGTTTTACCTTCATAAACCACCTCTGTAAAATTGCTGACTAACTTTAATGAGCCTGTTACGTAAGTCTCTTTACTGGTAATGGCAACGCCATTGGTATTGATGTAAAGTGAAGCAATCCCATTGTCGGTAAATTTCACAACATAAGTCTTTTTGCTGCCATCCTCAGCAACAGCACTATACTTTAAAAGCTTAGTAAAATCATTAACTGTTGTATCACTTTTCTGGCGTACATCATCAATTACTACTTTCAGCCCATCATAAGTAAAAGATGGTACCAGTTTACTAATATTGGTTCCGGAAAATGCGCGGGCATAGATCGTATCACCAACGATTTCACCGATAATATCATTAACCAGTACAGGGTTCTTTTTGGCACTAAACCGGAATGTTTTTAACTGTTTGTCCGTTTTTAAAACCACTGGAGGCTCTTTAGGCTTTTCCTCTTTTTTACAGGAAGAAGCTATAATTAGCATTGATAGGACAAATATCAATCTGATCCGGTTTTTACTGGATTTTAAAACATGTTGAAACATACTGGTTGGTTAATTTGGTCATTCAAGATAAAAAATATTTCTCAAACCACTCAGCACCAGAGCCATTTAAGATACATTCATCAAACCCTGATGCTCAAAATATCATGCACAGCATGTTTTGCATTGGCAAATTGAAAAGTAAAACCAGATTCCAATAAGCGCTTAGGCACTACCCACCTGCTTTTTAAAACCAATTCTGTTTCAGAACCTATCAAGAGCATTCCGATTTCCAGTAACCACTGTGGACTAGGCAAACCCAAGGGTATCCCGTAAGTGTTTCGTATTAACTGCATCAGCTCCGTGTTTTTAACGGCCTCAGGAGCAGTGCAATTCACAACGCCTGTTAGTTCTTCATTGTTTAAAAGCCATTCGGTACTCCTGGCCACATCATGCTCATGAATCCATGAAACATATTGCTGTCCATCTCCTTGCCGACCACCCAAACCGAATTTAACCAGGTTAAGCAATCTCGGAAACACACTGTCATTCCGGCCCAATACTATTCCCATTCTTAGTGCAACTTTACGGGTTAATGGCGTTTCGGTTTCAAAAAATGAACCCTCCCACTGTTGACAAACATCAATTGAAAATCCATATCCTATATCTCCGGTATATTCATCCTGAGGATGATCCTCTGCATGGCGATAAATAGTTGCAGAAGTTACATTTATCCAAAATTTTGGTGGGTCAGCCATTGCGGCTATTACGTTATTTAATAGTCTTGTGGGTATTGTTCTTGAAGCAATAATCTCCTCCCTATTCTGTTTATTGTAACGACAGTTTACATTTTTCCCACAAAGGTTGATTAGCATGTCTGCACCTTTAAGTGTTTCCCTCCATGTGCTTTCAGTTTTTCCATCCCACAAAACTGTTTCTACATTCCCCTCTGCAGCTTTAGCTTTCCTACTTAGGATCACTACCTGAGTCGCAATTGTTTTATAGTAATTGGCCAAAACATGACCGAGATAGCCATTGCCACCAGCCAAAACTATTTTCGCGTATGTCATATTGTTTAAATAAAAAGGATCAGTAAAAGAACAATTATTCTGTACAACACCCAGCTCAAGGTAGGTATATATCCCAGTTTTAAAATGCCCATTCGCCTAAAATGTTCCAAAAACATAAGCCCTGCAACGCCCATAAAATAAGTAGCATAAAAAAGCGCAGGCAATACCAAAAACTTAGTCATCAATAAAGCTGGTAACAACAATAAAGAGCCAGCAAAAGATATGGTCATCATGTTACCCAAGTATTCCCATTTTTTATTCCAGGCAATAATACTCACCGCTATGGCTTGAAAAACAATTTGTCCACCACAAATAAAATACTCCCTGTAAGCGCTTCCAACTGGCATCAGCTCTTTTAACAAACCTGCATAATAGGTAAGTATAAAACTGGCTACAAACCAGGTGAAAAATAAATACGCAATGCGATACCTCAATTTAAAAGTCGGCTGGATTGCATAACTGTCGGCAGTTATTTCGGCAGGAATAATTACTTTTCTGTTGTAAGATATAAAAGCATATACCTTACTCATCATCCAAATAAAGGGTTTGAATGAAAATAGTGGAGCAAAAACAGGCATTGAATTTGCAAGCACTTTAAACAAGCTATGTATGCCGTAGCTTACTTGCCCTGTATCGGTATCAACCAACGCAATTTCGTTAACCGCCCGCTGTTGATCCACGTATGGACAAACATTTTGAGGCATGTTCTGGTAAGGTTGTGCTCCTGTCGGATCAAGCATTCCAACCTTAGTAAAGCCTTTTGTATACAGTCTGCACATCGGGCATTCTGCATCAAAAAGGATCAAGTGGTTTTTTAAGCTTTTCATACATCAAATGTACTGACTAATTATTAAACTTTCAAAACTTATTGAAAGTTTAATAATTAGTCAGTACAAATCACCAAGCATCCAGCTTTAAAAATATTCCATCTGCTTACGATCTCTGTTCCATTTTCGTAAAAAAAATTAATGAAGTTAGCGTGCTGCCCCCTTACCTACAATTTACCTGAAAGCTCTTTTGCTTTCTCATAATTAGCAGTGCCTTCTGGAATTTTCGACAACCAGATTAATGCGTCTTTTTTGTTGTCTTGTTTTATATAACTCAATGCGATATAATAAGCCGCATCATATTTAAAAGCTGATTCTCCTTCGTACAATTTTGCCAGCACTGTTCTGGCTTCATACTCCTGAGAGTTTTCAATTAATGTTATAGAAAAATAATAAGACAGCAATGGATCCTGGGGATTACTCATGTATTCCTTTTGCATTATTTTGCGTGCATCATCGTAGTCTCCAGCGTTATATAATTCGGCAGCTTTAACAAGTACACCAGCACTTTCACCACGCTCCGCTACTGACATTTGCTTACTAATAGCATATTTATTATACAAACCCGACGACCAAGGTGCCCATACAAACAAACCAATTACCAGAACCGCAGCTACGCTGATCCATTTTAGATATGCTTTAAAAGAGACAACTTTAGCTTCACTCTTAACCAAAGGCTCAGTTTGCTGAGCATTTCCGAAGTACTGTTTATTTAAACCCGAAATTGTGGCTTCGACCTCTTTATCAGCTGCTAGAGGAGCAATCTTCATCTTTAATGTTTCATGAATATCCTTATATTCTGAGACTAAATCTTGTAGTTCAGTATCTTTTTCAAGCTGAGCTTCAAACTCCTGTTTTTCCTGAAGCTCCATATCACCTTCAAGGTAGCGGGCAACAGTCAGTAATTTTTCCTCATTCATCTTTATTCATCTATTTTATTAACTTTCACCATCTTAATAAGAGCAGTCATACATTCCGATTTTTTCTTACGCAAATAACCATAAGTAACACCAAGGGTTTCAGCCACCTTTTCTTGTGCCTCGCCCCTCATACTCCAGGTAATGATCTCCTTGCAACGTTCTCCTAATTTCTCAAAGGCATTGAGAAATAACTGTGATTGCTGCTCCTGGCTTTCCAGATAATCTGCGTTGGCAAAAGTATCTTCTCCGATATGTAATAAATCATCCTCATTATTTGTTACCGGTAGAACTGCTCTTTTCTTTATTTCATTTAACCATTTACGTTTGCAGATCAATAAGATAAAGGGCTCGAACGGGCAAGTAAGTTCCAGTGATTTGTATTTTGCTTGTCGATAAACATCCATCAGCCCTTCCTGAAATACATCGGCAGCATCATCATCGCTCCCGTTATTAAAGTTGACCCAGGACTTGATCTTACCTGAACAATTCTTATAAATTTCATTAATAACAACAGTATCATTGGTCACCAACCCAATTAGATAACGTTGATCTGAATGTATGTTTTTGGCCATTGAGGGATTATAGTAAATGATATCGCCCCTAATTTAAAACTTCTTTTTATAGCCCGCTAATAAAATATGGAAACAAGGGGTAACAAATTTAACGTCCAGCTGATATCTATTCAAATCACCTAATGGCGTGCGCTGAAAAGCCTGAAAAGAGTAAGCAACCATAAAATTAAAGATCATGAAAAAGTTCAACTTAACATCAACATTATTTATTGCATTAATTTCATTAACCATTGCCTGCAAAAAGGATAGTCCAATTAAAACCGGCTCAGTAAATTCAGCTAAAGAATTTATGGAAAAGTTTGGTCCACAGAAACAAGTAAAGCAAATAAACGCTTCTGCACTGCCTCAAACAATAACACTTTTAAATGGATCAAAAATCACGTTTCCTGAAGGATCTTTAACCAAGGGAGGGGTTCCAGTAACAGGGAACGTAAGTGTTGAAGCTTTCGAAGTACTTAAAAGAAGTGACATTTTGTTTGCCGGAGCCAACACCAATCATGCTACCGGGGCTCCACTAGCATCAGACGGTTTTATATTTATTGATGTAAAATCAAACGGAACTAGTGTAGATCAGAACCTAGCTGTCCCGGTAAAAATCTCTATCTCGGCGAAAAGAGACGGAACTACACAACTTTGGGTTGGTGTAGATCAACAAGACAAACCATTAGCGGCAGGCGGAAATAACCAAATGGCATGGCAAGCTCCCGGTAAACAGAACGACAATATAAAAAGAGAAGTACCTGCTGTTGAGAATGCATTTACCTTCAATTTCGGAAATCTCGGATGGATTAACTGCGATGTATTTTACAACTATAACAATCCAAAAACCACTGTTACAGTAGAAGTTGCAAACAATCCTGGTGCTATGGCTACCTTCCGTGGATTTAACGGCGAAACCTTCGTTTTCTTTTGTGCTAAAGGAAGTAATGTGGCAGCACAATTATATACACCAAATGGACCTAGCAAAGTAAAAAGTTATGATAATATGATGCCAATTGGTTCTGAAGGCCGCATGCTTGCGTTTTCCATTAAAGATGGCAGATACTATTATGCAGCTATAGAGACTACCATTAGTGCGAATCAAAATGTAGTACTTACGTTAACTGAAACAACAGAGGAGGCCATACAAACTGCAATCAATAGTTTAAATAATTATTAATAACTACCTACAAATACACATATAAGATAAAGCACCTAAACCGTGCTTTATCTTTTTTTAGTATTTATAAAGTTAATTGTTATTTTTATTACAGATGAAGAAATTAATTTACCTGCTCTTTTTGTCCTCTGTTGGAACTGTAGCCGCACAAACACGGCCTTTACCATTAATAATTGTTCCCCCAGACACTGTACCAGCGGTAATTAATTATAATGAGGAAAATGGTATTGTTAAATTTAACTCAGTACTGCGGCCGTTAAGACAAATAGCTGGTGCTCCAGAGCCGTTCTACACCTACTTCTGGGAATTTGGTGATGGGACGTTTTCATTTGAAAAAGAACCGGAACACAAATTTGCCGACACCTTACTTCACAATGTACGCCTATTCGCTACCAATAGTTACGATGATGGCAAACCACCTCCAACAAGGCCAAAACCATTAAAACCAAGCAGTTCCAAACCAACCCTTGCGACAAACCAACCTAGGACTGAACCTCTGTTTTTTAAATCAGGGGGCTCCATTGAACTAAAAACCAACAACATGCCTAAACCCGGAGACGACATGATGTTGATTGTCGGCTATAAAAATAAACGCGAAAATGGAATTGCAAATTTGAGCGGCAAACTTTCTATACTATACAACGACAAGGAATTCGAGAAAAACAATTTTGACCTGGTAGAAACCAGGGCTTATCATAAAGAACAAAAAACTTCAATCAACAAAGATGGTAATTTTGCGCTGCTGAAAACCAGTGCTACTAATAGTGCTTACTATGCAGCTGTATCTGGCCCCAGTGTTCAGCAACAGAATAACCTGGTTTTAGATATTGAAGGCTCCGCTCTGATCAAAGAAAAAATGGCTGCCTTCAGAAAAAGTGAAAGCTGGAAATTTGAAAATTTAAAATCAGGTGAGGAAAAGTATTTATTCATGCAGTTCAAAACTACACCTGAAATGATCAAAGACACCAATGCTACTATAAACCTTACAGGAATGTTTGTACCTGATGATCCTCTTGTATCAACAGAGTTTTTTACGCTGGAACTTCAAATTGTGGCCTCTCATGACCCCAATAAGATATCGCTTAAAAACAGCAGAATGAACTATCGTTTTACTGGTAAAAAGAAAAAACTAACCTACAAAGTTAGATTCCAAAATACAGGTAAAGGTCCCGCAAAAAAGGTTGATGTTGGCGTAGCCATTGCCGGTGTGTTGGATATCAACTCAGTTAAAATATTAGATGCTAAACCCAAACTAATTCCATGCGACTCTGCATATACAAATCAAAGCTGCATTGACACTTTACGTACTGTAGATAGTGTGCATTTTGTTTTTAAAAACATCTATCTGCCCGGTTTAGCACAAAAGGGTGTAAATGATGCAGACTCAACAATGGGCTATATTGAATATTCTATTGGATTTAAAGAGGAGCCTAAAAAACTGCCTTTTAAAAGTGGGGCCGCCATTGTATTTGATAAAAATGAACCTGTTTATACCAACAAATCGACAGGAAGATATAAAATGGGCTTATCACCTGGCATTATTGCCGGTTATGGTTTTCCTTTTGAAAATGGAAAAACACCTTTTGTTGGACAAAAAAATATTACTCTGGGAGTGAGTATTGCGCCATACGCACCACACAGGTATTATTTACAGGCCGAGTTGTACATGAACGCTTATGCAGAAAAAGAATATCTGATAAAACACACCCCTGGTGATGGAAGATTCATTGTAGTGCAAAACACGAACGGTAAACGTGAAGAAGCGAAAGTTGAGTATATAGATAGTACCGCAGTAATTAAGGTGGTAAACATCAATATTGTTCCACTACAGTTAAGATATAATTTTAACAAGTACTTTGGAGCAGGCGCTGGCACACTGGTTTCTTTTAATCTGGATAAACACTACAAACCTTCTACAACGACTACAGCGCAACTGCTTCAATCGGGCAGCATTCATAAGGCTACAGAAATCTTCAAAAACATGAGCAGTAGTTTTAATGATTTCCAAAATACACTATTTGCAGATGTGCAGATAGGTAAAGTACATGTGGGGCCATCTATTGGATTTCGTTACCTGTTCACCCTGCAGAACAACAACAACAGGTTAACTACTTATTTAACATGGAAATTTTAGCTAAAAAAAAGTATTTTAGCTAAAACTACCTTTAATGAGAACCGTTAAACTCTGGTATAGCTTTTTTCTGATTTTCCTCTTATTTACAACATCGGTTGCTGCGCAGGTTCAGGCAAATCAACACATCCTTAAAACACTTGATTCTTTAAAGAAAGTCGATAATCTTATGGATTGGCTGTATACAAGAATAGATTATAGCGCAATTAACCGCAGGCAAAGTCTGCCTTTTTTAATGAGCACACAAAAGGATGCCTGGCGCCTGGCCGGCTCTCCTTCTGAACGCGAGGCATGGCTAATACTGTTAAGTAACCAGGGCTATAACCAGTTGTTTTCAGGTAATATTCTGGAATCTATCGACTGTTATGAACAAGCCTATAACTATTGTATAGACAACAAACTAAATATTGAGGGCATTACAGATTATGTACTAAAACCCTGGGCAAATAACTATACCCGCTTGGGCGATTACGAGAAGGCCATATTTCTTCAGCAAAAGCTACTTGATATCGCGCTAAAGCAAAACAACAATGAGCTGGCGGCCTCGGCCTATAACAACATGGCCATTTCGTATCGTTCCTTGGGAGATTTCAAAAAAGCCGAGGAATGTATTCAATCAGGTATAAAAAGGATCAGCCCAGCGTCGAGCTTAAACATTCTGTTAGACAACACCCTGTCGGATATCTACAAGGATAAAAACGACCTTATAAATGCCGAAAAAGTAATCAACAAAAACATCACCAAGCAGAAAAAACTTAAACTGGATGCCCAAACGGCATACTGGTTGCTAAGCAGCTATAGTTCTGCCGGAGATATTCAACTAGCTAAGCGGAACGTTAACCTAGCTCAGAATTATTATCAGCAAGCCTTAAAATTGAACGAAAGTTATTACAAAGGAAACAGGCTTCGGGAAAAAGCATACATCATCACCCAGTTGGGAACAATTAAACTAAACCAAAAAAAAGGGAATGAGGCACTGAACTATTTTAATCAGACCTTAAATACCCTTGGATTAATAGATCCAGATCAAAAAATTAGGAAAGAAAAGATTTATGGAGACAATCGTCTGGTAGATGTTTTTTATCAAAAGGCGATGGCCTGTCTGCTGATCGGAAATGAAACGGAAGCATTGGACAACGTCAAATTATCCTTAGTTGCTGCCGACAAGATTCGCTTTGAACTTGCTGATGTAAAAACAAAACAACGTTTTCAGGCGGAAATTAAACAAAAAGCAGAGAAAGCGGTAGCCATAGCCTTTAATTTACTAGGAAAAACGCAAGAACATCGCTATGCTGAAGTAATTGCTGATATTTTTGAACAGACCAAAGCCCGCACCTTACTGGAGGACATCAGAAGAAATCAGCAGCAACTAACGCTTCAAAATAAGGATAGGCTATTTACTTATAAACAAACACTGGAACGGGCAATTGCATTTAACGACAAGGAATTGCTGCAGGATCCTGAAGAGATAAAATCAATTAGTAAGAATAATGCGGAGCTTAAGTTTAAACTGGAATATGTAGAGAAACGACTGCGAGCACGTTATCCTGCTTTAAACATGGTTGCAGAAACAACAGGCTACTCCTCCTCGAAGCTGTTAAAACAGTTGCCTTTGACTGCTCATTTTATTGAGTATTTCTGTGGCGTAAATCACATTTATGCATTGGAGATAAAACACGGCCGCGTAAAGCATATAAAAAGAATAAAAAATGCCAATGGCATTAAGAAATTGATAAACGACTTTACTGACACTTATTATCACAATGGTCCTACGGCAATGATGAACCGGCCAAAAGATTTTTTTACCACTTCTAAATCAATTTACTCCACCCTATTGGGAGGATTTAAATTAATGAAGAATGAAAAGATTATCCTGATACCTGATGAATTTCTGGGCTACCTGTCTTTTGATGGTTTAATTACCGACGCAAAATATAGTCCATCGATTTCAGCCTGGCCTTATCTTATTAAAAAAACCAGTGTCACCTACGCCTTTTCTATTCAGACCTGGCTAAACCAATCGCAGAAGAAAACTCCCGAAAACAAAGCCTTTTCCGGCTTGTTCATTACCCACCAAAACAACGACAAGCAACCTATACCTGCTGTTGCCAAAGAGGCCAAGGCTATAGAAAAGATTGTTGCAGGCAGTTTTTTGATGGATGAAGATGCCAGTGTAAAAAACTTCTTTAAAGCTTTTGATAAATCGACTGTGCTCCATATCAGTACCCACTCTTACCTCTCTGGCGCTCAAAAAGAACCTACGCTTGCCTTAAATGATGACCAGATATTTTTATTTGAGTTATCGGCAAGAAAATATACTCCTGCTCTTGTGGTGCTTAGTGCCTGCAGAACTGCAGATGGCACGATGGCTGCCGGAGAAGGAATTATTAGCTTAAACAGAGGTTTTACAGCCTTAGGCACACAAGGCACCATTGCTGGGTTGTGGAATGTAAATGATGATGCTGCCGCTCAAATAACAACAAACACCTATCAGAGCATCATTAATGGGAAAGAGGTAGGCACAGCACTACATCTTTCCAAATTAGACTGGCTATCGGGCAAACGCAATACAGAACAGGAATATCTACCCTATTATTGGGACGCTCTGATCTATATGGGTTATGACCAAAAAATAGTACTACAGCCTGCAAGTTCCCCCTTGATTCGCTACACAATATTAGGCGTAGTTATCATCGCACTCCTTGCTTTTACTTTGCTTGTTTTAAAACCAAGGCTCCTAAAGGCGGTATATTTAAAGAAATAGAATATTCGCGGCCATGGCAGTTCTCGTTCAGTGGTAGTAATACTTCTGTATTTAACTTGCCACTTCCAAAAAACTCTTTGGCATCAGTATTAAATATCTCCTTCCATTTAGCCTTAAACGGCAAACCAACAAGATAGTTTTCGCGATAAACGGGGGTTAGATTCAGGATTACAATAAGCGTATCTTTAGCTTTGGTTCCCTTTCTAATGTAAATGTAAACTGAGTGCTGCGCATCATCGGCATTGATCCATTCAAATCCTTCATGTGAAAAACTATGCTCATATAACGCAGGCTCAGATTTGTAAAGGTTATTAATGGCCCTTACCGTTTTCTGCATCCCCAGGTGAGGAGGATGTTGTAACAAATGCCAGTCTAACGAATTTTTAAAGTCCCACTCGTGAGTTTGAGCAAACTCATTACCCATAAAAAGCAACTTAGTGCCGGGCTGTGTAAACATGTAAGCATAAAGCACACGCAGGTTGGCAAACTTTTGCCACTCATCTCCGGGCATTTTATAGATCATCGAAGACTTTCCATGCACCACCTCATCGTGAGAAAAAGGCAGCATAAAGTTCTCGCTAAAAGCGTAAGTGATGCTAAAAGTTAGTTGATGATGGTGAAATTGTCTGTTGATTGGATCATTTTTAAAGTACTTTAAAGTATCATTCATCCAACCCATCATCCATTTCATTCCAAAACCAAGTCCACCGGCAAATACAGGATGTGTTACACCGGGATAGGTGCTGCTTTCTTCTGCAATGGTATGCACTCCTTCAAAAGCACCGTAAACGGCTTCGTTAAGATCTTTTAAAAACAGGGTTGCACCAAGATTCTCGCTACCACCAAATTCATTGGTAGCTGCTTCTTCGGCCTTTCTGGAGAAATCAAAATAAAGCATAGAGGCTACAGCATCTACACGCAGGCCATCTGCATGAAATTTATCCAGCCAGTATATTGCATTACTGATCAGGAATGACCTTACTTCATTTCTATCGTAATTGAAGATATAAGATTTCCAATCGGGATGGAAGCCTTTGCGCATATCTGCATGCTCATACAAATGGGTCCCATCAAACTTGAAAAGTCCATGCGCATCTCCTGGAAAATGCGAAGGAACCCAATCCAGAATAACCCCAATATTGTTTTTATGCAGTTCCTCTATCAGAAACATTAATTCCTGAGGAGTGCCATGTCGGGAGCTTGCCGCAAAATAGCCTGTAATCTGATACCCCCATGACGGGTAATATGGATACTCCATAATAGGCATCAGTTCTACATGGGTAAAGCCCATATCCAATACATAAGGCACCAGACTTGTCGCGATTTCTTTATAGGTCAATACCCTTTTTGGTTCTGATGGGTCTCGCTGCCATGAGCCTAAATGCACTTCATAAACCGACATGGGTTTATTCAATGCATTTGCTTTCGGACGCTTATTGAGCCATGTTTTATCCTTCCAGGTGTAATCTGTATCCCAAACAATTGAGGCAGTTCTTGGTGGATGTTCCCACTTTGTAGCAAAGGGATCGCCCTTTTCTATGTTGCTCCCATCAAAGCCTATAATGGCATATTTGTAGACTTCTCCTTTACCGATGTTTGGGATAAAACCTTCCCAGATGCCCGATGAATCCAATCGCCTGTTCAGCGGATGAGCTGTTTTATTCCATTTATTAAAATTACCGGTAACATTTACTGCCTGGGCATTGGGTGCCCAGACAGCAAAGTAAGTTCCATCTGTTTTATCGTGTTGTACCAGATGTGCACCAAATTTCTCATACAGCCGAAAATGCTTGCCTGAAATAAATAATGAGATATCAAAATCGCTAAATAAACTGTAGGCAAGCACTTCCATTAATTATAGATTTTTATTGTGGTGAAATTTTTATTTGATTTAAAACGTAAACAGTTACGTTCGTCTAAGGTATAATCTGTGATGTCAATATCATCAACCGTAATTTTATTTACATTGAATGGTAACCCTACTATATTGTAATTGTACAACTCGTAATTAGGTGTATATAAACCAGTCCTCGACTGTTCAATAGTTAAAGCATACTGCGTTCCTTTAACACTGAATTTTTTCTCAGAATAGATGTCCTGCTCATAGGCGAAGGTATCTCCATGATCTTCAAAAAGGAATGAATTTACTTCATAATCAGCAAAGTAAACATTAAGCAAGACTTCGTCAATATCTTTTTCTCCAACATACTGCATTACAGGATATTCCGGAATTACAGAACCTGCTCTGACAAATAGTGGCATATGATCTAATGGTGTTGCTATGCTGTGTTCACTCTCTCCGGTTAACACCTCATGGGTCCAGAAATTGTACCATTTCCCTTTAGGCAGATAAACCATGCGAGAGGCTGCACCTTGCTCTAAAACAGGGCAAACCAATATTTTATCACCAAAGGTAAACTCATCCTGACGGTATCCGTTGCTGATATTCTCTTGCTCGAGCATCACCAATGGTCTTAAAATTGGGAAGCCGTAACGGTGATGTTCCCAGAATACTGAATACAGATAAGGCAATAACCTATATCTTAATTCTATGTAAGTTCTGTTGATGCTGGTATAGGGTTCTCCGAAGCTCCATGGCTCTCTTTCGGCAGTATCTCCGGCAGAGTGCGCACGCATGAACGGCGAGAATGTACCCAACTGGATCCATCTTGTGAACAATTCCGGATCAGGCTCTCCGCTGAACCCTCCTATATCTGTTCCACAGAAAGGGACACCTGAAACAGACATACGCTGACACTGGATGTTTCCGATTTTTAAATGCTCCCAAGTGGCCACGTTATCGCCTGTCCACACGCAACCGTAACGCTGCATACCTGAATAACCCGCACGGGTAATGGTAAACGGGCGTTTGTTGCGCATTAGTTTTTTCAGACCGTCGTAAGTTGAGCGTACCATCTGCATTCCATAAACATTATGGGCTTTGCGGTGCGAACCTCTGTAGCCATCGTAGTTATGTCTTACGTCATTAGGGAAAGTTCCCGAACCAAATACTGCAGGTTCGTTCATATCATTCCAGACTCCGGCAACGCCTATATCTACCAGTTCTTTGTATAAGTTACCCCACCACTCTCTTACAGCTGGGTTGGTAAAATCAGGAAACTGGCATCTGCCCGGCCAAACATGGCCTTCCATAAAGTAGTCATCACTACGGCGGCAGAAATAATTGTTTTCTTTACCTTCTTTAAATACCCAGTAGTTATCGTCTACTTTAATACCCGGATCTATCATTACAACGGTTTTGAAACCATCGTTGGCCAATTCCTTGATCATTCTTTTAGGATCAGGAAAATGGCTTTTGTTCCAGGTAAAGCAACGGTAGCCATCCATATAATCTATATCCAGATATATGGCATCGCAAGGAATATTACGCGATCTAAAGCCATCTGCTATTTCTTTAACCTTCTTTTCAGGGTAATAACTCCACCTACACTGGTGATAGCCTAAAGCCCACTTTGGAGGCATTGGGTGAGTTCCTGTTAATGTTTGGTATCTTTTTACCACATCCATCATATGTGGACCGTGGATGTAATAATATTGTAATTCACCACCATCAGCCCAAAAGCTGGTTTTAGAATTATCTTCTCTTCCGAAATCGAAATAAGAACGGAAGGTATTGTCGAAGAAAATACCATAAGCTGCCTGCTCGTTTACACCTACGTAAAAAGGAATGGTACGGTACAACGGATCCTGATCCCATCCAAATGAATAGGCATCGGTATTCCAGTTTTGGAAATGACGTCCCCTAAGGTTCATATTTCCTGATTTATCCCCCAGGCCAAAGAAGTTCTCCTGGGAACCGCACTTCTTAGTAGCAAATACGTAGTAACCACCAAACTCTATGTTTTCTTCCCAGTGCATTGGTGTTGCATCTTCACTCATTACCATCTGATTCAGATTATCAGTGAATGAAATGTGAAAATCAGCCTTTTTTACTTTACAGGTAACGGTATTTGTTGAGATGCTGTAATAGTCTGCAAGCTCTTCGAATTTAAATGTGGTTACCTTTTGATCCACCACAGGAACAGCATACGAGAAATCATCCAGAAAAACACCATGAGGTGCCAATCTTACTCTAATAATCTCGTCGCTTACTACTCTAATTTCAACCTTTGCATCACCATCGGCAAAGAAAAATTTATTCCCGACAGTCGTAACACTTTGCACCGGACTAAGGTATTTTTTAACTATTGGTTTTATATCTGTAACCGGATTGTTTAAATGCTGAACTGGCTCCTCCACAATTTCCTTAGTGAATATATTATTTATTATGTCTTTATTTTTTTCCATGAAAAAACGCTTTAGTAAAAATTTGCTCCCCTATCGATCTTGTAACAGATCGTGTATTTTGTACAACTAAAGTGTTAAAATTTCTATTAAAACCAAAGAATTATTATCAGATAAAAATACAGGCATAAAAAAGGCCCTGACATTACCATCAGGGCTCTTTTATAAAACTAATCAATTGATGTTGAGCTTAGTTAATTTGATTTTATGGGTTAAATGTGAATCCTATGTAGTAAAGTGCGCCTACCGCAGGGTTACCATATGAAGTAAAGTAGTATTTATTTAAAATATTTGATCCTCCAAGTTTAACCATTGATTTTACTGATGGTATTTTTAAATTAACCTGCGCATCAATTGTACTGAATGACGGAACGTTTCCTGAAGCAAAAGAGGAGTTCCAGTAAAATTTATCCTGCCAACGGTAATTAACATTGAAACCAAAGTTTTTAATGATCTCTTTATTACCAAGACCTAAATTATAACGAACTTCAGGAGTGTTAAAGTCATTGATATAATCTGCAGGAAGGTCACCTAATTTGTTGTAAGACACGTTACCGCTTAGGTTATATCCACCTATTAAATAATCTAAACCTAAAGCACCACCATAAGAGGTTACTTTACCGGTTGCATTTACAGGCACTCCAAATTTAGAAAAAGAATTATCCGGGTTTTGCTGAAAAACATCTACCGCTGTAATGAAATTTTTATAGGTATTGTAATAAGCATATGCATCAATCAGGAATCTGGTTCCCAACAATCCTTTGTAACCAACCTCATATGCCTGAACACTTTCCGGGCGAACCCCTCTTGGATCGAAATTGTATTTCTGCAATAATGCAGGATTCGGAGTACCGGTAGCTGCCGATGCAAGAAACTCACGATAACTCACATCTGTAAAAGGCACACCTGTTGTTAGCATGTTATATTTAGCAAGCATGCTTGGAATTCCACCAATAAGTCTTTGTCTACCACCTGCTACTGACAGGTCAATGTATTGATTCTGGGTTGTTGGATTGCGGTAACCGGTTTGGTATGATACCCTGATGTTATTATCCGGAGCTACTGTAAGTACACCTGAGATTCTTGGGGTAAAACGTCCATCAAAATTAGAACTTTTATCATATCTTCCGGATACTGCTAGTTTGAATTTATCATCAAACATCTTTTTAGCTATCTGTGCAAAAGCTCCGTACTCATTGATATCAATTTTGTTTGTAAGATCATCAAAAATAGTACCTCCTGAACGCAGTTGATAAACCCTATACGATCCACCTACTTGTAATTCAACTACATTATTAAGTGCATTTGAGAAATTATACATACCCTCATAATGATATAAGTTGGTTTTATCATCGAATTTCGCACCTTTTCCTGATGAAATGGTATTATTCATGATGTTGTCCTTTACAGCTTCAAACTGAGGAGTACCCGGCATTAATCGTCCCCTATCGGCAACCGCACGCGCTGCAGCGTGAGCCTGCGCATCAGAGCCTCCTTTAAGAAGCGCAGCGGAATAAGCCAGAGCATACTGTGCATACCATCCTGAGGTAGGGTCTGTTGCAGGACCTTGACTTGGTCGATATGCTTCATTAATAAATGATCCAAGAATTGAAGAAATATAGGAATCTCCTGAACGCTCCTGAGTAGTATATCCTCTAACAAAGAAGTCCTGTCCTTTCAGTTCCAGTTTATATTGTCCGATACTAAAATTACGTAGAGAATAACGGTCTGAGCCAGTATAAACTGATGTACCTGTCCCCCAGTTGATCTGAGCAATACCTTCTATTGTTGGGGTAAACCGATAATGCAATGAGCCTGAGGTTTTCAGTGACTTGGTGTCATAATCCACCAAGTTAACTTCGTTATACCCTGTTCTTGAAACATCCTGATTAGATATTGTATTGTTTTGAACCCCCTTAACAATCCCCAAATAAGGAATAGCTGGAGCCAGTCCTGCAAACGGGGAGCCTGGGGCCGTTATAGTAGCTACATATTGATCCAGGTTATAGTTAGGGAATGTATTGATCAATGCAGTCATTCCTGCAAAACCTGCTGGCGATTGACTTTGAAAACCTGCTCGTAATTGCCTTGATACAGTTAAAATATTTGCATTGATCTCATCACCATATACGTTTATACCATCATAATTAGGATCTGACGCCCTATCTCCTTCTTTAAAAGTACGTCCTGTACGATCAAAATTGCTATAGTTATCTGCCTGCCAATCTTTTGCCTGAAGGAATGAGAAAGTAGCTTTTACTGCAAACTTATTGTTCCATGATTTTGCCAGGCGAACATCTAATTGATTGTACTGCTGATTTCCGGTATTGTCATCATTTACATGATTAATCCCTGATTTATAAGAAAAGCTTGCCCCAGGGTAATCAAAAGGACTTTTAGAGGTCATCAACATGGTCCCACTGATACCACCGGCACCATATAGTGCTGATGATGCTCCAGGTAGTAGCTCCACATTGTCCAGGTCAAGATCTGATACTCCGATAATATTTCCTACAGAGAAATTTAATCCGGGTGCCTGATTATCCATCCCATCAACATATTGATTGAAACGATTGTTACCATTAGAGTTAAATCCTCTGGTATTTACAGACTTGAAAGTTAAACTCTGGGTACTGATCTCAACCCCTTTCATGTTGCTTAAAGCATCGTAAAATGAGGGTGCGGAAAGTTCCTTTAGCACTGCCGGCCCCATCCTTTCAACAGACACTGGAGACTCCAGAATCCGCTCGGGAGTTCTGGATGCAGAAATAACTACCTCTTGCCCTAAAACGACGGCAGTTTCTATCTCAAAGTCTAAATTGGCAGTATTTCCTGTAACTTCTTTCTCTATTGGCGCATAACCAACATAAGAAATAACGATTGTAAATGGGGCAGCTTGCTTAACGATAAGTGCATATTTACCGCTCATATCTGTAGCAGTTGCCATTGTAGTTCCTTTGACAGTAATCCCAACACCTGGTATTGGCTCCTTAGTGGCTTTATCAGTGACGGCTCCACTAATGGTTACGGTTTGTGCCTGCGCTACCACTGCGGTAATGCACAACAATAAACACGTAAAGATTGCTTTGGTAAACGTTTTGCTCATACAGTTAATTTATATTAAGTTAATTTTATTATAAATATAACACATTTATTTAATTTCCAACTCAGATTTTGATGAATATTTCGCTACCAAAATCTAATTTTCATTGCATTTGATTTAACTTTTATGTTAAATTGCAAAGTCAATATTTTAATATCTAGGGAAGTAGTAACCAAATACTTTCATTTATGTTTTAGAAGTGCCTTTAACTGAAAAATGATGAATAAAATAAAAGCCCTCATTTGCATTGTTATACCAATACTATTAACCTATGCTCTCAATACAAAATTTGGCGACACTCCTCCTCTTCTTAAATTTCTGAACCCTTTTACCGGCTTTTGGCAAAACGCTGAAAGAACAGCGGTAAACCCTAATAAAAAACTGATTCTGAAGCATGCGATTGAGAATGTCGACATCGCATTTGACGACCGAATGATCCCCCATATTTTTGCTCAAAATGACCATGATGCCTATTATGCACAGGGCTATGTAACAGCAATGCATCGCCTATGGCAAATGGACTTCCAAACGCGTTTTGCAGCAGGAAGATTATGCGAAGTAGTTGGTAAAAAAGCCATTGAGCTGGATAAGTACCAGCGCCGGATGGGAATGGTTTATGGTGCTGAAAAATCACTGGAAGGCATGATGGCCGACCCTCAGTCTAAAGAAATGGTATTGGCATATACCGCAGGCATTAACGATTACATTCATTCCTTATCACAGGCAAGTTTACCTGTAGAATACAAGTTACTGGATTTTAAGCCGGAAGACTGGACCCCCTTAAAATGTGCGTTATTGCTAAAACAGATGTCGGCAGTATTAGCCATGGGTTCTGACGAGTTTTACATGACCAACATCAGAAAGAAATTTGGCACTGATGTAGTAAAGGATTTGTTTCCGGACTATCCGTTTAAAGAAGATCCCATTATTCCTGTAGGCACCAAGTGGGACTTTAATCCCCTGCCGGTACCTGCACCTCCGGCCGATGCGTTGAAGGAAATGATCACCGGAAATATACAGACCAAACAAAAAGAAGAAGGGATTGGGAGTAACAACTGGGCTATTTCGGGCGAAAAAACTGTTTCCGGCTACCCTATTCTGGCGAACGACCCTCATCTTGATTTGACGCTTCCTTCCATCTGGTATCAGATTCAGCTGCATGCTCCAGGACTGAATAGCTATGGGGTATCCTTACCGGGAGCCCCAGGTATAATTATTGGATTTAACCAAAATATTGCATGGGGTGTAACTAACGTTGCAGCTGATGTGCTGGACTTTTATCAGATCAAATTNAAAGACAATACGCATAAAAGCTACTGGTTTAACAATGCGTGGAAAAACACAAGCACACGCCTTGAAAAAATTGTGATAAGGGGTAGTAAACCTGAAATAGACACAGTGTATTACACACATCAGGGGCCTGTGGTCTATCTTGAAAAGCCGAAAAAATTCGCTAAATCAAATAACGTCCCCATTGGTAACGCACTCAGATGGATTGCTCACGAAAAATCTAATGAACTGAAGACTTTCTATTTACTAAACCGAAGCAAAAATTATACTGACTACCGCAAAGCACTCACTTTTTATACTGCTCCGGCGCAAAATTTCGTATTCGCTTCTGCCGACAATGACATCGCCATTACTGCTAATGGTAAATTTCCACTGAAATGGAAAGATCAGGGGAAATTTATTTTAGATGGCTCAGAGCCTAAAAATGATTGGCAGGGATGGATTCCTGCTGATCAGAATCCTACCGTTAAAAACCCTCCACGGAATTTTGTTAGCTCGGCCAATCAATCATCAACCGACCCAAGCTATCCATATTACATCAACTGGGAATTTAGCCCGTATGAGCGTGCAAAACGTATAAATGACAGGTTAACCGTGATGACAAAAGCTACTGCTGATAGTATTAGAATGATGCAAACTGATACTTACAGCATTCATGCCCAAAACATTTTACCTGCAATTTTACCTTTAGTGGATGGCAGCAAGTTAAATGCTACACAAAAAGAAGGGTTCTCCTTGGTATCTGCATGGAACAAACGCTATGACGCCAAAGAAATTGCAGCAAGTATTTTTGATCTTTGGACTAAGCGCCTTCAAGACAACATTTGGGCGGATGATTTTAATGTAGACGGCATTCCGATGCGCTATCCATCCAGAGATAGAACTGTACAATTGATTTTAACACAGCCTGACTCTAAATGGATTGACAACATTAATACGCCAGAGAAGGAAACGTTAAGCGACCAGGTAAATGAGGCATTTAAATATTCATGCGACAGCCTGGAACGTAAATATGGTCCGATTGGTGAGCGGTGGCGATGGGCTAACCTGAAACACTCTAAGGTACCTCATTTAGCAAAAATACCGGGTTTGGGCTCAAAAACCTTAATGATTGGTGGCGGCAAAATGACTATTGATGCCCTGAGTGAAAGTAACGGCCCCTCGTGGAGAATGGTGATTGAATTAGGAAAAACACCTAAAGGACATGGCGTTTTTCCAGGTGGACAATCAGGCAACCCCGGAAGTAAATTTTATGACAATATGATTGACACCTGGGCCAATGGCGAACTGTATGATCTTTTCTTTATGCAGTCATTTGATGACCCATCAGCCAAAATAATCTCTAAATTAAAAATATCCAAAAAATAGCAACATGGTATTTATTGTAATTTTAATAGCCTCTTTTTTACTTCAAATGGTCTTACCATGGTGGATAGTTGTCATCATTTCGTTTGCCACATGCGGCTTAATTGGCAAAACGGGGAAGATTTCCTTATGGTCTCCATTTCTTGCCATTCTATTGTTGTGGACAGGCATGGCTTTGTTTAAAAGTTTACCTAACGACAATATTTTAGCACTAAGAGTTGCAGGTATGCTTGGCGTAAATTCATGGATATGGGTGCTTGTCTTAAGTTCTATATTAGGTGCATTTATAGCAGCGATTAGTGGTTTTTGTGGTTATCATTTTAGAAAAGCCGTTCTGAGCATGAAAACCAATTCTTAATTAAAACTTTGTTGTGTATTTTTGCACACGTGAAGGATTTAATCAGGCAAATTTTCTCTATTGAAACTAAAGAGCAGTTTGAACAAATAGCGCTGGAGGTATTTAGGTATCAGGCAAAAAACTGTGCTGTTTATCGCCAATACATATCGCATCTAAGGATTGAGCCTAATGAAATAGCTTCATCGGATCACATCCCCTATTTACCGATCGCTTTTTTTAAAAGCCACGATGTATTAAGTTCTGCTGAGGAAATTGAGATCGTTTTTAGCAGTTCAGGGACTACCGGTACCTCGCAAAGCAGACATCTGGTTACTGATGTTAAAGTTTACGAACAAAGCTTCAATCGTGCATTTGAACTATTT
>Ga0065714_10002324_pt1 | contig 25506 bp, 23 predicted proteins | sample MisRhiReplicate2_FD_59101 | JGI IMG/M metagenome (GOLD analysis project Ga0065714, IMG submission 59101) | Miscanthus rhizosphere microbial communities from Kellogg Biological Station, MSU, sample Rhizosphere Soil Replicate 2: eDNA_1 v2... | ecosystem: Host-associated > Plants > Roots >... | reverse complement strand
CCAGTCTTCGACTGCTACATCGAGAGCGATGATCTGGTGAAGTGCGAGGCGGGTTACACCGACGGCAGCTCGGCCGCTGGCAGAAAAATCCATGTCCAGGACACAAGCAACAAGGTGTTGCTCGAAGGAAGCGTCGACAAAGACAACAGCTACACATTCCAGCCCCCCGCCGGAAAATACTCCGTTGTGTTCATGGGCGGAGACAACCATCAAGCCACGATTCAGTCANCCGACATTTCAAGGTGAAATCGACCATGCCGATCAAACGACGACTGCTCCANGCACTTGCCGCCGTNACATTAGGCTGCCTGACAGGCGCAGCACAGGCNCATTTCCAGATGCTCTACGTCGAGGAAACGGCGCTGCCGCGTGCNGATAAACTGGAGTTCGCGCTNGTGTTCACGCATCCCTTCTCCGGCGGCCCCACCATGACCATGGATGAACCTCGCGCCTTCAGCCACATCAGCTCGCACGGCGGGGAAAAAATTGATCTGCGTAAATACCTGCGCCCTGTCCAGTGGCAGAGTCGCGATAACCGAACGACTGCCTATCGTGCGTCGATTCCNCGNGAGTTGGTNCGCTCACTGGGTGACCATATCTTCGTACTCGAGCCCGAGCCCTACCTGGAAACCGAGGAAGACGTCTACATCCAACAGTTCACCAAGCTGATCGTGAACGTGGGCGGAGTACCCGGCAACTGGGCAGAACCACAAGGGTTGCCGGTTGAGATCCAGCCACTCAGCAAGCCTTATGCGAACTGGACGGGCGGTGTATTCCGCGCCGTGGTACTGGCCGACGGCAAGCCCGTTCCGTTCGCCGAGGTCGAAATCGAATACCTCAACCATGGCGTCGATATCGAGAAGAACGCCTTCGGCCAGCAAGACTACGTAACGGCACCTCAAGCTTCATTCAAAGCCCTTAGCACGTACTCGGACGCTCAGGGCATCGTGACCATCGGCCTGCCCCGGGCCGGCTGGTGGGGCATTGCAGCGCTCGACATCGGCTCAACGAAAACCCATAAGGGCAAACCCCTGTCGCAAGACGCCGTGCTGTGGATGCAGGCCAGAGACATGAAATGACACATGCCCACCAGGGGGCAGTGCTTAGCTGAGGAAGTGGGAAAGATTCAATTTGCGGGTGTTTGGAGTGACGCTAAGTCGCTCTTCGCCTTCGACAGTGTTCAGCGCCAACTGCTCGACTCAATGCTCATCCCCATCGTATTGCCCCTTTGTCCACGGCGCCGATCCCCGCACGGATGATCTCGGCCATGTAGGCGCCTTCGTTCAGACCCAGGGCGATGATCGCTGCCTGGATATTGCCTGGCACCACCGGACCAAACAGTTGAGTTAACTTATTTTAAGCGTTCAGCGCGGGCCTACCCTCCTCCAGTGTCGCGTATCACCGCCAGGTAAGTGCGCAACTCCTGAAAGCGACCTCAAATCCCGCTCTCGCCAGCAAGCCATTGAGTAGCGTCTTTCCAGGCACCAACAGTGACGAGCTCCTCCAACGTTTCAAGCAGAATTTTCTCCCAACTCAATGCAAGGCGACTGCTCCGCCGATCCCTAAGCGTTGTCAGAGAGACGGTGGATCTGATGCCTGGTCGGTCGATGGTATGACCGACCAAAGTGCCTCTTGATATATCTTCCTGCACTGCTGCATGTGCAAGGATCGAGTACCCCAAACCCTCTGAAACCAGCCGCTTGGTAAGGCTCACACTGTCCACTTCAAAAGCGATGTTGAGTCGAAAACCATTCTGAGCCGCCACCTGCTCCACTAAGCGGCGGTTACTGTGGGGCAGGCCTGGGAGGATCAATGGGAATTCGGCTAGTCCGGTCATGCGAACCGAACGTGACGATTCGCCAGGGGGGCCAACCAAAATCATCCGTTCACTGAACAATGGTCTGACGTCGAAGGCTTCAACCAGTGGTTGGTTGTAAACCACCGCCACCTGTATGCGCCCATCCATAAGCCACTCCTGCAACGACGTACTGAGCCCTTCCAGTGCATGAAAGGAAGCTTTGGGCCAGCGTTCACGAAAACGGCGAATCAATTGGGGCCCCACGACTGTGCCGATTGCCGGAGGGAGTCCTATTGCCAGATAGCCACGCTCTTCTTCTGCACTGTTGCGGACGTGGTCGTTTGTCTCCTCCATGTAACGCAACATAACTACGGCGCGTTCTAGCAGCCTGGAACCCGCTGCAGTGAGTTCAACACCACGCCCGTGTCGAATAAACAGCTCAACCTGTAGCTGTTCTTCCAACTTAGCTATTTGGCGACTCAGCGCAGGCTGTGCAATGAACAACTCTCTGGCGGCACGACTGAACCCACCGCACTGGGCGACCTTTACGAACGATCGAAGCTCTCGGATATCCATGACGCCTCCCATGCTTTTTAAGCATAGGCTTTTATCAAAATAAGGTTTTTGTGCCTAGCCTTAGTTTTTTCTATGCTCCTAACAGATAGCTGGGAAGCCGGGGACTGGCCATCTCCGTGCGCAATACCACAAGAACAATTACGCCCGGTAACAGGCGAGGAAATGCCATGAATCAGTTGAAGAAGCTTCACGTGCAGGTGCTGATAGCGCTTGTTGCTGCTGTTGTACTAGGGTTCGCGGCGCCTGAATGGGCCATGGCCATGAAGCCCCTCGGCCAAGCGTTCATCGCGCTGCTGAAGATGATGCTCGCTCCCATCGTCTTTGTGACGCTCGTGCACGGCCTGACCCATGTCCAAGACATGCGCAAATTGGGCCGTCTGGGCATCAAGTCGCTTATCTATTTTGAAGTCGTCAGTACCGTTGCGATGCTCATTGGCTTCGTACTCGTGAACGTTGTTCAACCTGGCGTAGGTCTCCACGCGACAGGCATGAACGAATCAAGCGAAGCGATCAAGGCTACCGCAGCCGCCGGCAGTGTCTCAATGGTCAACTATCTGCTGGGGCTTATCCCGCATACCCTTGTCGATGCTTTCGCCAAAGGGGACATCATCCAGGTTTTGATCATCTCGGTATTGGCTGGTATTGCGATCAACCGCGTTTGTGGCCCTGATTCGGTTGCTGTAAAGGCAATTGGTGAGGCGCAAAGCATCCTCTTCAAAATGCTCAGTTTCATCATGAAGTTAGCCCCTCTGGGTGCATTCGGAGCCATGGCAGCTGCGATTGGCAGCTACGGTGGCGACACGCTGCTCTATCTTCTGAAGTTGATTGCCGTTTATTACGCTGCTTCGCTGATCTTCGTATTCGGTATCTTGGGATCGATCAGTTGGTCGATTGGCCTACCGTTCGGAAGCGTTTTGCGCCTGATTCGCGATGAAATCCTGCTGGTATTTGGCACAGCATCTGGTGAGGTGGTATTTCCACGCCTGATTGAAAAGCTCCAGCGCAGCGGCTGTGATGAGGTAGTTGTCGGTTTCGTACTTCCAGCCGGCTACAGCTTCAATCTCGACGGCACCGCGATCTACATGGCCATTGCGATCGGCTTCATCGCACAAGCCACCGACACTCCTTTCTCCCTGTTGCAGCAGCTCGGCTTGCTGGCGATTTTGAGCATCACTTCCAAAGGTGGAACCACCGTCGCAGGCGGTGCGTTCATCAAACTGGCAGCCACCCTGCAATCCGTGCAAACCCTCCCTCTGAGTGGTTTGGGCCTGCTGTTCGGTATTGACCGAATCATGGCTACCGCCACCGCTCTGACCAATATCGTCGGCAACACCATTGCAGTATTTGCAATTGCCCGGTGGGAAGGCGCGTTCAACCCTGCAGACTTTGAACGCGAAACAGGCCGCAAACCGAGCCGCAGCCTGCTGCGTCCGCCTGTCATCGCAGAATCACGTGAGACTCCGCACGAGCCTACTCAGAAACCCCAAATTCAGTCCCAGCGCTCCTGACAGGAAAGCCTCATGAATCGTCTATCCCCTATTGACCCGAACAATCTCAGCGATGCGCAGCGTCCTGTTTACGATCGAATTTCCAATGGCCCGCGCAAGGGCGTACGAGGCCCATTGGCTATTTGGCTGCACCGCCCCGAATTGGCCGAATGTGCCCAGGCACTAGGACGTTACTGCCGCTACGACACGTGCTTGGAACCGCGCCTTTCGGAACTGGCTATATTGATGATGGGCCGTCATTGGCTGGCCGAATACGAATGGGCCGCACACAAGCCATTCGCGCTCGAGGCGGGTCTGACGCCGCACATCATCGACGCTATCCGCGATGACCAGCAACCCGCGTTCGAAAACGCAGATGAGGCGTTGGTCTACCGCTTCATTCGCGAGCTCCACGCTCAGCGCGAGATTAGCAATTCTCTCTACACAGAATTCACTGAACTTCTGGGTACTGATGCTGCTGTCGACCTGGTCGGCATTGCGGGGTACTACACCCTGATTTCCATGACCATCAAAGTGTTCGAAGTTCCCCCGCCTGCGGGCGCCATTTCCGAACTACCTATCACATTAAGCTGAGGATACTTCCATGACAGACACCCTTCCAAAAAGTGATCGCCTTAAGGGCAAAGTCGCCATCGTCACCGGCGCCGGTTGTGTAGGGAGTGGCTGGGGCAATGGCCGAGCTGTCGCTGTGGTATTTGCACTGGCCGGCGCTAAGGTCTTCGCGGTCGATCGCGATCTCGATGCGATGGAGGAAACCCTCGGGCGCATCCGCGAAGCTGGTGGTGAAGTGACTCCGTTTGCCTGTGATGTCACGGATAGCCAGGCTGTCGCCTCAATGGTTGCAGCTTGCAAAGAGGCCTACGGCACGGTTGATATCTTGGTCAACAACGTCGGCGGTTCGGCTGCCGGTGGTGCCGTCGCGTTGGCTGAAGACAAGTTCGATGCCCAGATCGCCCTGAACCTCAGAAGCGTTTACCTGACCTGTAAGCATGTGCTTCCACTGATGGAGACTCAGGGCAGCGGTTCGATCATCAACACCGCGTCAACTTCCGGCATCCGTTGGACTGGATCAGCGCAAGTGGCTTACGCCGCGAGCAAGGCCGGCGTAATCCAAATGTCTCGCGTCACTGCAGTTGAATATGCGCCTAAAGGCATCCGGGTAAATACCGTCGTACCTGGGCAGCTTCATACGCCAATGGTCGAGGCGCGCCTGGCTGGACAGCGCACGGGCGGTGATGTCAGCAAACTTCTCGACACGCGTCTTGCGCGCATCCCCCTGGGATTCATGGGTGATGGTCGGGACACCGCTTTTGCCGCTCTTTACCTGGCCAGTGAAGAAGCTCGTTTCGTCACCGGTACGGAGATCGTAGTCGACGGTGGCATGACCGCCCGCTGCGACTGATTCCTCTTAGGGACTTCGTACAGCGAAGTCCCAGTCCTTCGAGAAGAATAAGAGTGAAGACTATGGACGATCTAACCCCCGTCCAGGCGGCTCGCCGCCTGTTCATTAAGCAAACTGCGATCTCTGCCGCCAGCATCGTCTTGGTCGGTGGTGCGATTGATCAGACTTTCGGAGCTACCGTGACCACCTCTTCTAATCCTAAAGGGACGTGGGATTGCCACACCCATATCTACGGCCCTTGGGCTCAGTTCCCTCTCCCCTCCAACGCAGTGTACACGCCGGAACCAGCGCCATTCTCAGAGCTGTTAACGCTTCACCAGCAGCTCGGAATAAACCATGGCGTACTGGTGCAGGCAGCTCCATATGGCACTGACCACTCCGCAATTCTCGCGGCCATTGCGAGCAGTAACGGACGCTATCGAGGTGTCGGAATTATCGATGAGCACATCACCGATGCTCAATTGCAAACGCTGCACGACGGCGGTTTACGCGGTATCCGTTTCAACCTGATGGGGCATTTACCCGGTGCACGGGATCCGCAAAAGCTACGGCGTTTGGCTGAGCGCGTGGTGCCCTTTGGTTGGCATGTCCTTGTCCATGGTGAGCTGCCAGACCTGCTGCCGTTTCTAAAGGCTTGGGAAGACCTCGCAACGCCTTTGGTGATTGACCATATGGCGCGACCCGACCTCACCAAGCCGGTCGATACAGCCCAAATGAACGAACTTCGCTCTCAACTGGGACGTTCAAATCGGTGGATCAAGCTTTCCGGAATCGACCGTGCCATGCAAGGTGCCGCGGGGCCTTGGCCGCAAGCATTGGATCAAGTTCGTGGGTTGTTGGAGTGTGCACCGGAGCGAGCAATCTGGGGGTCGGATTGGCCTCACCCAAACATCAAAGGCCCCGTGCCGAGAGACAGCGATCTACTCGATTTCATTCTGCAAGTCTGCGGCAGTCCCGCCTTGCAGAAAGCGGTACTGACCGACAATCCGGCTCGCCTTTACACCTGAACTTCAGCCACTGCAGGAGATGAAATAATGGACGAGACTTCATGGCGTCCCAGCACACGTGTGCCCGATCCCGCTGTTCGGGAGTTAGATCCGCGTTTCGCGCACTATCGACTAGCTCACGCGAAGGTGGAACGTCTGGGAGGCGGCCTTCGATGGGCTGAAGGCCCGGCATGGTTTGCGGATGGTCGGTTTCTGCTATTCACAGACTTGCCGAACGATCGAATCATGCGCTGGGACGAAGCCACAGGTGTCATGGGCGTGTTCAGGCAGCCCGCCGCGCAAGCTAACGGGATGACCCGCGATTGCCAGGGCCGGTTACTCATATGTGAGCACGGCGGGCGTCGAGTCACCCGTACTGAATACGATGGCAGTATCACCGTGCTGGCCGACAGCTACGAAGGCCAACCGTTGAACTCACCCAATGACATCGTGGTGAAGTCGGACGACAGCATCTGGTTCACCGATCCGCCATTCGGACTGATCAGTGACTACATGGGTCGCCAGGGAACCCCTTCGCTCACGGCAAACCTTTACCGCCTGGATAAGAGCGGATCACTTCACTGCGTGGCGGAAGATCTTGAGGGCCCGAACGGCCTGGCGTTCTCTCCCGACGAACGAACCCTTTACCTCGTCGAGTCCAGGGCGCGTCCTCGCAGAATCGTTTCCTACAGCGTCGACGAAGAAGGTCAGGTCAGCAATCGTCGTGAACTGATCGATGCGGGTACCGGGCTACCTGACGGTCTGCGTGTTGATATCGACGGCAACCTCTGGTGTGGCTGGGGGGCGTCGGAACCCGGCCTCGATGGAGTACGCATCTTCGCGCCTGACGGTACGCCTATTGGTCACATCGACCTACCGGAACGTTGCGCCAATTTGTGCTTCGGAGGACCACGCGGAAATCGCCTGCTGATGGCATCAACCACTTCTTTGTATTCACTGTTCGTCAACACTCGCGGCCCCTGAAAACGGTGTCACTCTCTGAAGGTAGTCCTATGAAAAAAATAAAAAACACCCCGCTGTTGCTCTCAACGGGGCTCGCCAGTTTGCTCACATTTTCTCAGATGGCTGGAGCCACCGAGTTGAAAATTATTGCCAGCGGCGCCCTCAAGGGCGCCATGGCACAGATTCAACCCGTATACGAAAAAGCCAGTGGCAACACCCTGACCATCAGTTGGGGGCCTTCAATGGGCGAATCACTCGAATCGATTCCTCAACGTATCAAGCACAAAGAGCCAATGGACTTGGCCATCATGGCTGATGAGACACTTGATCTGTTGTCACCTTCTGGCGCTTTCGACCTCGCTACGCGTCGTGAAATCGCTGACTCACGCATCGGGGTGGGTGTACCTCATGGAAGACCACACCCGGATGTTTCTAGTGTGTCGTCGCTTAAATCAGCTCTTCTGAGCGCTGACAAAATCGCTTATTCCCAAGGGGCTAGCGGCGTATTCATTCGTACTGAGTTGTTCCAACGTTTGGGCATCACCGATCAGGTCAAGGGAAAGACTGTGGAGATCCAAGGCAAGGAGCTAGTGGGTACGGCTCTGGCACGTGGAGATGCGGACATTGGCATGCAGCAGGTAAGCGAACTGAAAGTCACACCAGGCGTTGACTACCTCGGGCCGCTTCCAGATGAAGTTCAAAAGGTCAGTCGCTTCAGTGCAGCTGTTGCGCAACAGACCAGTAACACCACAGCGGCGAGTGAGTTCATCGCTTTCCTCATCAGTCCTGCTACCCGTCAACTGTTGGTAGAAAGCGGTCTTGAGCCTGCAAAACCCCACTAAGCCCAGGAGAACAACAATGAAATCCATCTCACGCTTTTTATTCGGAGCAACACTAAGTCTGGCTGCCGCCATTGCAATGGCCAGCACGCCCCCCCTCAAGCAGGAGGTGGTGCGCTATGACGACGTGCAAATTGAGGTCAACTCCCAAGGTGAGGGACCTGTCATCGTGATGTTGCCATCGCTGGGTCGCTCCGGTCGCGATTACGACCAGGTTGCCAATTACCTCCAGGCTGACGGGTTCCGGGTTGTAAGACCCGAACCGCGAGGTATCGGTCAAAGCAAAGGGCCTATGGATAACCTTTCCGTACACGATTTCGCTCGGGACGTTGCTGCTGTAGTCGATCATGAAAACAAAGGCCCGATAGTCGTTGTCGGCCATGCATGGGGAAACTTTGCGGCACGCATGCTAGCTGCTGATCGCCCCGACCTGGTTCGCGGAGTGGTGATGGCTGCTGCATCAGCGGGGAAAGTGCCACCTGGTTCAACTGAAAAGCCAATCAACGCTGAGATGCGCCAAGCAATTGATGGTGCCGGCGATATGTCCCTCTCTGAAGAACAGCGGCTTATCTATCTGCGCAAGGCATTTTTCGCCCCGGGTAACGACCCGACTGTGTGGCTCGGCGGTTGGCACGATGAAACCCACAACGCCGAATCCCATGCTCGAAATACCACTCCCGTAGATGACTATTTCGCCGCAGGCTCAGCACCAATACTTGATCTACAAGGTGAGTCAGATACCGTCGCGCCACGGCGATTCTCTGGAGTGCTCAAAAGCATGCTCGGTGATCGCGTTCAGATCGTTGTTCTCAAGAACGCAGGTCATGCCATGGCGCCGGAACAACCCAAAGCCATGGCAAATGCCATTTCTGTTTTTGCCAAGGCTCAATACGCCAAGTAAAACTGGCTACTTGAGAAATGAAACAGGCGCCAGTTAGGCGCCTGTTTTTGTTTAGCCGTCAGCTTATTTATCGTGAAAAGTTTTTCGGTGAGTCATATAAGCAGAGAGTTCCTTTCCAGCATCGGGGTTGTACCGCTTAATCGATTTCGATACGTAGTTGAGCCCTATCTGATCGGCGTAGTATGTCAATCCGCCCTTGTATCGAGGGAAGCCATATCCATGAATCCAGACCAGATCAATATCACCAGGGTGCTCTACGATATCGTTGTCGATCAACCAGGCGGCCTCGTTGATCATCGCAAACAAACAGCGCTCTTCGATTTCCTGATCAGTGATTTCCCGGCGCGTGATGCTCAATTGCTGTCGGTGCTGTTCTATCAATTCAGTCAGCCATGGATCCGGTAACGCCCTGCGGCTGCCTTCTTCGTATCGATAAAATCCCATGGCCGTTTTTTGGCCAAGGCGGCCAGCGGCATACAGTTTATCGACCCAGTCACAGCGTTGCTCACGCTGGCTTAGCTGCGAAAATCGTCCTTGACGGTTGCGCCAGGCGACATCCACGCCAGCCATATCACGCAATTCGAAAGGGCCGATGGGAAAGCCGAATGAACGCATCACGCGGTCGACATCTTCGGCCAACGCGCCCTCCTCCAACAAAAACATGGCCTCCCTTTCACGCGCAGCCAGGAGTCGATTTCCCACAAAACCGTCACAGACACCTACAGTGACCGCTACCTTGCCGAGTCGTTGGCCCAAGGTTAGAGCCGCGGCTAAAACGGATTTGTCCGTCACGCTGGTTCGAACGACCTCCAGAAGTTTCATCACCGGCGCCGGGCTAAAGAAATGCATCCCCAAGACTTGCTGTGGCCTGGTTGTACAATCTGCGATTGCCTCGACATCCAGGTACGAGGTGTTGGTAGCAAGAATGGCATCAGGCTTGCAGAGCATGTCCAGCTGACGAAACACGTTCCGCTTTACCTCCATGTCCTCGAAAACAGCCTCAATTATCAGGTCGGCGTCAGTGACTGCTTCCATTGAGCTGGATGGCAGAATCAAGGCACGGCGATCTTTCGACGTTTGTGCATCCATACGTCCTTTCAGCAGCGCGTCCCGGTAGTAGTCGTCGACGATTTTCACGCCCCGTTGCAGAGCGGCATCCTGAACGTCTATCAGATTAACGTTGAGACCTGCGTTGGCCATACATATCGCTATTCCGGAGCCCATGGTTCCTGAACCAATGACGGCGACCTTTTGAATAGTGGGTGCCTGACCATTGGCCGCGAGTTTACGTGTGCGGGCAATCAGGGCCCGCTCCGAGAAAAATAGATGTCGCAATGCCTTGGCTTGTTCCGATTGTCGTCTCTGGATAAACAGTGACCGCTCAAAGGCCATGCCGTCGTCAAAAGGCTTGGTCAGCGCTGCGTTAATAGCATCGAGTGCTGCCTGGGGAGCTTGTTGTCCAACCATTTTTCTCATCGCGTTTGATATTTTTTCGTCGATTTCATTGGCATCATGCTTAGGAATCAGCCGATCTCGCGTTGGCCCCCAGGATTGGTTGGAACAGATAAGACTTCTGGCTTGCTCGATAGCTGCGGTTTGAACGTTAGTGGTCACGTAACCATCAATCAGGCCGATTGCCAGCGCCTGCGCCGTCTTCATGCGAAGACCGGCAATGACCAGGTCGACAGCGGCCAGCGCGCCGCATAGACGAACCAATCGCTGCGTGCCACCGGCACCGGGTATCAAACCCAAGCTGACCTCGGGCAGACCCAGGATCGTGTTCTCATGTGCGATCCGCAGATGACAAGCTAACGCCAACTCGAGGCCTCCACCGAGTACGGAACCATGAAGTGCCGCGATGACAGGCTTTGAGCTGTTTTCTATCACACGCAAAACGTCCGGAAGATGGGGCAGCATCAGAGGCTGGTCGAACTCTTTAAGATCTGCTCCGGCCACGAACGTATTGCCTTGGCAGGTGATGATAATTGCCCCGACCAAAGGATCGGATTGAGCTTGCACCAAGCACTCTAACAACTGGTGTCGAACGCCCTGCGACAAAGCATTCACGGGAGGATTGTTGATCTCGATGATACCGATATCATCGTCAAAATTCAGACGCACCAAGGGTTCCATGAGGGTTACCTGAGTTATGTGGCCCTGCGCCTGGCGCCGATCTTTCGACGCCAGGCGAAAGAGTCAGAGAAAGGAAATGGGGTAGCTGAGAATCACTCGAGTGTCGTTGGCATCACGTGTGAAGTCAGAGCGATACACCGCGTTGCGCAGGCGTATATCCAAAGCCTTGAGAGGCCCACTCTGAACCAGATACTGCAATTCAATATCCAACTCACGCTCGCTTCCTGAGTCGGTCGCAAGAACCTCTGCGTCTGTGCCTTTGATGTAACGGGTCATAAAGGTCATTCCAGGCAACCCCATGATTGCAAGATCACGGGCGTAACGTGCTTGCCATGAACGTTCGCCTTTCTCGGCAAAGTCTCCAACTTGAACGAAGTTGACCAGGTAAGGGTCGGTGCCATCGACATATGGAAACGCCGAGTTCCCACCCATAGCTTGGTAACCGAGGCTGAACGAGTTGCCACGCCACTCGTATGTGGCCAGCCCGCTAAAAGCACGATTGTCGACCTGCCCGGCGTTTGCTTGCCCTGAGTCGTCGCTAACAAAAAGTCTTACGTCCGCCTTTAGCTTCCCCCAACTCATCTCCTGTGCACTCGTAAAGCCGAGGTAATGCTGCTGGTAGACATCCTCCAGACGACCGACTTGATAGGTCAGTTGACTATTATTCCAACGGTAAGCTGCGCCCGCTAACTCAAAGTTCCCCCCGTCAAGAGAGCCTGTAAAACGACGATTTTTGTTATTGATGGATAATCCTTGCGCACCTGTCACATCTCTATCCGTGACTTGATCAAGATGACCACCAATCAATTCCAAGCCATTCCATTCTCGGGACTCGATCATGCCGCCCCGGAACGTCTGTGGAAGCAGGCGTCCGAAGTTTGATTGCAATGTCGGCAGCTTGGGAATCAAGGTGCCGACCTTCAACTCAGTCTTGGACACCCGGACTTTTGCGGTTAACCCAGCTTTGGAATACTCGTCCGGTGCTCGTCCATCATCGTGAACAGGCAACAGACCGGTGCCAGTTCTATCCGGACTCGAATCAAGTTTCAGGCCCACCATCGCGATAGCGTCCAGGCCGAATCCGATCATGCCGGGTGTGTAACCTGATTGTGCGCGAAGGATAAATCCCTGAGCCCATTCATCACGTTTTGATTGACCAGTGCCGTCGCGAAAATCGCGGTTCATGTAGAAATTTCGCATCTCCAGATTAACTTTGGAATCAGCGAAAAAATCGGCGGCATGCGCGCTAGCAAGACATGGTGCAGCAGCGACCATTACGTACCACGATCTGCTTACTTTTTTATTAGTCATGAGAAATTCCGGGCTGTACTCTGCCGCACCGGCCTCTGTCGAGATCGGTGGGCCAGTACATCCATCAGTTTTGTGCGCGGTGTCAGCGCATGGAGGTCATATAGTCGCCAGCTTTGCCAGGAATAGGCTGGCCCTGGACTTTGCCGAGAAACACAATCGCTCTGGCGACGTCTTCTTCACTTAGATATGGCGTTTCAGGGAACGAATGTTTGTTGGATTTCCATGCCGCTGCGTAAACATTATCGGGCGTACCTTCAAAGCGTCCGCGCACCAACTTCATCGCTTGCTCGGGATGCTGGTTTATGAGAGTCGTCGCTTGTGAGAGGGCGTCCAGAAAGATCTTCACCGTCTCGGGATTTTCGTCAGCCCACTGCTTGCGAGCGCTAAGAGCAATGGAAGGATATCCATCGAGTTCCTTGACTTGCCCTTCGGCCATATCCAATAGCGTGAAACCTTTATGCTCGAGAATTGCGCTGTCCGAGGTTGGAGAGGACAGTGCAAAGCCATCGATTCTGCCTTGGGAGAACGCGGTGAGAATGGCACTGGCGCTGCTCAGGTATAACAGTGTGAAATCCTTCTCAGCCGAGAGGCCACCTTTTTCGCCCAGAAACCGCACGAGAAAGTCAGCGCTACCACCCGAACCACTAACCGCAATCTTCAACCCCTTCATCGCGAGCAACCGCTGATCAATGGGCGTTTGCGCCGTCAGGCCCAACTGGTCTGCTTTCACTTGGCTGATAACCACATTGCTCGCATATTGGCCGACAAGTCGTCCAAGCAGTGTCAAGTCCGCGCCCTTCAATTTTGCGTTGATTGAGTTCTGAATCGCGCACGAACAAAACTCGACTGTTCGACTGGCCAGGCCCGAGGTTGCAGCGCCGCCGCCCTTGAACTTGATGAGCTCAACATTCATCCCTTGCTTCTTGAAATAGCCACCATCGACAGCGACGAACAGTGGCATGTGAACAAACCCATCGGTTCCCAGGGCGACTTTTATATCCTGCGCATATACGCCAGTGCTTGCTGCAACCAGCGACGCTACGAGACCGACCTTTGCAAACAATTTCTTTATAGACATGAGTGCACCTGTATTTTGTTGTGCGTTATAAACAGGTCAAACAGAAGCTTCACGATCACCAAGATCCTTTTTCCAAGGCATCAGACGTGTTTCAACCGTGCGAACTACAGCCTGCAGGAGAAGAGCAAGTGCGATAATGGCGACTAACGCGGCGAAGACTCCTGCCGTGTCCAACTGCCCAGCAGCATCTTGCAGCAGATACCCAAGGCCACGATTCGAAGCCATGATTTCACCAACGATGGCGCCGATCAGGGCGTAAGGCACCGAAAGTTTGAGACCTGTGAATACCCACTGAATCGCCGATGGGAAAACAACCTTGGTGATCAAGTGATGCTCACGCGCCCCCATCAAGCGAAGAATCTCCAACTGCTCACGATCAACTGCTCGCACTCCGCTGTACGTATTGAGAAACACAAGGAAGAAAACGATTGTGGCGGTCAGGATGATTTTCATCTCGATACCGATTCCGAACCACATGATGAACAGCGGAGCCAAGGCCACTTTCGGCAAGCTGTAAATTGAGATCAGAATAGGATCGAGTAACTTGGCCAACAATTCGTTGCGGCCTAACAACAGACCTACAGCGATGCCAACACTAGCGCCGAGCATGAAACCGGCAAGAGTCTCAACCACGGTAATCCCGCCATGGGAAAACAGCCTGCCGCTAATAACAAGATCGTAAAACTTGCTCGCGATTGCGCTGGGAGAACTCACGAAAAATGGATCGATTAGAGGCCCCGATGACAGCTCCCACGTGGTGAAGAGCGCGATGAAGATGGCCAAACGTCCGAGGAATATATTCATTATTATTTATCCTTCACTTTAGGCTTGATCAGTCGCTCAGCGACGGGGTCATGAAATCCCACAAATCGCCGCAGAGCTGGTGATATCTGGGATCCTTGCGCAACTGGAGAATGTTGCGTTCGTCGCCTAGGGGGATCTGCACGTCCTTTACGATGGTTCCTGGCCGGCCAGCGAAGATCAGGCAACGATCCCCTAGTGCGACGGCTTCATCCAAATCGTGAGTAACGAATATGACGGTCTTGTTTAAACGGCGACTGAGCCGGATCAGCTCGGTCTGCATGCGCATGCGCAGTTGAGCATCCAAGGCCGCGAATGGCTCGTCCATCAACAGCGTTTCCGGGTCATAAGCCAGTAAGCGTGCTAATGCTGCACGTTTGCGCATACCTCCGGAAAGTTGGCTGGGGTAGGATTTTTCGAACCCCTCGAGGCCGACCAGTTTGATGAGTTCCTGAATGCGAATGAGCCGTTGCGCTTTTGTCATGCCCTGGATTTCCAATGGCACGGCAATGTTGCCGACGACATCACGCCAAGGCAGTAAATGATCGCTTTGAGTCATATAGCCCGTGCGGCCATTGACGCCGGAAACGGCCTTGCCGTTGTAGACAACCTGCCCGGTGGTAGGAGCGAACAACCCGGCGACCATATTCAGCAGAGTCGATTTACCGCATCCCGACGGCCCAACCACGGTTACGACTTCGCCCTTGTTGATCGACAGGTTGATGCTATGGGAGGCCTGTTTTGAAACACCCTTAACGGTAAAGGATTTGGAAACGTCGATGAACTGGATGAGGGATGACGCTCGCTCGTGGTATTCAGCACCCACCGGGGTGCTGATAGCTTTCAATGCGACTAGCATGATTCGCTCCCACTCTGAAAATGAATGTCAAAAACCTGTTGAGTGGTTTCGGTGACGTTGTCCAGAGGGAGCAATTGATTTGATGTGAAATTGAGTGTGTTCATAGCGACCTACTTGTTTTTATGAGTCGTTGATGAAGCTGTCTTGATTATGAAACCGGGGGGGTGTGGGTCAATGCACCTATTCCACAGAATGGAACAGGTGCTGCCTCAAGCTAGAATGGTGAGTCCATCAACGGCCGTCACACCTTGGCCTTCACCAAATACCCGCAACGGGTTGATCTCAGCCTCGTGAAGCTTTGCGCCCAAAGTCATGGCCATGTCGGCAAACGCAACGATGCATTCGATAAGCGCGTCGATATCTGCCTTTGGGGCGCCGCGATAGCCATCGAGAAGAGCGAAAGTTTTCAGCTCGCGTAGCATCGCGCTCGCGTCTTTGCGAGTGATAGGGAGGAGTCTTAAACTGGTATCGCGAATCAGCTCGGCAGAAACGCCTCCCATACCCAGGAGTAACGCAGGCCCTAGTTGCGGATCTCGATGAAATCCAAGAATGAGTTCGTGACCACCGTTGACCATTTCCTGAACGAGGAAGCGATCAGGCACGATCCCGGATTTGACCGAGACGACGCCACGCATCTCTTCCAATGCATGACCAATGGTTTGCTCCGTTAGACCGAGCGCAACACCACCCACTTCAGTCTTGTGAGCGATTCGATCAGAGAGCACTTTCAGGGCAACCTTAGGCCCCAAAATGCGGGCTGCTTCGATGGCCTGCTGCGCATTTTCAACCGCCTGCTCCCTAGTGACCGGCACTCCAAAACGAGTAAAAAGCGCTTTGCTCTGAAGCTCGTCCAGCGTTCCGACAGGGAGTCGTTCAACCTCATCAGCAGTTAAGGGTTGAATGCTCGAGCCTGCACTGGTCGTCTCTTCATCGACGTCGGTTTTGGTAACTCGCAAGGCTAACAGCGCACTCGCACATGCCTCGGGTGCAGTGAAGGCTACGCCCTGGTTGCTATTGATTCGTAGCAGTGCTTCTGGCGCGTGAGGACTGACGTAGGCCAGGACTGGCTTGAAACTGTCACACTGGCTATCCCGGATAGCATCTGCCATCAGCGTCGGTCGGGCTACGCCGGAGGAGCCCACAACGCTTATTACTGCGTCGTAGTCATCACTTTCGAGAAGGATGCGCATGGCCTGCTGCATGATTTGTGGTTGCAAGCCAGCCAGTGTGAGATCGATAGGATTGCGATCGAGCACTGCCTGATCGCCGATATCAAGATCCCGCAAGCGCGCAGCGGTCGCTTCTCCCGGAGGTGGCGTGTCAAAACCACTGGCGCCCAGGGCATCAGCAATGAGCGTACCCGCGCCGCCTGTAGAGGTAAGAATCGCCACACGATCGCCCGCCATCGTGCGTCGACTAGCCAGCGCGAAAGGCAGGTCGAGCAAATCGGCAAAGGTTTGAGCACGGACAATGCCCAGTTGCTTGAAATAAACATCGTAGAGCGCGTCAGCACCGGCCAGGGCACCGGTATGGGAGGCAGCCGAACGCGCTCCTGCCTCTGAGCGTCCGACTTTGAACACTACGATGGGTTTGCCGGCAGCACGGGCTTTTAGCGCGGCGCGACTAAACTTCTCGGTATCGCGAAGTCCTTCCAGGTAAAGGGCGATGACTGCTGTTGCCTCGTCTTCTACGAGGTAATCGACAAAATCAGCCACATCCAGATCGACCTCATTGCTTGTGGCTACGAGCTTTGAAAAGCCAATGCCAGCGGCTGCACCACGAGAAAGAATGGAGCCCAGAATCCCGCCACTTTGCGAAATAACCGCGATGTTGCCCGCTCTCAGCGCATCCTGGTCAAGCGCGCCGCTCGCTGAAAGCGTGATGCCTTGGGTGAGGTTGATCAGGCCGATGGTATTCGGCCCCAAAATCCGCATGGAGCCACGGACAGCTTCAAGGGCTTGCTGTCGCGCCACGCCCTCCTCACCTGCCTCACTATAGCCACCAGCAAGCACGATGGCCGCCGCTGTACCCAGCGCAGCCAGTTCGGCCACGGCTTGGTTGGCGCGGTCAGGGCCGAGCAGGATGATGGCGGCATCTGGCACTTCCGGCAACGCAGCAATATTTGGATAGCACGTTAATCCGTCTATCTCTGCGTAGCGCGGATTGACCGGGTACAAGCGGCCTTCGAAGCCATGTTTACGCAAGAATGTGATAGGCCGCCCGGATGTTTTTTGCGCATCGCCTGAGGCGCCAATCACCGCGACACTGCGCGGATTCATCAGCCGGGAAATGTTATCCATGCTCATCCCCTTTTCACCTTGGCTGCCAGAAAGGCGGCGACCGAGGCTTGGTGTTCCGCAGAGGTGTAACAGATGCCCTGGGCCTGGCTACCCATGGCCAATACCTGAGCCTGGGAGAGTTCAAAGCTGCTGTTCAGGATCGATTTGCTTAACGCGAGCGCAGTGGCTGAACCGGCTGATAGCTCAAGTGCCCAGCGACGGGTTTCCACGAGTAAGTCGTTGTGGTCGACCACCCGATCCACCAAGCCGATTGCCAGGCCTTCTTCTGGCTGAATTGTGCGTCCGGTATAAATAAGCTCTTTGGCTTTAGAAAGTCCCACTCGACGTGGAAGAAGATATAAGCCTCCACCATCAGGGATCAGGCCGCGAGAGATGTAACTCATCGCGTAGCTCGCTTGCTGGGAGGAGACAACGAAATCGCAGCTCAACGCCAAGTCGCAGCCTAATCCGGTGGCTGCACCGTTGACTGCTGCCAACGTTGGCTTGGGCAAATTGAGCAAAAGGGACACGGCATGATGGACACGTTGCTGACGCTTCCATCCGTTGTAGGCCACCTCGCCTGCTGGGGCGCTCATGCGCTTTTCCATGCCCTTGATGTCGCCCCCCGCACAGAAACCTTTGCCCGCCCCGGTAATGATCAGCGCTCGAATCTCGCTGTTCGCAGCAGCTTCCTCAAGCAGGTCGATCATCTGACTGCGCATGTCATCGCTGATGGCATTTCTCGCTTCAGGACGGTTAAGAGTCAGGACTGCAATGCCCTCCTCATCAACGGTCATGTGGATTGGGGACGAAACACTTTGCAACATCGTCATGAGTAATCTCTCTCTTGTTGTTGGCTTTCTGCGAGCCCAAACTGAAAGGGCTTGTACTACCCCCGAGTCTATGGAGCCCCCAATGTTTAACAATCCGGCAATTCCACTAGGTGGAACAGCATGAGAGAGAATGACGAGCTCGATACACCAGGCGGGGGCAAGGCACCTTTAAACCGATCGCTCGAGCGGGGCCTCGAGATCCTCCGATCATTTCGGGTGGGAACCGAGTACTTGGGGAATGGCGATATAAGCGAACGAACTGGCTTGTCCAAGTCCACGGTAAGTCGTTTGACTCAGACCCTGATCCATAGCGGGATGTTGGTGTACGACGGCCAGCGCAGTGCGTACCGTCTCGCACCAGCCACCCTTTGTTTCGGTCACGCAATGCACAACAGCAGTTCATCGGTACAGCTTGCAGCACCGCTAATGCGCGAAGCCGCCAATGAGCTGAGAGTGAACGTCGGATTAGCCGCTGCCGACAGAGATGAAATGATTTACCTGGAGTCGATCCGCCTAAGTCGAAAGAACACGCCGCGCACAGTGCTAACGGGGCAGAGAGTACCCATGGAATTCACGTCCCTAGGACGCGCCTATCTTGCAACGCTCTCTGCTCAAAAGCAGCAAGCACTCATGGATCAGTTTAAATCCAAGCGATGCGATTCAAGATGGGCAGTTCTGAAGGCCGAAATTTTCGACGCAATTGAAGACATTCACCTTCGAGGGTATTGCGCAGCGTCTTGGCAGGCTGAAGTGGTAGCAATTTCAACACCTCTCGGCATACGAAATTACCAAGATCACATTCTGAATTTGAGCTTATCCACTCCACACCCCATAGAGGTGGTAGTTACGCAATATGCTGAACCGCTCCTGACACTTGCACAGAAGATACGCGCAAGTGTAAATGCAGAGCATGGCTGCTAAACACTCAGCCATGCCAGCAAAGACACTCAAAGGGATTGGTTTATTGTTACTTCTCCTTAACGACCAATTTTAGGATGATCGTTAATACAGTGGCTAGGCAAAGCATCGCAGCCATAGCGATCAACCCTGCGTTGAACGAATGTGTAAGATCTTTCAGCCAACCCACCGCAAGTGGGCCAACCAAACCACCGAGACTGCCAACGGCGTTGATAAAAGCAATGCCACCTGCAGCTGCCTGCTTGCTCAGGAAAGTCGCTGGGATGCTGTAAAAGCAAGTGCGAACGGAGCTCAATCCGATCAGCGCAACCGTCAGACCAATCAATGCTGGTACGAGGTCGCTGTAGACGACCGAGAAAATGAAACCAGCAGCCCCTGTCCCACAGGTAATTGCCAAGTGGAGAATGTAGCGCCGCTTACGAGCCAAAATTTTGGCCCAAAAGAGCATGGCAGCGCTGGCAACCAAGTATGGAATAGCTGAAATCCAGCCGATTTGAGTGGTGCTCAAATTATGGCTTTTGAGGATTTGTGGTAACCAGACCCCAATGCCCAAAATGCCAATGATGTAGCAGAAGAGGATCGCCGCTAGCAGCCAAACCCGCTTGTCCGCTATGGACTGACGGAAGCTATGCGATCCCTTTGCTTCATGTTCTGCATCCAATGCAGCTTGAAGTGCCTGGCGCTCCTCAATGGTTAACCAGCGCGCGTCAGCCGGTCTATCAGACAGTAGCTTGAGGCAGAGAAGTCCAATAAAGCACGCCGGCAAGCCCTGAAGAACCAACAACCATTGCCATCCGGCAAAGCCGCCAAGGCCATCCATTGCCAGCATGGCTGCGGACAATGGCCCACCGATGACGGACGATATTGGAATGGCGAAAAGAAACCAGGCCATGACCTTTGTGCGGTACTGAATTGGGAACCAAAGTGATAGGAAAAAGATCACGCCAGGGAAGAATCCAGCCTCGGCGACCCCTGCCAGCAACCGAAGTACTGAGTAGCTGGTGGGGCCTTGAGCAAACGCGGTACCGGCTGCAAACAGCCCCCAAGTAATCATGATCCTGGCTAGCCATCGGCGGGCGCCATAACGATACAGAGCAAGGTTGCTAGGAACTTCAAATAGGCAATAGCCAATATAGAAGATACCTGCGGCGAAGCCGAACTGTGATGCAGTCAGACCTAAATCGTCGTTCATCGTCAGTGCAGCAAAGCCGACATTAGTGCGATCTAGATAATTAAAAAAGTAGGCAATTGCAAGAAGTGGAATTAACCGGATTGTCGCTTTGCGACAAGCACGAGCTTCGGCTGATTCTCGTAGAGGTGTCTCTGTAGCCGCTAGACTTGTCATTATGTTCCATTATTTTTTTAGTCAAAGAAGCCTCAGCATATGGGAACGATTTCTAGCCTCGCCAACACCTTTTAACCATGGGAACCGATAACGATGCAGCATAGCTTCGACCAGTGGGTTTTGCTCTGCAAACACCTATACCCAATAAACATAGCAAGCTATTACGAGAAGGTATTTGATATTTAGATGCATACGAATAATCTCAGTTACGCATCTCTGCACGCTTCGCTGATCAACAAAAATAAAAGGTCGTAATATGCTTACCGCAAAGTCTTTAGCTTCATTCATATTTGTTGGATTATTTGCCAATGGCTCTTGGGCAAGTTCCTCGGATTCCGTTGGTATGATCACGGCCGAGAAGGGAAATGTGCACATCGAGGCGCTAGACCAAGGCAAAGGGAAAGTGATCGTTATCCTGCCTTCGAAAGGACGCGGCGCTCACGATTATGACGAGGTGGCACGTTACCTAGCCGACGATGGATATCGCGTTATACGTCCGGAACCTCGTGGTGTGAACGGCAGTAAAGCGCCGATGGATACACCGACGCTGCATGATTTTGCTGCAGACGTTGCACTGGTCATGGATCAGGCAAAAACAGGGCCAGCTGTCGTGGTCGGCCACGCCTGGGGTAGTCAACCCGCTCGCGTTCTGGCGGTCGACCGCCCAGACCTAGTCAAAGGAATTGTTCTTGCCGCAGCTTCGATCGGCAAACTGCCGGCCGGATCATCGGAAAAACCCTATGGCCGCATGCTCGAAGCCATCAAGGGAGCGGGCAATTATGCACTGCCGGAAGCAAAGCGAATCGACTACCTGAAACAGGCCTTCTTCGCGCCGGGGAATGATCCTCGCGCCTGGCTCACCGGATGGTATGAAAAGACCCATCAAGCTCAAGACCACGCACGCGACACGACTCCCATCGACAGCTATTGGTCGGCAGGTGCAGTTGTGCCCATTCTGGATCTACAGGCAGAGAAGGATGCGGTCGTACTACCAAACATCTTGAAGTCTATGCTTGGAGATCGGGTTGAACACAAAACTATCGCTGGTGCAGGACACGCCATGGCCCCGGAACGTCCTCGTGAAATGGCAAACGCTATCGCGCAATTTGCAAGAAAAGTTTACGAGGCACCCTAAATCCTATGCAACCTAGGTGGTGTATTAGCCAAAGGGTATCGGAAAAAATGCCACGCCTTATTCAGGCCGCCGTCCTGTACTCAGAGACGTTCAACAGGCTGAAACTGTTGCGCGGAATATTCGACGTGGCCAACCCAGCGGCCAAAAACGATCCGAAATCGCCAATTGCCGGCATGCCGACTCTCGAAGCCTTCAAGGCCAAGACCATCATCGTCAACAAGCGCTCGATGGCCAGCGGCTATGCCGGTCTGGACAACGAGCTCTTCTATCTCGACAAAACCATGATGGTTTTTGGCGACGCCAAGAAAGTCATCGAAGACATGGTCAAAGCCGGCGAGTAAAACCTGCTCCAGCGCCCACCATTGGTCTAGCAAAGCACCGACCCGCGCTGGGCTGCCCCGCCCCAGTTCCAGGCGCACGCGTTCCACCGTCGGCCGCTCGCCACGGGCCAGGCCGCGAACACATCATTTTCCGGCACCCCTACCGCCAAACTCCGCCCCTCCGTTATATTAGGTCTGATAATGGAATGATATCCGCGGTAAATTGGCGAATCTCAAAACAGAGACATGGACGTAATAAAAATTACCGATTAGTTGCCGAAAGTCGGTAAAGCGCAACTGAGCCCATAACTTTTACGCTCACCGAATTCGAGTGTATCGGCAGCCAAGTTACACCTCACCTACCCCCGTTGTTTTCTAGTATATATTTCAGATCTGCAATTTCCTTCCTTAGCTTATTCTGCAAATCTGAAATTTCAGATATATCATTCAAGTTGATCATAATTACAGTCTGAGCTAACGATATAACTCTATTTACTCGAACAAATGTATCATTCATTCGTTCCTGAAGCTCGTTAACCGTATCTAAAACCTCGACAAGCTGGCCTTGAACTCCTGCATTTTTTTCTAAATTCTCCGACAACATTTTCGCTATTGATCTGTCCGATGCTTCCGCGCTGGACAACCGATTGACTGCAGGTTCGCCTAACACCCCCCAGAGCTTCTTTATTCTTTCAGGATTGCCTCGTCCTATAACTCTTCGGATAGCAGCGATACTCACAGGTTTATTCTGTTGCATCAACGTATCCACTGCGATTACGACATCCTTGAATGTGATACCCCCGTCACTAGACATAACGCCTCCGAAGCTAGACTTACAATTCGCGTGCCTATGGTCAATACATGCCTGACCGCTCCTTTTTTTGTACAACAAGCACCCAAGATTTTGGGGGATTGATAGTTCTATTCCACGCCTCGTAAATTCGCTTTCAATTGTAGATAAGCCACTTATTGTTACCAGCTTAATCCGTGCTACTTTTAAGCGCTCAAAATCATATAAACACTTCGACGACTTCCTCAGCATGAACTGATTCTTGCTTAATTAAAAACTGGTAATCCCCAAGGCGAGAGAACTGGCACTCCTCAATAACGAGTCCGCTTTCGCCTTTCAATGCAGCCATGCAACTGCGCTGGAATAGCGGGACGTTACATAAATACGTCTCGCCCGTGTTTGTGTTTTTCATGGACCTTGCAACCAAGTCATAAAACACCCCCTTCCAAGGCTGCATTGCAATGCGGACAATATAACCAGCACGCAAATACAAATGGATATGAAATAGCAGCTTTAAGAAATAGATCCGAATTAGTTCACTTGGAATAAACCTGAGCCCAGCAAAACTGCGCTCCAAAACTCTTACATACTCAAACGATAATAATTCCAACTTACTGGCATGTCCTTGTTGAAGGCTAAGCGAAGAAAGCCGCAATCTAACAAAAAAATACACAAGAGATATCAAGCAAACTTCGTCTGTATATGTGCGACCATTCCAGTAACGAAGATATGCATCGAAGAGACGCAGACACTCCTCATGATACCCCAGATGAGTTTGCACCAATTTATTACAAGCCGCCAACCATTGAAGGTCCGATTCCTCCTGATCGGGAAATGTCCAATGCAGGCAGCGCAGTGAATGATTCCGCGAATTGGTTTCGTTTGTCCTGTAGGGAAACAGCTTAAACCGCACGATTAAAGCAGCGAGCGACGGGATCGTTAGGTAGCTATCTGTCGAATCTAAAAGCTTAAAAAAAGACTCTCCATTGCGGGCCTTGGTCGAAATGAAATCGAACCATTTGTGTTGACAAAGCCCTGTCTCATACAGTTGATAAAACAGCGCCTGATCCGCACGAAACGGGAGCTGTTCAATCACCCTACCCAAATAAAAGCCACAATCATCACAAGCCTGTATTGGGACACGTGAAGTTGAAATATTCTTGTAGCAACTGGTACAAAGCTCCTCTAACTCTCTTGCGTGAATAATGCACATCTTAACTTGCGGCAGGCAAAAAAACACCGAATGGTAGCCGACTTTCATACACTCGCGACAAAATCTTATTTTAATTTTGTTAGTTTCAAAACGGACGTTTCGGAACGTCGATGGGATATGATTAAAACGTGCATGAAGTTTATTTTTTGGAATTAGCGCCAGACTTTCGGTTTCATAAAGTATATCTTCTGGAAACTTGAATCGTTTCCCAGACATCACCTTGAAAATTTCGACAGGGCTCGAATCATAGATCGATGCAACATTCAGGAGGATGCCGAGCGCCGACTCATAAGGGTAGGCACCGCGTTCAAAATAAACAGGAGTTTTCACGCTAATTGTTCTCCATTTACTTTAGTAAACTGAGCTAACTTGCTGAGCGCTACAGCACGATCACAATCACTCTTTGTCAGTGTCAAAGATGGCCTGTCGTTTCTAATGCAGTGGCGCAAGAGATAGCGTATGGTCATAAACACGTGCTCAAGCGGTAGGTTTTTTCTGTAGGCCCCATATGCTACGGAATTCATTGAGTCCCAGAGAACTTTAGAGTGCGGAGCGAGACGAAAACCATAAGCATAGGCCATAGGTAATAAGCCGCACGTGTAAGAAACTCCTGAAAATCTAGGATATTCTGACGATTCGTCAAAGGCGTCTAAGATGAGACGAAGTTCCTTCACACTTTTGCAACCTGAGAACTCAATAAAATCACTCATAAACCGTGAAATAAGCTTCGCTGAGTCCCTTTCTTTAGCCACATTTTTTCTTAATTCCGACACCCCGGGCATGGCAAAAGATATCATAGTCATAACAATACCCCGACTCGCCAACGCGTTTAATAAGTCTGCGAGCTGGTGTAAATCAAAGACTCTTAGCCACTGAAACTCATCAAGTATTANAACCCATTGATTACAGTTGCGNTCCGCGCATTTGAAAGCNATCATATCAACAATTCGCACAAATCGCGGAGTTGCCAACTCACGAAANTTGAAGTCGCACCCTTCAGCTAGTCCTATTTGCATTGCAATATTGCTTGTATATGATAGATCCTTTTTTATTACTTCTAACTTGGTTACATAAGCTCTTGGCATAAATCCAGAGATTTTATCTTTCAGGGTTGTTGCACAGAAGCTCTTTCCTACACGCGCTAACCCGTGAAATACAAGTCCTGTCCTGCGCATGAATACTGCGTCCATGGCAATACTGCATGCTTCCGCCAAGGCAGAGGTTATAACCGTGAACTCCGTGGTGAATACTGGATGATCGCTAAACTTTATTGGTTGCATCGTCAATCCCTCCAGGTTCTTGCCAAAACTCANCCCCTAAAGACTTCAAACTTTCACCTATACCNTCTATTTCAGTATTATCGCGCTCAGCCANGTCAAAACTGCTANTTGACGTATCATCTGAAGATTTGGGATCGCTGGACTCTTTAGGCATAGCTGATTCCTGAAGGCCAAACGCGAGCTCATAGTACATACGAGTGAACTCCAGATTATTTTTCTTGTTCGCGTTTTTGGTGAG
>Ga0065714_10064655_pt1 | contig 25509 bp, 21 predicted proteins | sample MisRhiReplicate2_FD_59101 | JGI IMG/M metagenome (GOLD analysis project Ga0065714, IMG submission 59101) | Miscanthus rhizosphere microbial communities from Kellogg Biological Station, MSU, sample Rhizosphere Soil Replicate 2: eDNA_1 v2... | ecosystem: Host-associated > Plants > Roots >... | reverse complement strand
CGGCCGGCACGCCGCCACTGGCCGCAGCCATGTGGCCGATGGTGCGCAAGTGGTCGGAACCGCGCTGGCGCGAGATCGTGCTGCTGGCTCTGGCGCGCTGGAGCGAACAGGGCGAGGCGGCTCAGCGCGAGATTTGGTCGCTGCTCTCGTCGCTCATGGAAAGCTCGCTCAGAGGATTGCAGTTCACTGGCATGGCGGTGGCCGAAGGCGTACAGCTACCTGCAGAAAATGAGGCGGAAGTGACGGCCGCGCTGTTCAACCGCCTGAGTTCTTGGAACCCCTGCGCCGAAATATTCCTTGAGTTCCGCTCGCCTAACCCGCTGGACGTGCTGCGTCTGCTCACACGGCGCGAGCGCTTCGTGCAGATGCTGGTGAAGGAGTTCGACGAGAACCCGGAGAAGTGCGCGATACGCATGTGGGCTTTTCTGGAGCTCACGCTCGACCAGGCCGGCAGCGCCGCATTGCGCCACTATCTAGATGCGGAGCCTGGCGTGGCGCTGGCGGCCGCGACATTGCTGGCGCGAGCGGGTGAGGGAGACGTTGCCGCCCCGCGGATGATCGACGCGTTGCGGTATGGGACGGACGGTGAGCGCCAGCTCCGGGCGGCCGAGGAATGGAGGGTGGCGGAGGTGATCGCGGAGTACTGCTCAGCCGCGCACCTGCAGACGGTGCTTGATGCTGGCGACATCTCGCCCGACACCCGCCTTGCTGCGACCGCCGCAGGATGGCGGCGCTACCGCGACAGCGCGATGGCAGCGCAAGCCGGGCAGCTGCTGGCATTCTGCGATTTCGATGTAGAGAGCGAGGGTGACATAGCGATGCTACGGCGCGCGCTGGCGGTGCCCGGCATCGCGGAGCGCCCGCCGCTGAAGTCTTCCGTACCCGCAGTTCTGGCCGCCATGTGCGCACCAGCGCAGGACGCGCAGGTATGCGCCGCGTGGGTACATGAGCTGCGTGATGGCGTGGCCGAAACTCCCACGCTACGGGCTTATGCGCAGGCGGCCGTCCTCTTTGCCGAGCCGTTCGCGCCGCTCGATGCGGACGCGGTGCTGTCCTTGCTGCAGGACGCTGCCTTGAGTGATGCGGCGTTGGCTGCACTCGTCGAGGGGGTGGGCCATGCGCGGCGGCTTGACATGCTGGACCGCGCTAGTGCCGATACGTCGTTGCCACTCACCGCGCGTTTTGCGTCGACGTTGGCGTGGCTGGCTGGGGATGGCGGCGAGACGCCGAGCACGCGAATCGCGCAATTGCTGGTGCAGCTGCGTGGTACGCCGAAGTGGGACGGCTGCGTGGTGAGGTTGGGTGCCGCCGGCCAGGTGGGCATTGCCGCGGACGAATGCATGCATGTGTTGACGGCGCCCGGCGCGCAGGGTGGCGCCCAAGAGATCCGTTATCTCATGGACATGGGGTGTTCGGGCCATATTGCGCGAGTGATACGCACGGACGGCATCAACCCCATGGCCGCGCGGTTTGCGGTGCGCTGCCTGGGACAGCTGGGCGATGCGACGAGCCTGGGCGATGTGGCGCGGGACAGCACCGTGCCCGCGGCGGTGCGGCTGCATGCGGTGACGACGTTGGCCGAGCTGGGCTGGACGCAGGAGACGGTGGATCAGGTGCTTGGTATCGCACAGGAGATCGGCGAGCCCCCAGGGCGCACGATAGAAGAACTGGAGGGCATCGCGATGGCGGGGGAAATAGTATCCGGCCCATGGTCGCCAGCGGTGCTCGTCCAAATGGCTGAGGCCGCGAAAAAATACTTCCCGGTGTGGAGTGAGGGTCTGGTGGATTTGCTCGCCCAGCCCAGCGTCAGCGGCAAGGATGCGGTCAGTATCATGGGGGTGCTGGGGCATGGCCAAGTTCCGCTGGAACCGGTGCTCTTGCGCTGCCTTGAACAGCCGGGCGATGGAATGCCGCTGCGCTCGCTATCCGTCTTCGCGAGCGATGAAGGCAATTTCGGTATTGCCTTGCACGCGCTCGGCGCGTTGTGCGGGGACGAGGATGAAGGCGACCCGCAGCCTGATGCGGCATGGATGCTGCGCAGGTGCGCAGCGCTCATAGCGCTTCCGAAGCCGGCCAACGATCATGAGCGTACGCGCATGCTCGAATGGGTAGCCGAGCGCGCTGGCCGAATTTGGCTTGCCCTTTTGCACAGCAGCGCGCTGGGCGAGACGGAATTGGTGCAGTCGCTGGAGGCGCTCGCCGCGACGGAGCAGCAGAAGTACGCCGCACAGAAAATGCTGCTGGATGTGGCATTGGATAAAGCCGCTGCACAGCCGGCTAGCCCTGAGCTGTGGGCCGCTATGGCACCTTACGCGCTCGCACTCGAGCGCACCGGTGATGTGTCCGGTGCGGCAAAAGTCGCGCGCGTACCGTTCAAGCAGGGTGTAAGGTTCGACCTCGCAAATGGCGATTGCCTCACGTTAGTGTTGCAGCTCGCGCGTTGCAAATTGGCTGCGCTCGTGAAGGTCGAACTGCGCATGATCGCGCTGCACGCACCACTGCCCATGGCGGTTCGCGTCGAGGCCGCCACCGCGTTGGCGAGGAAAATCGGCGGCAAGGAAAACCAGGAACTTCTAGCGATGCTGCAGGCCTAGATCAATTTCTTCCTCGTTGTAACATTTGTCCTCAATCGGATTCTCAGCAGCCCTTCACGCCTTGGCCAGACTATGTCGAGGGCAACTACGAGTTCAATAGCGGCTCCGCGGAGCGATATTCGCGATTGGTGAGCACGCCGGCCACATTCAGCAGGGCTTGGCAGAGCTTAGGTCTAGAAGACTCAGATCCAGTGAGGCATTTCCAAAGCAATGCTGATGATTGCTCAGTCGCATGATGATGGCCGATCAAGAGCGTCCTTTTCAGATGAAGGGCCTCTGCAGATTTGCCGTGCTGTTTTAAACTTACTCTCCTTTCCAAATGTGACTGTGTTCGGTACGCGTCAGAGCAACCCAGAGTTCTATGGAGCGCTCAAATGGACGTGATGCTTGGCCACTCGCAGAACTGTTGCCCTAAAAAAGGGGCAAATAGCGAGCCTTTGGTCAGAGTGCGCTGGGTAGCATCGTTGGCAAATTAGCCTATAGGTGCCCTATGTCCTCTACCGTCTACTTGGGTCAAGAGATCTCTCAGACCCGAAAAAGCCGATCCATGACGCGCAGCCTTTCCGGTGTTTTTCCTTTCCGCGGACAAGGCATTTACTACGAGTCGGGCCTTGAGCGTGATTTCATCAGGATCTGGTCGCTCTCCCCGGAAGTGGCCGCGCTTGTCGCGCAGCCGGTTCAAATCCCGTTCACGGCTCACAATGGGCGCGACTACATCCATACCCCGGACTTCTTCGTTCAGTTCGATGATGAGCTCAACCTGAAACCGCTACTGGTAGAAGTAAAGCCTCGTGAAGACTGGAAAGAAAACTGGCGGTTGTGGTTACCCAAGTGGAAAGCCGCGTGGCGTTTCGCCCGAACCCAAGGTTGGGAATTCCATATCTTCGACGAGTCTCGTATTCGGGGCATCCGACTGAAGAACGTCGAGTTCTTACAGCGTTATCGGAATATGGCGCTGGATCCGAAGCTGACGGAAGTCATTCTGGGGAAGCTAGCGATGATGCGACGGGCGCCATTCCACGCATTGCTGGCACTGCATTTTCATGGTCATGAAGCTATCGGCCGATCCCATCTCTGGCATCTGATTGCCACAGGCCAGGTTTGGACGGATCTCGACCAGGAGCTCAACGAGTTTTCTGTCATGAGGTGCCATGATGAGCGCTTCTGATATCCAGAGCCATGCCCTGAACAGGGCCGCCCTTAAGATCCAGGTGGGTGAGTTTGTACGCCATCACGAGGACACCTACAAAATCGCGTTGCTGGTGGATTTCCACCATGTGCTTGGTCAGGACGTCGAGTCGGGCATTTCCAAATTGCTGCCGATCGCCGAGCTGAAAAGGCCTGAAGGCAAAAATGGGCGGGTGTATGCGAGCGGCCTTGATTTGGCGCGAATCGCGGATAAACAGTGGGCCATTGCCGAACAGCGCTATGCAATCATCGCCCCACTGCTGGCCATGGACATGCACGTTGAAGGCGCGGTGCTCAAACGCGCCAAGGACTGCGGCGTCAGCAAGGCAACGGTCTATCGATGGTTGTATGCCTACACGGAAGGCAGCCGTTTCTTGAGTCTGTTGCCCCAGGCTCGAGGCTGGAAGAAAGGCAATGCACGCGTAAGTGCTGAAGTGGAAGACATCATCGGAAATGTTATTCAAACGCTCTACCTAAGCACGCGCCGGTACACCATCAAGGATGTACATGAAGAAGTGACCAAGATTTGCCGACTGCGAGGGCTTAAGGCCCCGTCCATTCCAACTGTTAGTCAGCGCATCAGGAAAGTTCCTGCCAGGCAAGTTCTCAAAGCCAGGGGCTATGCAAATATCGCTTCTGACACCTATGAGGCGCGTCCCGGTAAATATTCTGCCGACTACCCGTTGCACCGGATTCAGATCGACCACAGCCCGGCAGACGTGATGATCGTCGATGATGTACATCGCGTCTCCATCGGCCGCCCGTGGGTAACTATGGCCATCGATATGTACTCGCGGATGGTCGTTGGCTACTTCATATCATTAGATGCGCCGTCGGCTGTATCGGTGGCCATGTGTCTGGTTCAGGCAATGCTGCCCAAGCATGAATGGCTCACCCACCATCAGGTTTCAGGTGAATGGCCTGTGTGGGGTTTACCGTACGAAATCCACAGCGACAACGGCCCTGACTTTAAAACCAAGAGCCTGATTTTGGCCTGTACTGCCCACAACATCGAACGGCAATTTCGCCCTCGCAAGCGACCTCACTGGGGTGGGCATATCGAGGCGTTGATGGAGGAGAACGCCAAGGTATTCAGCAAGCTGCAAGGCGCCACTCAGCGTAACCCTGACACCCGTGGAGATGTCGACTCGGACAAAGAGGCGACCATGAGCTTTGACGCACTAGAAAAGTGGTTGGTGCACACCATTCTGATCTACAACAACAAGCCGCATAGCGGCATCTTGTTCAAACCTCCGATAGCCATGTGGAATCAGGCCTTCTGGGGACCTAAGGCATTTTGCGGCATGCCACCGATTCCGGAAGACCCCTTGTCTCTGCAGTTGGACTTCCTGCCCTCTGAATACCGCACCATCCAGACCTATGGCGTCGAATGGGATGCGATGTATTACGCAGAGGCGCTTCGCCCATGGATTAATCAGGTTGATCCCAAGACGGGCAAGAAAATGCAGTTCCTGTTTCGGCGAGATCTACGAGATATCAATTTCATCTGGTTCTTTGATCCGGGGCTGAACAGGTATTTCCGAGTGCCTTTGGCTGATGGGCGGTTTGATAGCGTCTCCGTGGCGGAGTACGTCAAAACCAAGCGTGAGCTTAAAAAAGAGAACTTGGCCTCGGTGGACAACGACACCATTCGGCAGCACATCGAAAAGCGAAGAGTTATTGAAGAGGAAGAGGCGGTCAAAACCAAAGCTGCCAGACGAAGCGCTCAGAAAACCAAGAACAATGCTAAGGGCAAGACCCCTGCGACGGTATTCCTTGGTCAGCAACAGGACAACCCGCCTAGGTTGCAACCGGCATTACCAGTTGAGGATGCATGGGGTGATGATGACGATGTTCCGCTGTATGGAGGTGTGGCATGAGCAATTACCCTCATCTGCTGCAGGAGTTCAAGCCGATCATGGATCTCTCTGACGCGGAGCGCCTGGCCTTCATCAAGTCCCGATGGATCGATTACGAGCTGTCAGAAAATCTGTTTGAGCAGCTGTACGCCAAGCTCTGTGGCCATAGAGATGTACCGGATTTTTTCATCGTCGGCGAGTCCCGGATGGGCAAATCATCCCTGGTGGACAGGTTCATCGCCGTGCATGGAGATGAATACGTGAACGAGGACGGTTGCAGGGTTCGGCCGATCATCAAGGTCGAAGTCAGTAAGCCAAGTCTGCGAATGTTCTACTGCTCGATCCTCAGCTGTTCGAACTCACCCTTCAACCCCGATGCCAGCGAGATGAAGCTGCGCTACAAGGTGGAGAGTCTGCTTACCTCCAGCCAGACCAAGATGCTCATCATCGATGAAATCCAAACCATCGCCAATGGAACGTCGCGGCAAGTTGCCGACTTCATGAATGAGATCAAGTGCCTGACGAATACCTTGAAGCTGGCAGTCGTCGGAGTCGGAATGCCCAGTGCCAACAAGTTGCTCATGCTCGAGCGCCAGTACGCGGCTCGGTTTGTAACAGTGGAGCTTCCTGTGTGGGCGCCTTCTGTTGGTTTCAGACAACTGCTAAAGGGTTTTGAATCCTGGCTGCCACTTAAGCAACCCTCCAATCTTGCGAGCAAGGAGATCGCGGGGCTGATTCTTAAACGAAGCCAAGGTATTACGGGCTACGTGGAGGAGATCCTTTTTCACAGTGCTCGCAAGGCTATCGAGACGGGTAGGGAAAAGATCGATCTCGAGTTGTTGGAGAAGTACCAATGGTCTCCCGATGCTTCTGGCATGAGGAAGTACGTCCGGTAGGCCAGAAGTGGCCATGGGCACCAGTGCTGCAGCGTGACGAGCTGTTTTCTTCGTGGTTGATCCGCTGCGCTCTGTGCAATGCCTGCGATGCAGTGGAGATGGCGCGTTATATCTGGCCGCAGCGTCGGATATGGACAGGAGATTGTGATTTGGGCATCTGCTCATTGTGCCTGAGCGACCTGCAAGATCGCTCAGGCATCCCCGCCGCGGCGCTTATCAGTTCCTCACTGGCTCCAATCTGCGTGTCCATGGGGCTGAAACTTCCTCCCGTAGGCATCACGCCTTGGGTGCTATCACTGGGAGGGAGAAACCTGCGTCGAGCCGGCGGTTTGCAATATTGTCCCTGCTGCTTTGCCGAGTCTCCTTTCTACCGACTTCAATGGCGGCTGGCTTGGTATACCTGCTGTCCTGAACATGGGGTAAAGCTTCACGATTGTTGCCCTCACTGTTCGGCAGTCATATCACCTCATCGGCTTGATTATCGGGCTCGTGACCTTGCGCGGTGCCATGAGTGCGCTGGATTGTTGTCTGCGGTTGATGCCCAGGCCGGGGGAGCCGACGAGCTGCAACTGATTCGACAAGCCGATTTGATTCTTCGGGGGCGGCCGGTTGGCCTCAACTGGCCTGCGATGCCCGTAGCAGAGGGTTTTTCTTTCTTGAAAGGGCTGTTCAGATTGGTGCGCGTATTGGCAACTAGCCCTTCGGCAGCGGGAAAACAGTTCTTGGCGGCCCTTGATGTGGATTGCGCTTCGTTAACGCCGGCAGTGGACGTCGGATTGGCGTTGGAGTGCTTGAGTAGCACTGAGAGATCACACCTCCTGCCTGCGGTAAGCCAAATCCTGTCGGCCGGCGCCGATCGCTTCCGGGCGGCGGCTGAAAGTGCTCAATTGTGTCCTTCTATCCGTGACGCGGTAGCGGGGTCCGGTCAACCCTATCTTGCGCAACTTTTGCCGCAGCGACCGTGCCGTCGTTATGTACGGACGTCGTCCGCATCGGGCTTACGCCCCAGATCCCCGCGCTCTGTGTTGAAGGCCTGGTTACGCTTCAAAAGAAAAATGCTTCGTACGGAGGGGCGCTGGTGAGCAAAAAAGGCGATTGTAAAGGAGCGGTGTCTTGATCAGTTCTCCACCCCTTGCATGCGCCTGTCATGAATGCGGACGCGCGATGAGCAAGGCCAAGAAGATTTACCACGAAAAGCGCTTCTGTGAAGCGTGCTATGCCCGACTGTTTAAACGACAAATTTGCCCGGCCTGCGGCAACTTCGCCCGTCTCCCGGTGTTTGATGCTTCTGCGGTCTGCCGCACATGCGAAGTGAAGAAACCCTGTGTCCGCTGCCACCGTTCCGGCTTGAAGATCGGCAAACTCACGGCGCAAGGGCCAGCATGCGTTTCCTGTGCACATTATTTCCGGAAGCCGCAGCCGTGTGAGCGTTGTGCATCCCCTTCCACTCGCTTGGTTAGGATTCAAGTCGAAGAACGTTGGCTACGGTGTTGTCCTGCCTGTCAGTCAAAATTAAGTAACGCGTGCTGCTCAGCCTGCCGACGGCCCAGGGTGATCGTTTCGGTAGATGGACCGGCTCTGTGCAAAAAGTGTTTTGAACTGGGCGAGGTTCCCTGTCCACGCTGCGCCAAGTTGATGCCGGCCGGCTTGGGCAACGCTTGTATGGCGTGCTTCTGGGATTCATCTTTTGAGGTGCGAAGGAGCCGTCTGCTGAGTGCGATTGAGGACGAGCGCCTCTGTATAGCGATGGGTGGCTTTTCTGTCTGGCTCAAAGCACGTCGCGGGGCCCACTTTGCCGCATTGAACATGCAGCGTTACCAGCCATTTCTGGAGGCTATACACCTGCATTGGGAGTCGCTGCCTTCCTATGCCGAGATGGTTACCCATTTCGGTGCGGAGACGCTCAGACGATCGCGTTCGGTGGTGATCTGGCTCGTAGAGAGTGGGATGTTAGTGGTTGATCCGGAGGCCCGAGAGAACTCAAGCGATCAACGTCGTATCAATCAATTTCTGCAGTACTTCCCTGATGGAGTCGCCAAAGAAGCTCTCCAGGTTTACCAGCAGTATCTGACTGGGCGCTCTGTAAAGCTACGGACGGTACGCCTGGCACTTGGGAGTGCGGTGCGCCTTTTACACCGTTGTGACGAGGCGGGCCAGGCGCTCCCGAGCCAGCGAGTGCTGCGCCTGTTCCTTCGCACTCGGCCAGGGCTTCATGCATCGCTGTTTGGTTTCGTGAGCTTTTTAAATCGCCATTATGCGTTGCGATTGGACGCTCGCTTTGACCAGGGGTGGCTAGTTAAGTCTGCCAACCATGTTGCAGAGGTCAAATTGGCTCAACTCTATGTTACGGCTGCTGGAGAACTGCCGGAGCAGAAATGGATTAGAGCGGCCATGGCGTATTTTCATAGGATCAAGCTCCCATCACGAGAGTTGCTGCAGTACGAGAAGGAGGCTCAGGGCGACCAGCGTGGCTTCATCGTGAAGTTTAAAGGGGGGGCGTATTGGGTGCCTGAGGGACGGGCTCCTCACTCAGCGTAATGAGAACCCGCGGTCAGATGCGAGCGTGTCAACGACGTCGCCTTACTCGAGACAGGTTTACTGACGGTGACGCCAAACTGCCACCACGCCTAGATTGCGGTACCGTCCAGCCAGGCTGGCATGTAGTCGCTGAATCGACAGGAATAGGAGGTTAACAATTATCTATGCGCGTTGAGCAAAGTGCTTGAGTCGCGAAGTGATCGGGTTAGCAATTCGAAACTACTCTCCAGCGATCAACTGAATGCGGTAAGCAAACCGATCAAGGATTTCAGCGTTTTGACCAGACCACTTGGTTGACTACTTCTGTTATCACAAAGGCCAGCCAAGCAAGGTGGACTCGGCGTGTGGAATGAACATTCCGCCGGCGATTTTTTAGATTTTTTTGTCCGCTCGCAGGTCTTTATAGGTCACTGATTCTAAAAAACTGGCTTTATGCGCAATTATGCAAGAATTCATAATTTGTCTTTGATGCATGCGTTGGCGGCGAAGCAAGGCATGCAGGACGCTTGGAAAAAAGGCTGGACGTAACCGTTGCACCTTCCTGATAAGCACCCAGGAGGTGTAAACCTTATTCAGGACGAGACACGAACAACAAAAAAGCCTGCGTCACCGCAGGCTTTTTTTGCATCCGCTTTGTACCACTGCATCACCCGCTGCAAGCGCGGGTTTCTCATCAATAGCTGGCGAGTGTAAGCAGCGTCTCGCGAGTGCTCGGCTTTTTATCAATCTGCCGGATCATCAGATCGTAACTGCTAGCATCAGTGGTTTGACGAGCTGGGCGGATTTGCTGGTTCTCAAAGCGCAGCGCGTCTTTCGCGGTAACCGATGCGGTTGGTTCCACTGGTTGGGGGGCTGAGAAGTTCATGTCGGACTCCATCATTCTGTTCGCTTAAAGAAACGGGGATTCAGCTCGGGTTTGAAATAGTGTTTTCGATCAATCCACACGAACCCATCATGCTTGCTAATCACAGCGACATCTATAGGTCCCGAAACGGACTCACTGGGGCGCGTTACACGCTCCTTCAGTGACTCTAGCTCAATCAAGCTCCTTGCCAAGCCCGCCATATCTGGAAGGGGAAGAGAATTTATAATATTTGAGAGCGGAGATATATGTTGGTTTCGGATTTGTTCATACCATTGGTCGGCGTGTGATTTCCGGGTTTCTGTTGTGATTTGTTCAAGGTCTTGTTGAGAAAGAGGATTTTGCGCTCCACAAGCGTTCATCACTCGTTCGCCCATTTCATTCAACGCTTCCCATGAGGAGTTGTAGATCGTATCGAAGACGTCAGGCGAAACGCCCATGCGAAAGGTATCGATCATGTGCGTGGTTGCGAAAGGCTGAATAACTGCCGCCGTCGATGCGTCCATCGCTTTGGAGTCGTTTATGTTCTTCTCCACGATCAGTCGATCGCCAAGGAATCCGTAGCAGTCGTACACCTCAAGGACAGGGAAATATTCTTCCTTGCCGTATCCTGCGATCACCACTCCAGTCAGCGGAGCGTAGTCCAGGAATTGTTTGACGGCCAACTTGATAAGGGCGTTAACAAACCGTGGCACCAAGTGGGCGCGAGTATTGTCTTGGACGAAAATCGCAATGCTTTGAGCCGCAACGTTTTCCCAGGTGTCGGTGGTCTCTGTAACTGCGCTTGCGATGTCTGCTTCGGTAAGGAGCCTATGGAGTGGAAACTCTTCGACATCGTGCTCAGCTAGGGTCAGAGCAGCATCAATCTCATGAACTGCCACAGACTGCAGTTCCCGAACGTCACTGAAACCCAAGTGACCGGCGATCATTTGCTGCAACCGGAACGATGCTCCACCAACGAGCATGAGCAGTGCATCTACCTTGCTTTCTTTCGAAAACAGCTTTTCGTTATGCTGCACGAAGTCGAAGAATTTTGCCGAGTAGGTTTCGAGCTTGTCGAACTGCTCGGTGCCTAAGTCCTCGCGAAAAGATTTGATGTAGAGCTCCCAAGGCACTGTTTGAAGCGCGGCAGAGCCGAAGATCATCAGTCCCACTGGCGCTTGTCTGGACAGCTCATATAACTTGTTGGCGCCCTTGAAATAGCGCTTCTCGAGCTCCCCATTTTTCCATGTTGTCACGGTCGTGGCGCTATCGGCGGCAAGCACCACGGCTGTGCGGCTCATAATCGCGATCTCTGCCGTCATCTCAATTCCCTTCGTAATATCGCGGCTGAATGGTGGCAATATGCCTGATAGGGGCAACGATTGCTATACAAGGGCTGGCTTGTTGGCCGGCTCCAGCTGTTGGCTAGGAATCGCAGCAACCTTGGGCAAAACGCTTCTGATTTAAAGATGAAGCTGCGTACTGAGCTTCGGCTCTGAAACGCTCGATCAACACCCTTGAGCCCTGCATCCCAGGCTCCTCCTCATGTGAAGAGCACTAGTTAGCTCAAACGGAGACCACTCGAGTATATGGGGCTACATCGTATGACTCGTTCCCATCTGCTGAATGGTGAGCTTCAGGTGGGTACGCGACGGTACTTAAGATCCTTGATAGTGTTCAACGCATTGGCTGCAGCTTTGTCTAGAAGCGCATCAGGATCTGAGCCCCAATGGTGCGGGAAAATGTAGCACTGATAATCAAAAGGCCAGCTCATATTCTTGAAGACACCGTTGTGCTCAGGCAGCTCCTGATCGATATGGCCGCAGATTTGTTGTATCCGAGCTCTGTCTTGGTCATGGATATGACAGATCATCCCGCAAAACGACTGCTCCTTTGGCTCGAGGTCTTTACCTATCCAGCGATGGCGCTGGATCTCTGCGACTAGGTATAAATCAGCGCCTTCGGTTACCAAGAGGTACATCATTCCCCGGCGAACATCTTCTTTAATCGTGATCCATTTATTTTGTCTCTCAAACTCTTCAGCCCGCGCTTGAGGATCTCTATGCTCCCAGGTTGGGCCAAGTTCCAACCTATCAGAGAAGGCAATACACTTCGGGGGACCTTCGGTGTAGGCATCGTCAGGCACATACCAGGACAATCCATCGATTTTTTTCCGTTGCGCCATCCGGTTGAAGGCCTTCCACATTTCTATCAGCGCGCCTTGGGCCTCAATGTCGACCGTATTTGCACTGGCAGTCATCTTGCCCGTCGTAGCGTCACCCTGGCCCTGACTATCTCCAGTTCCGTATTTGTCCGGTAAATCCTTGTCCTTTGGAATGAACCTCACCTGGCCAAATGGCTTCTCCACTTTTGTGCGAGTGCTTTCTCGCGTGGTAATGAATTCAAACTCTTCAGCGTCAATATCTTCATGGATGTAGTTGCTGGTGGGTTGATGCGAGTCGGTCATCACGATGTCGAGATCACTCTCAGCAAGCCGCCGCCCTTTTTCCAATGGGGTCGCCAAATCACCGGGAGCATTCTCATCCCGTGCGTTCGCCACGCGACGGATGTCGATCTTGAGTCCTGGAGGCTCACGAGTGCCCACCAAAGCCGTGCAGATGAATTGGGTTTTGCCTTGCGTCCAGAAGCCGCGGCATTTGAGGGTCGTAGCTCCAAGAAACCACGGTCTGACCTGCAAACTATGAGGCTGTCCCGATTTGAAGCTTTTTGGGTTCACTTGGCTAAAAAGGTGTCTAGCAGCTCGCGTCGCACATCCGTCTCCATTGGCGAGCAGCGCCAAGATAGCTTTGTCTTTTTGCAACATATCTCTGTGCGGATACACGACTAGCTGATCTGGCAGATTTCTCTCTTCCTGCGGGGTTGGCTGTGCCAGCAGACGACTCAACACTTCTGGCCACTCGTAAGTGGTCAAGATTCGTGGAATTTCTGAACCTAGCGAATAGCCGCTCACCAGGAAATCAATGCAATTTACTATCAAGGATTTGCCATCCGGCAAAGTAAATCTCAACAGCCAGTCGTCGTCGCATTGCTCCGGAAGAAGGTACGGGCTACTAGGGGCACAGAGCTGGTAGCGGCTAGCACGATTCCATTTCCAGCCGTAGCTGAAGTCGACATCGAAATACTGAGTGGTCATGCCCACCTTGGCGACCGGGTATCCCTCCCGGAGAATTACACCCATTTGGTACAACCGCAGACGGCTAAGAGCGATATCACGAACTTCTATCTTGTCTGTCAGCATGTCGGCATCGAGAGCGCGAAACACGACGTTTACCAAAGGAACAGTATTGTCGGCGGAGTTTCTGATGATTTTGCTGTACCACCAGACGATCCATTCACCTGGTGGGAGCTTGAGGTCTAGCTCCCTCGAGCGTCTGCGCGAGCGAGACAGAGCTAGTTTTTCGCGCTTGATCTGATGCGGCACTGCGATGTCTAGTGCTGAATCTAATGAGATTTCCATTGTGGGAAGATTCAAGGATCTACCTGCCGCTCTGCTCGTTGAATATTGAGGCCAGCGATGCCCTTAACGGCACCACTGAATCCGACCTTTTTTAAGCCAGAAATGGGACTTGCAGCCATTTTTCAGCCACACCGATGGATGAACCGAGGGGTGGCCTTTGGCATCCACGTTGTAATCCCATCTAGGATTTGCCTCATCAATCACCAACAGCTCAATCGTGCGTCCGCATCCGCAGGGACACTGCAGGCCAACCGACCAGTCCTCTCGGCTCTCCTGCATCAGAATTACGGAACGGATTGGCATTTTTTGGGGCAGGGAATCTCCTTTGATAACGACCAACCGCCTAGGCGGAAGGACGTCATCAAATTTCAAAACCAGCCTGCGCCAGAGGCCACGCAGCATGTCCATTTATTACACTCCCAAAGGTGGTAGACCCAACAGCGGCTCGTGATCACCATTGCCGAGGAGTATGTTAGGGCTCTTGGCGAAGGAGGCCTCAGACGCAAAGTCCTCAAGACACCCTGAGAGCGTGAAGAGGGTTTGTGCGTAGTCGCTGTTATCTTCTTCACGGAAGGGGAATGCTCGAGCGATGAACTCGTTGACGCATGCACTGGCTGCTCGCATGTTCAACGTGATCACAGAAGGTGCCTCCTCTTGCACCCCGGTGATATAGCCCCTGGCGACTCGCTCGCGATGAGCCTCCGGGTCTGAGTTGAGCAGCTGCTCGGCGTGTAAGGATTCCGGTGTGTAAATTCTACGGTCACTCAGCGTTGGCCCACCTGGACGCACATAGTCGATTCGTCCTTGTACGTCATGAATCTTCGGTGTCCCAGTACGCGATAACCTCGTAGGGATCGTCACTCCGACGTCAAACAAAGGGGTGAGAAAGGATGACGACATGAGGTCGCAAATCAGTCGCCCTTGTTGAGAATCCACGCAGCAAAAAATGACATCAGCATCGGCTACAGCCAGAACCGCTTGTCTATCGAAAACCGAAGCGTTAATGGGATGAGCGATTCGGGTGCCCCTAATACGCTCAACCGCGTCAGCAAGGACCTCCACTTTGGGGCGGCCAGCTTTGGCATCTGCGAATGTCGAGTTGAGGATCCGATTCAGGTTTTTTTCTTCCACCTGATCGTGATCGATGAGAAGGAGTTTTCCGAAACCCAACCTTGCCAGCTGTTCAGTCACGACGGAACCCGTGCCAGAGACGCCAATAACGGCCGCGGTCAGTTTGGAGAGGGAGGCTGTCATTTCTGAAGTGAAAGCCATACCTGGTTGCTGTCCTGACATGTCACACGGCCAGAAACAGATGTTGTTTCCCGGAACGTTCACCATCGCGATGTCTTCACCTGACAAATCCGGATGGTAGACGCGGGCGCGCATGGCGCCGCTAGGAATCATGATGGCGGAGCCATGAATGGCCTCTACGCCTTGGACGAGCGAGACCATAGTGCTTTCATCGCTGTTGTCATCAGCCAACGAGAAGTCGAACAGACCACCCGGGTGCGAATGCACCAGGATGATCGACAGCGATTGCGGGAGCGCTTCGTCTATCGCCAGTTCGAGATACTCGCCAGGCCAGGTAAGCGCGTCGGGTTTGCGAACCTTGCACTCGTCGTGAGGCACCAAAATAACCTTCTTCGAGAGGAGTTTCAGCGCAGAGCCAGGCGAGCGTGTACAGATGAGGATGGCTGCGGCTTCCTTACCGTCGCCCGGGAACAGGTGTTCCCGGAGCTCGGCGTGGATTTCTTCCGTCAGCACAAGGCGGGATTGTGCTGTCACAGACCAACCTCCTTTAGCAGGCAACCGTCGACCATGACCAGCTGGGTAACCACATTGTCTGTGGCCGGATCCCAACTGCGATGACGAGACCAACCTTGGAACGTTACACCATCGATGTGTCCTGGAATGTGCGTTTGCGCGATCTCCGCACCGTTGGCCAGCCGCACGGCCGGATAGAGGTAGAACATATCCAGCAAGGTGTTGGGATAGGTAGGAGGAATGTTCAAGGCCATCTGAACGACTGCTTCCGAGTAGCCATCCGGCAACGCGTAGCCATGAATCACCAACCAACGCCCGCCTTCACTGGTGTTACGGGTTTCCCACCGATGACCAACCGTGTCGAGATACTGTTCGTCCCGAGGCAGCAGTTTGAAATCGCGGCGAAGCGGTAGAGCCGCCTCGCCGTTGTTCACATCCTTTTGAGTCAGGCGGAGCTTTTCGATACCCTCCGGACGCAAATCGATGTTGTCGCCAATTTCCAGAGCCTGCTTAGGTTGATCGCGAACCATGAGGAAGATCTGCCAGCTCAGGTTCGGGTTCAAGTTGGCCGTTACGATGGCTTCCCGCACAGACACAATGGGCTTATCGAACTCATACACTTCACCCTGGATGTTCAGTTTCCAGATTGCCTTGCGGGTGATGAAATGTTCGATTCCGTCCTTGTCCAGGTTGATCAGATGAGAGTCTTCGATCTCCTGATCAGGTTCATCTTCTCGCTCAAGCAACAGACGTTTACCCGTCCCGACATCGGCGAGTTTGCGAACGGTGTGACCAGAGATATGTTTGCAGGGCCACTCATAGCGGGCGCCATCAACCATAAGCAGGTACTTGCGGTCAGACTCAACGACAATGAAGCGATTGACCCCATCGCTCAAAGCTGTTGTCTCGTCTGGACGGATGTCTTCCTGGGCGCCAGATTCGAACATCTGCAGGATCACCGGTGACTGGTCGGGCTTGAACCCCGCAGCCGCGGCGATTTGGGCACCAGTTGGGGTGCTGTCTTGGAGATGAACCTGACGATAAACCAGGTCGTTGCTGGCCACTTCGACACTGTGGCGCTGTTGGTGTTGCAGTTGTTCATGTTGCATGGGGTGTATCTCCTAATGATTTCCGCTCACGCGGTTATTTGGCTTGCGAAATGGCAGCCAGAATTAGCCGTAGAGGAGAGGAGTCCCAACCATTACTTGACTGGTGCGGATCACGCGGAGATACTCAGTTTTCGCTCAGAGACATCTCGACTCGGTTCCTTCGCGCAATGTGGCGTTGCGCTATGGTTCTCATCTACGTTGGATCGTCTTACTCGTTAGATCCCTGTCTGCTTCGTGTCAGCTCCTATTTTGTGCAGTCGATAATTTGCGCGATCTGGGCATAGCGTTTCACCAAGCCAATTGCGTTCTCTCTTTCATCGGCTGATGTGCTGAAGCACCCCAAGCCGATAATTCTGTTGTTTGAAGCCTTCACGTGAAATGTGAAATGCAACGAACCTGCAATCCTTCCGTAAAATCTGTCGAAGGGTGAATGCTCTCGGCAAGACTCGATACCGTTCAGGCAACCACCCAAGGTTCGATAGCTATCGCTATGAAGCAGCACTTGGTTGTCCCCAGTCTTGAGCTGGAAAATCCATCCGTTGTCCTCCGCTCTGTGAACCTCGTACGCTGCTTTCATCAATCATCCCTGTTATTTTTCTCGTTCAATGATTCTGTTTACCGTAAGGCCAAAAAAAGGGGCTTGCTCGAAAGCATACCCCTTTTTCTCGGTAAAGCAAGCCCGTTAAACAGATTTTCCTATCACCTGGTAAATGAACTCCTTTCCGCCACTACCCGCCGACATCTCCACGCGGGTTATGAAGCCCTCTTCTGAGAGACGTTTGAGTCGGGTGCTTGCATTCTGAACGCTCATCTCAAGCGCCTGTGCTACCTGGGTGGTGGTAACGGAGCGGTTAGCCAAGACGACATCGAGCAGGGGAAGGCTAGCTGGAGAAGGCGCAGGGCCCACAAACCGGCACTTGCCATCTATCCAGCACGTGACTCGAAAATCTCCAGATATCGCGGCACCTTCTAAGTTAGCGATTATGTCTTCATCCGCTAAGTCACAAATGAAGAAGGAGATTTTTTTAGCGTACTGTTTAAAAGTGAATATAAGTGATTCGCGGAGAAATGAAACATCGGCTCCATCAATGTTCTTGAGGGATATACCAATTGTTTTGATGCCTACAACTGAGGCAATCTTTTCCAACAACTTGGCATGAGCCTTCCTACCCCTGGCAGTACCATAGGGGTTGTTGCTTCCATCCGTGAAGTCGTGAAGGTCGATTATGTAAGTTTTCTCGTTCATTTCTTGAGTTTAATCAGAATGTATTTATTTGTCAAGTTTGAATTCAAAGACGATATGTGTTCCGCGAAGCCGAGGTAAGCCTAGTGACCAACTGTGATTATGCAAGTCATTTTCTTTATAAGTCAGTGCGACCGAAAAATCTTCTTGGCGAATACTAATTTTCGCATTAAGACTTTCCGCGTACCCGCTACTTGTGTAAAGGCCAGCCCCACCTTTTCCTTTACCTCTACTGCTCAATCCGCCCTTACGCATGGCATGAATGATGAGTTGAGCATCTGAAGCTTCCAGTGTTTTAGGGAATTGATTTGCAACGTCAGGAAAATGCAGGTCTAACGCAGGTCGGAGGGTCGAGCAGATTCCTTTCCCAGAGTCTGAGATGACCGCCACAATAGACGTCGAACCTTTCAACGTGTAGCTCTGGAGGCCCGCAAAGCCGGGGATTATCGTGCCAGAATGTTCCTCGGCGTTTCCGATCAATTCCCCCAATACGCAATGAAGCTTTTGAGCATGGTTCTTTCCAAAAGCATCAATGAAACTTAACTTAAAACGTTCTGGTACGTTTTCATCGCTGTTGGCGTCGATAGGCAGCAACTCTACCAATTTGGTGGTGTTTGCTTTATGACGAAGTGCAGTCGAACTGCTGGGTTTGCGGGGTAGGACTTTAATAGATTTAGTGAGTCGGTCGAAGAAGCCTGCTCTATTCAAATAAGAAAGTGCGTCAGGGTTCTCGCTGAAATCGAGCTCTACAATCCGCTTAACTTCCGCTAACTGATTGGCCAGTGCTAAAATTCTAGAGGCGGCACAAAATAAAACTTTGCGCTCCTTCGGAATTTTCAAAATGATATGACCATGCACACTGTCGAGCGGAGAGCCATATTTGACTAGTGAGCGCTCAAAGTGTTCCTGAGTAATCCAGGTTCGGCTGGCAGTGAACTCGATCTTGAGACACGCATTCTTCTTCAGAAGCCAGACGAAATTTTCGTCTTGCACAAACTCCTCAAGATTATCGTAGAGGCATTTGGTGACTTCCCGGCGTTCACAGTTTAGAGCTTTGGCGATATCTCGAGCTTTCAAACCCGGGCTATCACTTAAGATCTGGGCAATCCTTTTCCGCATGAAGAGTTCGCTTAACTTCTTGATCTTATAGTCTTTCTTTGGTAATCCCAAAGCCCTGTTTTTACACTTCCTTCCACCGAAACCGTTGCCAGTCAGGTTTGGAAATTATACCCCTAGGCCCGGAGAATCAAAATGCCATCTATCTGAACCAGCTGAGATAAATACGCCCTCGCTGGCCTTAACCGAGTGCGACGACCACACGAAGTCCGCCAACTTTGCGTTTTTTCTCACTGGAAGCGAATTGTTAAAGAGCGGTGATACTGCTGCGGGCTGTCTTGGATCGCTGGACAAGCTGTCGCAGGGTTTGGTCTCATGACCTACACTGTATGGATGTACAGTACATGTTTTCTTTTGCGCTTAGCAAGCCCCCTCGTCTCGATGTGATACGGAAGCTCCCGTTAATACGAGTCCAAAATGGAGATTCTGTCGAGTGGCTAGGCAGGATGGGTGGCGGGTTGAGGCGCGATCCATTTATCGATTAGCCGTGAATGCGGCCTGGCGGTGTAGCTCAATCGTGAAAGGCTTTCCGGAGGGATCCATTGCCAGCAAAATCACGCGATCTGACCTCACCGATTGCAGGTGGAGTTCGTCTGACAACCCACTTGGATAGGAACTGTCTAGATTGCGCATTGGTTCTCCAGATAGCTTGGCCACCAGCTCAGGAGAAAAATCGATGCCCGCCAGATTGACCGATTTGGGCAGTGTATTGAGGCTGATTAGGGATATGGAAAGCAGGTCGCGATCTGTTGTCCAAGTGCCAGCTCCTATGACGTTGTATGAGAACTTGAACTTCTGTTGCTTGACCTCCCCTTCAAGAGTTATCACCCCGCCTACGTTGTATTTACCTTCATGCAGGTAGGTTGTCAGTCCCTTAAAGCTCCAGGTGCCATCCGTAATTGGAAAGGAGTAGTTCGTTTCCCATCTGCCGATAAGATCGGGATTATGATTGTTGAGTGGGGAAAGTGTTAAATACAGGGAAGCCAGCCCAGCGAAGCCGCTCAAAATGCCTATGATAGTGCCAATTTTCTTGGTCACTGGTGCGGAAGCCCAGTCGAGAAATTTCATACGAAGTGTCCTTTTTTTGAATGCCTAAACGATTGCTTATCCAGTACTGCGCCTTAAGCGCATTGCGTTTGGATCGTATCGGCTGACTTCTTATTCGCTGAATATCTCTTGGCCACGTTACCGCCCTAGATCGCAGGTATCGCCCACGGCGGTGCGAAGGCTCCTGGCAGTTTGGAAGGTTGGCGAACCGTGCTGCGCCTTATTCCCCCAGATGTGAGAGGTGGTCGACAGCAGGCAAGACTTGACTGAAGCGCTTTCTCAAAAGTCCAAGTGTCCACATTCCATGGATCGTGGACACTGCTAAAAAATTGGATGCTCGAAGTCAACGCTTTTAGTGGACCCGTATGCCCAAAAAACAGGTCCAGGTGATTGCATCCGTACAGGGTTTAAGATGATCTCAAAAACATCGTTTTATTTTGATTTTGAGGATAGGGCGCTAACACAGGCACAAGCGCCCTGATCATAACAATGCGGCCATCAGCTTTTCTGCCAACATTATTGTTGCCGCATTGATATTCGCGCTCGGCACCGATGGCATGATGGACGCATCTATCACCCGCAGATTGCCAATGTTGCGAACACGTCCTTTTGAATCAACGACAGCTAATGGATCGCTGTTCTCTCCCATTTTGCAGGTTCCGCAGGGGTGATAGGCGCTAGACGCATCCTCACGAATGAACTCATCGAGTGCAGCGTCATCGCTGATATCGAATCCCGGCGTATGCTCCTTGAAATGGAAAGCCTTGAAGGCCGGTTGGCGGGAAACCTTGATACCGATCCGCAGGGCCTCACGCATGACTTTCCAGTCTTCCTCTGCTGCCAAGTAGTTAGGATCGATAAGCAGTGAGTCATCCGGATTGCGACTTTTTAACTTCACTTGACCTCGACTGACGGGGCGCATAGGCCCTACGCCTATTCGATAGCCGTAAGTGGTTGGTGTAGGAATCCAATCCTTGTCGAAAAACACGGGGAAAAAGTGAAACTGGATGTCAGGGTGTGGAACGCTTTGATCGCTGCGGATGAAGGCGCCGACGTGGCACTGATTGACCGCCGCCACCCCCTTTTTTTGGAGGAACCACTGGACGCCGGCAATAAGCATTCGGTGCAGTTGCAGTTCCCTATTCAACGATACCGGTTTCTTGGTTTCGATTTGAATGTGGCACTCCAAATGATCCTGAAGGTTTTGCCCGACACCCGGAACATCGGCAACGCAAGTGATGCCGTGCTCCTCTAGATGCTTCCGCGGTCCGATACCTGAGAGCATCAACACATGCGGCGTTCCAAACACGCCGCAGGATAGGATGGTTTCACGGCGTGCGATAACGTCGATTTCACGTCCCCGGTGGCGCACTTTCAAGCCCACCGCTTTACCGCGCTCAAGGTTGACCTTGAGGATCTTGCAGCCTGTCCAGACCGTCATGCGCTTTAATGCGTTGTCCCGGTGTAAGTACCCATAGGCAGTACTGTTACGGACCCCGTTGTCTACGCTCATTTCAAAGCGAGAGACACCTTCCTGCTGAAGACCATTCACATCGGCAGTGAACGGAAGCCCTGCCTCGATCCCCGCGTCGATGAACGCTTGATTAAGTGGGCTCAAGTCTTCTTGGCGTTGGGCCCGAATGGGACCTCCGCGACCGCGGTAAGGGCTTTGGATACTGCTGTTTTCAATTTTCATGAAGTACGGAAGGCAATTTCGCCATCCCCACCCTTTGGCACCCTCACTCTCCCAACGGTCATAATCCATAGGGTGGCCGCGTAGCCAGGTCATACCGTTGATAGAGGACGACCCCCCTAATACCTTGCCACGAGGTTGTAGGACCTTGCGCTGGTTCAGGTGTGCTTGTTCGGCGGTCTCAAACCAGTAGTTGTACTTGGAGGATGGCTTGAAAATGGACCGCAAGCCGGCTGGCATCCGAATGACCCAGGACTTGTCATTTGGGCCTGCTTCGAGCAGCAAGACGCGGTGCCCCGCGTCGGCCAACCGCCTGGCAACGACACAGCCTGCCGAGCCCGCACCGCCAACCACGTAGTCAAACTCAAACTTATTCGCCATGGGATTGCCCCTCAGGCAGAGAAGTCGGCTGGCGCCGGTTCGCATTGTCAAAACCATCGTGGTAACAGAATCGGTTTTCAAGCGGTGCAGAGATATGCCACTGACCCGAAACACCCGGCTGAATAGTCACAAAGTCCCCAGGTGCAACGTCCACACTTTCGCCAGTGCTGAGCTGGATAACCGCCGCGCCGGCTTGGACCAGAAAGGAAACCTCTCTGTCGTAGTGATGGTTGTAGATGCTGTCCGCGCAGCACCAGACATCCCAGTTGGCGGTTTTACGTTGAGTGTCTGGAGAGGCTAGCTGGCGGGATAGGTAAGATGATTTCAGATCGCGGTTGATTGCAGACATGATTTTGAGCCTAGTGATTTGAATGGCGGTCGGGCGAATTAAAAGAAGGGCGTTAGAAGTACTGCTCCTCAAACCCAAGATTCGAAAGTGGTACCGGGCCGTGCTCTGTAATTAGGATTGGTTGCTCAAGTTTTACGCCTTCCCTGCCGCCGACCTTGCCGATGTAACTTTCGACGCAAACCGTCATGCCGGCCTCAAATCTTCCGCTGTATTGCCAAGTCGCGGCATCGTCAGGGTAATAGACCACCGGAAACTCGACTCCAAAGCCGATGCCGTGAACCATCTCGGCGTAACGGTTGGGCAAGTAGATGTCGTGCATTTTCCAGGACTTGTCGATGAACTCGGCAAACTCGAGTTCTGGCTTCAACAGGCTAATGTTGTGCTGCAATTGCTCGTAAGCGTGGGCATACAGTCGCCGCTGCTCGTCTGTGGCCTGACCGCCTCCCATGACGAAGGAACGCGTTTGGTCGGTGAAAATGCCGTCCGGGCCAATGAGATCACTGTCGAATACCACCATCTCGCCGGCGGTGATGATTTTTTCGGATGCCTCAGTAAACCAAGGATTGGTGTGCTGGCCGGACGCCAAAAGCCGCGTTTCCTGATACTCGCCGCCATGTTCGATGTTGAACTGGTTCACCAGCGACAATAGATAATTCTCCGTTACGCCGGGTACAGCCTGTTCACGCATGAAGGTGATTGCATCACTGCACACCGACATGGATCGTTTGATTACTTCGATCTCATAATCGGATTTGATTGACTTGGCCATTTCAAGCGGGCCTTTGGCATCCTTGATCGTTACCCCGTTACGCTCCAAAGCACGCAACGGCAAAAGGTCAGCCCGATCAAGTCCCAACACCGCGTCAGCACCGCAGGTTTCGCGCAGAAGAGCGGTCACCTCATTGGCCCACGACTCTGCGTGCTCCAGCGAACGGTTCCCGGAACCAAAGTAGTCCCAGGACTTTGCGGGACGTGTCTCGCTGATCGTCTCCAAGTCGTCCGACAGATGCTTCGCGCCACCGTAATCAAACAGCACGACAGGCCCATTCACTGGTACGAAGACGTAGCGGGAGAGATGGTGCGAAGTCCAAACCTGCATGTTGCGACAGCCCGTGGCGTATCGCAGATTCAGAGGGTCGAACAGAATCGCAGCATCGATACCGAATTGTGCGAGTAGTTGACGGGTTCTTTTCAGGCGGTAGGCCCGAAGTTCTACCTCTTTGTCTCTGATTGGATGTTGAGTCATGGCCGCTCTCCTCAGGCTTTTTTAAACCTTAATCGCGGCGTATGATTCTCTCAAACGAATCTATTTGAACTTGTAGATCAAGGAAATTGAATCATGAACGTCGCGCTGGACCTTGAGCTCATCAACACGTTTTTGACAGTGATCGCTACCGGCGGGCAAAAGACCGCAGCCGCGCAGCTTCACAAATCGCCCTCGGCCATCAGCATGCAACTCAAGCGGTTGGAGGATATGTTGGGCTGCAGGGTGCTGGAGCGAAATAACCAAGGCATAACACTGACCGATGCAGGACATACCGTCAGGGCCCATGGCGAGTTGCTTATGAGGACAAATAACTTGCTGCTCGCCGATTTGCGTCGTCATGAAATGAGTGGCGTTGTGAGCTTTGGCGCTCCTACTGACTACGGACCAGCGCTCATCCACAAGCTTCTTCCATTGCTGGCCAACGAGTTTCCGCTCATTGAACCCAAGGTCGTCCTGGAACCCAGCCGGATGCTGCGTGGACGCGTCAAGGCTGGCGAAATTGATGTCGCGATTGTTGCCTGCGAGGTGGGTAAGGAGTCGAGTGATGTTTTATGGGTCGAAAGTGTCAGCTGGTTTGGGCAATGCAGATCGGGGGCTGAGGCCGAGAAAATTGCATTGCTGTCCACCGATTGCGTATTGCGCGATATGACGATGAATTCACTCAACTCAATGCAGATCAGCCATAAAGTCGTTTTTGAATCCACCAGTGTCAGCACTCTGGTGGATGCAGTATGCGCCGACTTTGGATCTGCTCTCCTCCCGGTGTCCCTGGTTAACGAAAGACCTGAACTTGGACGGCTGGCGCGCCAGGATTTTACAGCTCCACAGGTAATGCAATTCGAGATACTGACATCGCCTGCGCTGGAGTCTGAAGATACAGAACGTCTGAAGAAGCGATTGATAGGTGCCTGGTGGTCAGCCAATTGAGTACCTCAGCTCGTCGCAGGCGTCAGCTTCAATCGCTCTAACCTCCAGCACCTAATGCCCCTAAACAGCCCAGGCGCTGACCTTTTGTGATGCTAATCAGGCTTTCGATCTTGTAATGGCGTCGTGATATCGGCGACCCTGTTTCCTCGGAAGCCCTTTCCACAAAAACCTACCCAACTGCGGATTTTGGCGTAACTAGGCCGCGGTTCTCGCATCCGCCAGTCAGGGAATCTAGAGGACGAAAATGAGCACTATTACTTGCCCCAGTTGCGGAAATGAAGCAAGCGCGTTTGGCACTGTCACGGGTTGCTGGTGTGACAAGATGTATTGTGACCATACCAATGGAATGTTTTCGAGTTACAGCTGCGATTGCGGCTCCAGCGGCGAAACTCCGCAGGCTAAGCAGCACCGCGAGCATCAGGAGTCCAAATTCATGGCGGAAATGGCTGACGATGTCGCGGCTCTGCTCGCTACCCTTCCGCCAAAGATCACGGGGACCTTCCCGACTCAAAGCGTCTTTGCAAGCTACACGGATGTCCAGGTGACCTTCAGCAATGGGCGTAGTGCCGTCATCACTGTTACTGATGTGTACTCAACGCCTAAAGAGTTCAATGTGTTCAGCGGGGGGCAGATTGTTGCCGTTAAAGGAGGGGAAGAACTCAAAACGGCATTGTCGGGCATCGCTAATGCTTGATGCCGCCTTGGCAACTGCCAAGTTCTAGTCGAATTTCTGAGCGGTATTGGGTCGGTCCGGTCGTAAAAAGACAACGGGCTGACCCCTACAGTCGCTATCTATGTCTTGTCCTACCGTCATTTCCAGTCGCATTAATTTCCAATCTTTCACATTTTTTTCAAGAATCGACACCCTTGTTCAAAAATCCCTGCAGCAAGGTAAAGATATCTTTCCTTTAAGCGCTGAAAATGGCCATAGAGACAATATTTCTTTACTTACGGCAAAGCAGTGCGTCTTGAAGGATTGCACGGCCCGAGCGCACTCGAAGAATCGAGCAGCATCAGCAGTCAGTTTGATGAGGCCGGTACAGCAAGGACCTTTTTGGATACGCATGACGCGTCAGCGGAGCGTGTAATCGCATTTTTCCTCTCAGTTTATTCCTTGTTTTCTCATTAATTTCTTTTTGTCCCAGCCGCCCCCGACCAGTGCCGGGCCTGATGCGGAGTGATGAGGTTGGCGAAAAGGTCGTTGGGGCCAATGACT
>Ga0065714_10002358_pt1 | contig 25517 bp, 18 predicted proteins | sample MisRhiReplicate2_FD_59101 | JGI IMG/M metagenome (GOLD analysis project Ga0065714, IMG submission 59101) | Miscanthus rhizosphere microbial communities from Kellogg Biological Station, MSU, sample Rhizosphere Soil Replicate 2: eDNA_1 v2... | ecosystem: Host-associated > Plants > Roots >... | reverse complement strand
GTCAAATGACTCGTCTTAGGTTATCTGTGAGATACCTATTGGGCTTTGTCCCCGGATGGTGGACAAGTTTGCTATACACTATTCTACCACGAGAATAGAACCTCAATGTTGACGCCCTACGCGGAACTATAATATGAGGTCGTGTACCTTGATGGTGCATTAGTGCGATACGGTTATCCGAACCAATGATGGCGGTCAGGCCCCCATATCGCTGCACCACACGGTAGTTGATGGAGCGTCGTAGCGCTCCGGTATCCACTCCGACTTGCGCCTTGGCGAGTCGGGCAACCCTTGCAGAAATCTTGAGAAGGTGTCGCCCGACTTGACCGTCAGGGTGTCGAAGCAGGAACTTCATTGCTGCTGCATCCGCAACAAAGGTTGCCATCTGCTACCCCTCGTATACGTGGGACAGTGCAGAGGTTGTGAGGATGAGCGTCATGGCCTGAAAACCGCCCTGTGGCTGGCCCGCAGAGACATCCGCGAGTGATCCGGTCAAGGTGGTTTCTCCGGCTCTCAGACCGGCATCCAGCAACAGCATGGCATCCACCATCTGCTTGCGGGCGTGATCACTCTGTACATCGGCTGGAAGAATCTGCACACCTGTAGTCACCTGACCATATCTGGTCGGGACCGGTGTTGCAGGATTCGCATCAGCCGTGTTAGAGTTGGGAAGGGCGCGGACCACTTCAACAATGTAGACTCCGGTACGTGGCGTGGCGCACTTGGCCGGTTCCTGAGCTTGGCTACCCGGAAGACCCGAGTAGCCTTGCTCAAAGGAAACCGTCAGTTGTTCACAATCGTGAACAGTGCTCCCCTGACCACCAACCGCGAGATACCTTCTTGTCGGAAGGTCAACCCCATGGTCGGCATACGTCGCTACAACTGTGTTGAGAATGTGATCCGCTATCTGGACAAATTCTTGTGCGTCTAGCATAGCGGTTCTCCGTTACTTACTTGTCGAGGATTACGTTGAGTTCTTTGATGAGGGTCTTACGCTTCTCGCCGGAGTTCTCCGCGTCGAGTGCGATCTGAGCCTTTGTAGGGTCTTCTCCGACCCAGCTAAGGACATCCTTGATGGAACCCTCCGGGACGGTTGGTTCCTCCGTCTGAGGGGCTTCCTGAGCCTCTACAGCGGTTGCTTCGGGGAGCGTTACGGAAGCGTCTGCTTCCTCTACGGCTGGTTTGGATACTGGTGCATATGGATCGTGTGCGCTCATTAGTTAATTCTCTCTCCCCTCGGCCTATCGACCGAGAATACTTTAGGCCTCTTTTTGGCCTTGTTAGGGTTTACTGCTGCTAGGAATAGATCGATCTCATAGATGCCGACTTTTCCATTGGAAATGAACTCTTGTGGGTCCATTACCGTATACGAGACACCCTGTCTGGAAACTGATGAAATTCGTTCCGGAAGGGCGCAAGCTGATGATCCCATGTCGGCTAGAATTAGTTCGTTTGCCAATCGGATTGCTGCCCTCTTGCCCGCTGCTGGCGGTGGGGTTCCATACGTATATGTGATCGAAAGTTCGTTCACAGGGTCTAGAACCCATGGGAGGGCATTTTGCCTTACTAGGTAGCTGTTGTTTCGCAAGGAAAACTCAGTAGGGGCTAGCTCTCGCCCCATGTACGTGATAGACTGGACTGACCGAACTGGTGTATTACGCAGACGAAGGTTGCGTTGTCCCTCTGAGAAGCGAGGAAGATTGTACACATTCCCGTTGATCACAGCAGGACTGGTTACGGTTGACAGTGAGGCTTCGGACGTATATACTTCAGTAACGGTCTGAATTCCGGTGTATTTCTCTGCTGACAGCTTGTAGAGGATGAAGCTGGCGTACTGGACAGCAGAGTCAGTGTATGGCCCGTTAGGGTCAATAGTGTCTGCTGCACTAATCCATAGAGTAGCCATTTTTCTCCAATGCTCTGTTCTAACCATTATACCATAGAAAAGAAAACTGGCTGGTCCCCGAAGGAACCAGCCAGTGGTCTTACTGCTATTTGATTATGGTGTGACTGTCTGGTAGCCAGTTCCAGCAGGAATGCTGGTGGTACGGGCGTAAGCAACAGGGGAGTCCGACGCGAACGGCCACTGCGGTGCAGCAGGTCCGTCTCCGAATCCGACGTTACCCACAGCCCAGCCTTCAAAGCTGGTAGCGAGAAGGTCGTTCTGGATCGCACGCTCACCAGCAGAGTGCATCTGTGCGTATGGGAAGACGAAGTGCCAGTACGGGTTGACAGCGGCCTGCTTGCCGCCAACGTTCGCAACAGCCCAAACTTCGATAGCAACACCGTTAGGAGTAGCATCGATACCTACGAGAGGGGCCTTCCAACCAACGGACTTGCCGCCTGCTGAGAGAAGAGTTCCACCGGCAATCATTTCGGTGAACTCGGGATCGGGATCACAGAGAGCAATGCTCAGTGTGACGCGCTTGAGTGTATCTGGAGCCTTCCACGAAGCGCAAACGGTACCGTCTGCTGCCTTTGTGGTGAATTCATCTCCAGTTTCGTACTCCGGTGTGAAACCGAGAGACACGAATTTCTTAGTGACGTATGAACCGCTTGGTCCCGAAACGGGGGTACCATCGGCAGCAAGTCGTGTAAGACGGATAGCCATACCCGCAACTGCGGAGGCGTTGTCTTGTGCCATTATTTATCTCCTAATTCTAAGCGTAATCTAGTGTTAGATCAACAAGTACTGCGTACGAATCTGTGGTAGCCCATGTAACTGCTGCTGAACCGTCAACGAAATACTGGATCTCGTTGATGCGGGTGTTGATTGCCTGATTCAGCTTCTCAGGTGTTACGATGGTGGGGCCGATGCGGACTGAGACAGGGCCGGTTGCGTACATCCACGCCTTGCCTGCTCCTGCATCGACACCTGTTGGTCCCTTTTTGGAATATCCGACACCGGAAACAAGGGAGTTTCCTAGTGGGGTTACAAGCTTTTTGCCGTCTTTTTCGAGTTTGAGGGCCGAACCTACTACCCTAGGAGCGTGAATGACACCGGCATTGCCCAAAGGAGCGTTACCGAGTGCTTCTTCCAGAAGAGCCAGTCCGTAACGGACCTTTACTGCTGTGCCTGCTGTGGGTGTTACGTCAACGGCTTGTGCCGATGCGAGGTATCTGTTATCATTATCTGAGTCAAGAAGTTTTGCTACATCGCCATTCCAGAATTCAGTTTCAATTGCTTTCTGCATCACAATGTCCAGCGCGTTCTTTGCACTGGCTTCGATCTCAGCCGGGTTGGTTCCAAAAGTGGAAACCTTCACGGAGGCCTTTACGTCGAAAGGATAGTATGTCTTGAAGTGTTCCGGTGAGTCTGTGTTATCAACGATTTTCACATCCTCAGCAGGGTTGGCTCCGTAAATGGAGCCGTTGTGGATTACCAGTCCAGCATCTTGGTTCTCGTAGGTGACACCTGAGGTCCAGAAGCTATCCTCGTGGTTGTACACAGTGGTAGCTGGACTCAGAATACCGAAGGGGGCGACCTCAAGTCCCGCTGTGGGGACTAGGGTTGTGTTACTGCGTGCCATGTTGATTCCTTAAGGTTGACTCTGAGTCCAGCTACTGTTACTGTTGACTACTATTAGACTGCTGTGGTTCCGGAAGAAGAACCCTTGATTGCAAGAGCGCTTGTTACGCGAAGGGACTCAACGCCAACCTTGGCAACACCCTCGAAGTTCTCAAGGAAGATCTTGTAATCGTTGGTGCCGTTGAGGGTGGAGTCACGGACAAGACCGAGATCAAGTGTGCCACCGTCAAGGAAGAGGAATGTACCCTCAGAGAAGAGGTACCAGATAACGTTGGACGGGAATCCAAGCAGTGCGCCAGCGTTCTGAGCACCGAAGATCTGTCCGGTTTCGCCATCGAGGAACCATGCAACGTTGATGTTACGGGTAGCGAACCAACCGTTGATCTCACGCTCTGCAAGGTTGAAGGTACCCTCGCGTCCGTCACCCGGAAGCTGCTTGGTGAGGTCTGCGCGGAGTGCGTTCTTGAACCACTCAGGGAAGAGAACACGAAGCGGAGCGTTCGGGTCAAGGCGGTAGCGGCTACGGTAAGCAGCAGCGGCCTGCTCGATCTGAACGAAGATGTCGCGAGCGGCACCAAGCTGAGAAGGAGCGGTAACTGGGGTGGAGAGTGCACCGATGCGGGTAAGCAGACGGATCTCAGAGAAACGTGCGTGCTGAACCATACCAAGCTGGATGTGACGCTCGACAAGCTCCGGGTAAGCGCGTGCGCCAAGGTTACCGAAGGTGAGGCAGAGCGGGATAGCGTCGGTGTAGACGGTGACTTCAACGCCTGCTGCAACACGGAGGCATGGCTTGACCGGGTTTGGAGCTTCCGGTGTAGATGCATCGATGTCATCCTGCATGGTCCATACGGACACAGCGCCCTCAAGGTCAGCAAGGACCGGTGGGGTCATGAAGCGGATACCGCCACGGTCAGCGCCGAAGACAGCAAGAGCATCACGGACTGGACGGACAGAAGTCTCGCCAAGTTCGAAGATGTCGTAGGAGGTCTCGACAGGAGCAGTAAGACCACCGGCAGCGATAATCGCCTCAGGGGAAACAACGGCGTTGACCTTGGAGCGGTTGCCCTCAATGTCGTTGGCGTTGAGCATACGCTCGGACGGGAAGGTGGTGGAGAAGGTAGCTACTGAGTGCTGTTCGCCGTCGCCACCGGAAGTGCGGCCCATGCCGTGCTTGCGGGTAAGGATGGCCTGAGCAACGTCAGAGATGCTGGAAAGCTCCGAACCTGCTGTGATACCCGGTAGGTCAGCACCAGCGGTAATAACTACCGGTGCAGAAGCCTTAGGTGCAGGACGTAGCTCTGCGGGAGCTTCGAATTCAAGCTCATTTGGTGTGTTAGAGGCAGTCACAGGTTCCTCCGAACTTTCTGTGTTAGAATCTTCTGTAGAAACTTCTTCTACAATTTCAAGTGGGGTTTCAGGGGCGCTTTCAGCCTCTGGAGCTTCTTCTACAGATGCTTCAGCTTCTGCTGGAACCTCTGCAACTGCGTCAGCTACGATAGCTTCCTCAACGGATGCTTCTGCCTCTGCGGGAGTGTTTGCTACACCTTCTGAAGAATCCTCAGTGTCGGAAGAGAAAGGCTTTAGATCCTTTTTCTTCTTCTCTTCGTCTTCTTCTACAGGGGTCTCGCCCTCTTCTTCTGCGGGAGAACCTTCAACGTCTGTTGGGTCCTCTTCTTTATCGTCAGAAGCGGAAAGTTCGACTTCGGTTGCCTCGTCGCCAGTTTCGCTAACGTCGCCCTCAGCGTCAGCAGTAGCATCTTCACCGTTGAAACGGGAGATAGCTGCTTCTGCGGCAGATGCGAGTTCAGCGGCCTCAGCTACACGACGGCCCTGCTCGTTAACGACTACATCGTTAGCGTCAGCAAGTTCGTTCATAGCGTCTACGGCTTCGCGAGTTGGGTTGTCACCTACGGACTCCGATAGTGTACCGAATTCGGCAACAATCTGGTCCTGTAGAGCCTGAAGTTCTTCCGGACTTAGGTCGCCAAGGCGATCTAGGTTTTCACGGATTGAATCCACAGTCCCTCCTTAGTATATATTAGGGGTCGGACAGATTGTCCATTTACATAGTCCTGCGGCAGAAGGGCAAATGTCTGTACACTTGCGCTTTAAGTATAATCATATTCTATCATACCTTTTTGGGCCTGCTGCAAGGTTTTTCTAGCGGGTATTGAATTTCTGACGAAGTTGTGCTACCTTGTTGGCTAGCTCTGCTTCCTCGGAAGTCTTGACAGATGCCATACGTGCGCGTGCGGCCTGTGCTTTGGAAGAAAGCTCAGCGTTACGTGCAGCCAGCAACGCGCCCATGCGGGTGCGGGCAACATCAGCATCAGCGGAGAGAGTAGTTTTCTCAAGCTGGTTGATACGGCGGTCCAGTGCCTCGATCTTGTTGTTTTCACGAAGCTCTGCAAGGTAGGCTGCACCGGCAGCAACGAGTGCTCCCGGAACGCCACCGGAGGCTGTGATAGCTCGTGCAATCGGGAATCCGGGGACGTTGACTTGGCAGACCGCCACAAGCTCCAGACGGCCATTGATTGGACGCCAGTCGCCTGAAGGTGAGGATGCACGGAATGCACGGATCTGAGAAGGTGTGACTTCAGGTCGGAGGGCACCAGCTACCCAGATTCCAAACTGGTCTTCTCCAGCAACAACGTCGGCCACAGCGGACGCCGTGTCATCGTAGTGCTTGATAGCCTCATCAGCAGACGCTTGCAGGGACGCGTGTCCGCCTGCTAGAGTAAGCTGACCGACCTGAATGTCACCCTCGTCCGTACGGAGAACACCGTTACGGAAGTATGCGTACTGGGATGCAGAGCGCGGGGGCTTGACATTTCGTCCCGGCATACCGATGTGGGAGGTCTGCCATGCGGCAATGTGCCCGAAGACACGCCCATCATCGGTGATGTTCAGCGGTGTCGGACCCTTCAGGGCCGGATCTTTGAACCAAGACTTTGGCGGGACAATAGGGGCAGCGGATGCAGCAATGCTGGCAAGCTGGTATTCGTAATCTTCTGGAATTTCCTCGTAGATGCCATCCTCAACGGGTGCAGCTTCAAGTTCCAGAGTTGGCTCTTCTTCGATCATGATAAAGCACTCCTGAAATGCTGGTTTTGGTACAATGGTGATTCCCATCAGGCGTGCGGCCTTTACGGTAATCTTTTCGTTCTCAATGGTGTTTTTGTCAGACAACTCTTTGTCTTCGTCATTTGGTTTTTCAACCTGTGCCTTGAACTTGTCAAGGTCAACAGACACACCACGGAGGAATCCGCCACGTACCATGCGCTCAGCCTCGCGGCCAAATGCACCGACATCAAATACTCCACGTGCATTTCCAAGGGAACCGTCGTCAAAAACCTCAATAGTGTCAATACGCCCGACGACTACTGATCCGTCGTGTCCGGAACTGGTTTTGATCTGCCACATTAGGGGTAGCGGAAGGTTTCGGACTGTGATAGAGTTCTTAGTAAAGGATCGCTCATCACCTGATGCGGTCTCTGTAGGGATAGCAACAGGGATAATGAAGCGGGCACCGGAGGAATCAACGGCGGAAGCTAGAAGGGATGCGACAACCGGCTCATTGCCCTTGTCATCCACCCACTTACCAAGCTCCTTGTCTAGTGTATAGATAGGTACTTCAATCTCCTGCTCGGCGCAGAATTCGAAAGCACCAGCAGCGGCAGAAGCAACCATGGCTTCATCATATTCAAGGGACTTGACGACTGTTTCGTCAATCTGAGGCATGATCTTCAAGTTACTTCTTCTTTCTCGGGACGTACTGTCCGGTTGCAACATCGTGCGTGTGGTTGTAGACGCCGAAGAGGTCTCTGTGGTAGGATTGTGCAAGCCCCCACGCCCTCTCAGGCCCAACGTATTTGGACAGGTGACGGTGGCAGCGTGTAAGATCACCCGGAGTACCCCAACGGATCTTCAAGGCACCCTTGCCGGTGGTCCAGTAGGCGCGGAGCTTTCCTTCATTACCGTGTCCGTGACCCTTGGAAACACCAGAGGCAACGATGATTTCCCCAAACTCACCATAGACTGACTGGGAAGCGCCTAGTTCACCGATCTCGGCTAGAGAAAGTTCTCGCCAGTCGGCAGGAACAAGGTCCATACGGTTGAGGGCACGTGCACGCTTTCGGATGTGGGCCTTGACACTAAGCTCCGGTGTTGCACCAGATGCAACAACTGCATCCTGTAGGTCCACTTCATCAATTATAGTGTATGATCCATCGGGAAGTGCGAAACCGGAAGCGGCAATCGGGGTCTCTCCGGGCTGTACAGCATCCTCTGAGGAAACTTCAGCAACATCCGTACCCGAGTCGTGGGCATCGATCTGAGTTAGAACGGTCTTGACCGTCTCTGGATCTGGTAGCTCAACAACAGGAGGCGGGGTGTTGCCCTGAAGAATGGTTAGAGTATCAGGAGAAGGCTTCCATGCCCCCTGTGAGCGGATGAAAGCATTCGGCTGGCCGTTCTGCTTTACGATGGCGATAGCATCCATGACGGCAGTCTTGTCGATTTCGTCTACGATGGCGAAGTACAGAGCCTCATCGGTCGGACCTGTAGCTGAATCCTCGACAGCCTGATCTTCTTCAGTGTGCTCGGGAGCGTCAGCAGGCGCAGCGGGATCGGCAGGGCCTTCCGCAGCAGCCAATACAGGGGCCTCAGACGCCGTTGAGAGCCATTCAGCTACTCGGGCGGCAGGATCGGCCACGAGAGGCAGCGCAACAGGCAGGCGGGCCTTCTGGACCCCTGCTACAGGCTTGTCCTCAGGCTGGGCCGGAAGAGCGGCATCCGGGGTCTCACCGAATTTTCCTCCAGCGCCTCGCCCCTGCTTCTTCGCGTTCTGGGAACGCTCCACAGGCGTATAGACACCATCCCCGGCAGCGGCAATGATAGTGTATGCACGATCAAGTGCCTCAAAGTCAAGCTCGGAAGCAGCCATGGAGAAGACGTTGCGCTCTTCCGGGTCGGCATCCAAAATATCGTACTCTTCGGCAGTGCCGGAATCCAGCCAGTGGGCGAGCGTATCAGCCGTCATCTCGTCAATCGGGATGATCTGAGGCTCGTCCACTTCTGCCATGTCCATATCAGGAATGATGGCAAAGCCGTCCGGTGTCCATGCGTAAACAGCGCCACTTTCATAGTCTACAGAAATAAGGCGGTTGATGATAGTGGAGCCGGGGATGGAGCCAAGGGCGAAGTACGCAAACGTGTCATCATCGAACTGGTACTTAGGGTGGCCCTGTGTCTCTGTCTCGTCTGGTGCGTAGAGTTCATCGTCGGTTGGGGCAACAATCTTCGAAGCCCATTTGCGGCCCTTGTAGCCCCCACGGAGGCGTTCTGAGAGGTCATTCTCACAGAAGAAACCGTGCACCCATTGCACATCAGAAAGAGATACAGTAGAATCATTAGCAAGACGGTTCGCTACAGCGAGATCGGCCTCTGGAAGATCCGTAGAGAGGCTTGAGATAGTGGAAGCGATTTCATTCTTGACAGCTTCAGGCACACGGAAAGGCTTTTCCTCGTCCAGAACCTCAACGGAGGCGGCTACAGGGGTAGTCTCGGCAGGAGCAGCCTGCCCTCCACCTTCCGGAGCGGTGTCAGCTTCACCCTTGTTCTCGGCAACCATGGCGTCAAAATCGCCCATTGCTTCGCTGCCATACTGGCCAAGGGATCGGCCACCGGGCGCGAAAAGCTGGAACATGATCGGGTTTCCACCGGTCTTGTCATCGTGAGGCTCTGTACCATCTAGAAGCTTGTTCTCTGCTCCCTGTGCTGTATCCTCGTACTCAGCGGAGAGACCGTAGCCGTCTGCACGCTCGATGTATGCCTTCTGGTTCTCCTGCATGACCTTCTTGTATTCTTCACCCTTGAAGACGTTAGAGAAGTTGTTGTCCTTGTCATAAATTCTGTCACTGTCTTCAGGCAATGTGGCCTTCGATGCGAGGACTCGAATAGCGCTAGGGTCAAGAATCCTCTGTGTAACGGAGCCGTCTCGGTTCTTCTGATCGACATACGCTTTGCCGTCCACAACGCTGGTAACCTTACCAGACTGCTCTAGGCCGTCCATGCGGAAGCGGACGTTGGCTCCCAGAGAGATCCAACGCCCGAAGCGGTCACGAAGCTGCTTTTTGGCTTTGGTGCTTCTCCAGTGGTAATCGTTGGCAAAGGCTGCGAGTGGATCGGTCAGAGTTGATCCAAGATCGTTTTCATTTTTCAACAGAAGCCGTCCTGATTGCGGTGATAAAAGTTTAATCTAAGTATATCATACCGCAGGAACGTAAAGAGGGCAGCGGATTTCTCCACTGCCCTCTTCACTATTTAGACTAGGTAGTCCTGAATGACTTCCTTGGTGATCTTCGCATCCTGTGACCTCAGACGGTCCCAGTACTCCACGAAGTCCTCGGAGACATCGGCCAGAGTCTGGTCAAAGATCCTTGGCTCATCCTGATCCGGCTGGACCGGGTACCAGTGGCCCTTGTGACGTACAAGTACGTTCTCGTCCGTGGTCTTGACCAGTTCCAGTACCTCACCGGTTCTGGAGATCGTGACAGAGACGGTGCCCGGAACCTTCTCCGGGTCGTTCTCGTCGCGGATCTGCTTCAATGTGGCGGCTGTCTCGGGAGAGATGTCGAAGTAGAATTCGTCATCCCCCTTGGTCTTCGACAGCGCCAGCATCTCAGGGTTAGCCAGAATGTCGTCCGGATGGGAGCCGGTGACCAGCGCCTGACGATGGATCGCCTTGAGATCACCCCATGTTACGTCCTGCTCCAACATTATACTGCCTTCCCGTCGATGGATACTACTTCGTTATTTACAGATACTACACCAGACTGGCTAAGAATTGCAAGTCGCCTCATGAGTTCTTGGTGAACCAGCTTGGAAAGTTCCTTCGCTTCCGCACCGTTCATCTCAACATCTTGGAAGGATTCAGCAACAAGCTCCACTGGGTAGATAGCCCCAAACTGCAAAGAGTAGCCCGAAAGCATGTGGTTGTTGAAGAGTTCCTGCCCCAGAGCGGAGTCGTTCTTCGTGACCTCACGGCCCAGAACCTCAGACACCATTTCCAGAACCTTCTTCTCACTGATAACACCTGTGAAGTAGTCTAGCACGTGTCCGAACTCGTGGGTAGTGGTGGCCTCGACTTCCTTACCCGGTTCAACCTTGTTATTCCAGCGAGTTACCTGTCCTTCCTTCTTCAAGCGGACGAACGTGTTGTAGCTCTTGGCAGTGCTGAATCCGACTCGCGTACCTACGTGTCCGTATGAGGGGTCGTCATTACTGTTGCTCGGCTGTCCATTGACTCCGTAATCCTTTGGACCGTACGACAGGGCTGCTGCGTTGGCTCCGTTGGGGAATTCCTCGGTTCCTACCCATGCCATGCTTTCCTGAAGCATTGGGTATTTGTTGAACAGCTTGGAAACAGTTCCGGCATATTCTCTAGCGAGACGTAGGTCGGTCGTCCTTGGGTCAAGATCAAACACCATTCCGCCGTAGGTGTCGTTCATTTTCCTCGCAATCTCATCTACACTAGTGTAGCCTGAGAAATCGAGGTCTGTTGAAGTGTCCCAGTTCTTCGTACGGACGGTGGTGACGTTCTCCGGGTTGTATGTAGGAGGCCTTCTGTAGGCCGAATACAGTCCGTCACCGCGAGCGTGCTGAATTTCGATGGTGTTCTTACCGTAGGCAACCTCAGGCTTCATGATCCCGGCAATCTTGCCAAGGTATTCACCCTTAAGGTCGTAGATTCTAGCACCAGTGACGAACTTTTCGCCCCTTGAGTTAGTAGTCTGGTTGACCGCCACCCTTGGACTCTGCACCGCGATAGGATCGACGTTCAATGCATTGAATGGTGACGACTCCCTGTCATACTCACGGAACAGGGTATCGATGCCGGTGTACTTATCCATATCGGAGCCGAACACAGCATGAATCTCCCTCGGATCGCCCTTCAGGCTTGCTGGACGCTCACGCTTAGGAACTACGGAGACGGCCTCACCTTGGCCCTTCTTCACGAACGCCATAGTAGTATTCGCACTGAAGTTGTTCAGGTTGTTGTGTGTCAGTCCAGTACGCTGGCCGCGTAGAACTTCAGCCCATCGTCCGTTCTCCTTCACATAGGAAATGTTAGGAGTCTTAGCAAATGTGACCTCAGAACCCTCAGGGAGCTTGAAGAGCTTCATGTGGCGGGTGCGGGTGTCCGGGTATTCGTCCCAGCCTTCTGCTGCGTGGTTAGGGGTTCTCCAGTCGCCGTCACCAGAAGAGTCGATGATGTTGTATCGGGTGACCCCTGCATTCAGGGCACCCATCTCATCGGTCTTCCAGAAGCCGTCAGCCAGCTTTGTCCAAACCTTAGTTCCGCCGTCCCAGTGTCCGTTGGTAGTGACAGTACCACCAAGCGGAATAGAGTTCAACCACTCTTCGTTGTCCGGAGCTTCGTTCCTTGTGTCGCGCTTTCCGTTTGGATCAACCTTGACGTACATCTGGACACGTGAGATGGCCGGAATGTACTGGTGGAATCCATCAGGGGTTGTGGAGCCGTCATCGTTCAACTCATACCACATGAAGTCTTCGCCCTTTTTGATGCGGTACTTGACTCCACCGGTCTTGTTGTGGTACGTTACGACAGACCCTGTCGGGTACAGCATTGACAGGACCATAGTGTCTGACGGATCGCCCGGAAGAAGTTCACCGTGCGGTGAGACAGGTCCGCTCTTGCCAACCGGATCTCCACCTTCGATTCCGGTCTTGACCGAAAGCTTCTTCTTAGGTTCAGGATCAGTGAACTGTCCTGTAAGCTTCACCTTCGGGGCAGGAGCCGGTTCAGGGGCTACAGGTTCCGGAGCAGTTGGAGCGGTAGGTGCAGTCGGCTCTACAGCAGGCGGATCGACAGGCTCAGGAGCCTTCTCCCCACCGCTGTCCTTACCGAACAGGGCGTTAGCCTGTGAACGGCTCTGAGTTCCATCGGCCCAGTCAACCGCAACAGAAGTTGCGCCAACGTAGATCGACTTGACCTTTCCGTCACCCTTCTTGGCGTGAGAGATAGTGTCACCGATCTGGTAGACCTTGCCGTCACGTCCCACGAAGTACGGGAGACCTGTAGCAGGATCAACACCGGCAGAACCAGCTACGAGGTTCTGTACGACAGGCGCTGGTACCGGATCGGCACCTTCGTCAATAACAGAGACCTTGTGTCCTCTGGCGATAACCTCAGTTCCGTCTTCCTTGCGGATGCGGACTGTACCAGCAGAAGGAATCACCTTGATAACTGTACCAGTGTACTTCGGGTGACGCACCTTCGTGCCTTCTTCCAGATCCTTACCGTCCAGAGACTTGACCTTGACACCGGCCATGTTGGTCCTCGTGCGGGTCTTTGGCTCGGTCGGCGCAGGAGCAGGAGCAGGAGCAGGAGCAGGAGCATTGACCGGCTCTGGTGCCACAGGGGCAACAGTAGGCTCAGGTGCTACCGGCTCAGTGCGCTTGATCTCCGCAACGTCCGTACCTCCAAGGCGGCTCTCGCTGGCTGCGTAGTAGTCGTCAAGCTCGTTCTCCAGTGACTTAACATCACCTTCAGCTTCACCCTTGTAGACCTTTGTGATCAGCGCTTCAAGCTCATCTACACGCTTTTGCTCAGCCTCAGTGTACCCGTTCTCGTTGTAGCCGGGAACAGGTGTTGGCTCGGCAGGCTCCACAGGAGCAGGCGCAGAGACAGGCTCCGGTTCCGTAGGAACATCAACTGGTTCAGGATCAACTGGTGCAGGTTCCGCAGGAACGTCCACTGGCTCAGGGTCTACTACATCAACCGGCTCGGGAGCGGTAGGTGTGGTGTCAACTGGGTCCTTTGGTGATTCTACAGGATCTACCTTGGGTGTTGCAACCTTGTTTGGATCTCCACCGTTAGGGCTGGTGTGATCGTAGATCCAACCGAGAACGCCCGGATCGAGTTCCTTGGCTGCACGAGTCACCGCAACGTAGGCGAGCTTGTATTCAGCAGGGTCCTCAGGGAATTCCAGTGCACCCGTCTTCGGGTTTTCACGCGGCACGAAGAAGTCATCACCGATACGAACGCGATCCCATTCAAGTCCCTTGGACTTGTGAGCCGTGGACACGGTAACATCGAATTCACCGAAGTACGCTGAAAGCTGCTGTGCGGCTTCCGCGTCATCAGTGTACCAGCGACCGGTCCTCTTGTCCTTGGTGAATCCCATGGTCTCAAGTCCACCCTTGCGGTGGTACGCGTACATCTGGTCAGACCAGCTAAGAGACCTGTCAAAGGCTTCAGGGGCACGGATCTTACCGATTTCCTGACTGAAGTTCTCCACAGCATACTGCTTGTTGCGTCCCTCCCATTTTGCTTGCATCTTAGGGTCAGGGTGGACATCGACAGGTGTAATGTAGGTGCGGTCACCTTCCTTTGTGACCTCTACGCCCTCAGACTTTGCAACCTTGACAACAAGCATGTTGATAGCCTTGACAGCGTTGTCCATCTTGCGCTGCTTGGCGCGTGCAATCTCGTCAGCATCAAGGCGTGAGAGGGAGTACGCGTCCACAACGTCGAAGAGGTTGACGATTTTGTTGAGGCTCTTATCTCCACTGTTCCAAGCACTGAGAACCTGTCCCCAAGTCTTGAACCCAATGAGGTCATCGTGGGGAGAGTCCAGCGGATCTTCATCCATCAGGCCTTGTACAGTCTTGACCAGCTTGGTAAGATCTTCCTTGGTACCGTTCGGTGCCGAAACCCTACGTCCACGCTCAGCTTCTTCGAGGATGACTGTAATCATACCGGCATTGGTGCGGACCAATACTGCGTCAGCATCTTCCATACCGTATGTGATTTTAGATTCGCCACCGCCACCGACAACACGGTCCTTGGACCCTAGGAATTCTAGGAATCGGTTACCGATATCGGCAACCTCGGGACCGAAGCGCCATGACTTGTTCAGTGGAAGCTCAATGTCTCCATCTGCCTCAGACAGGTAGTCAATGTTCTCAGCGAACGCGTAGATTGCTTGGTTCGGGTCACCAACGATGACCTTCTGCATCTTCTGGTCAGCAACAACCTTGGCGAGAACAGGAGGGGTATCCTGAGCCTCGTCAATGTAGAGGATGTTTGCACCCTTCTTGTTGCCACCGGAGCCGTCTGTAAGGTCAGGGCGGGAAAGTGCCCACACCTTACGGTAAACGTCGTGAGTGATGCGGAAGTCACCAGTCTCTGAGTTAAGATCATCCCAGTACTTCTTGGCAAAGTCAACTACGGCCTGCTTGGAGTCCTCATCAACTTCGAATGAGTCCGGGACATGCTCGATGCCGATCTCATCCTTGTCACTGAGTGCGAACTTCTCCACAGTCTTCTTGACAGCAAGGACAGCCGTGGTCTTACGCATATCCTGACCACCCTCAGACTTGACATCCCCATCGTTGATGTCCAGCATTGAGGCGATCCTGCCGCTGTTGGTGACCGTGTACTTAGGCTCCCAGTCCGTTGCCTTTCCGTTCTTGTCGAACTTCTTAGGCTTTGTGGGGTCACCACCGTTGAGACGGGCAATCAGGTGAGGCGCATTCTTGAGTGCCCACTGGTAAGCTACACCGTGACCGGTCTTAGCTTCCACTGGAAGGCCCTTCATGCGCTCTTCAGCTTCCTCCTGCACAGTCTTGTTGAAGGCAATGTAGATAGCCTGCTTGCCGTGCTCCTTGATGCGTCGTGAGAGCGCAACAAGGGTGGAGGTCTTACCGGTTCCGGCCATGGCCTGAACCTTCGTGTCAAGACCACCGAGAACGGCGTCAATAACGTCCTGCTGCTGCTGAGTCGGCGGGTACTTCTCCCCCGGAACCGTCTCCGGAGTACGGCGGATGATTCCCTCAGGGAAGACACTCGCTGGCTCGGGTTCGGGCTTCGGGATCGCGTTGAGATCTTCTTCCGTTGCCGGAGACACCTTTAGGGTATAGAATTTCTGACCATGCTGCTCAGAAACCTCTACACTATCAACCTTGAAGGATGAATCACGTGCAAGAACGGATTCCTGCTGGTGGCTCCACGACTCGTTCTCGATCTTGGAGTAGTCGATGGCAAGGGCGTTGTGGCCCTTGGGAAGGTTGACTTCCAGAACAACCGGAACGGGATCAGTCGGACCCGGCACACCTGTAAGTCTGCTGGACTGGTAGGCAAATGAGCCAGCAATGTCCTTGTCAGAGGATACGGATGTGAATCCCTTGTCATTGATGATCGACCCGGCAACAAACTTCTCAGCCTCAGCAGCGTTGATCTGGAGGCCACGGAAGAAGGTAGTATCCTTCTCCAAAGGAGAATGTGCAATAGCGTCATCCATGACATCAATCACAGTATCGGTGTAACCCGGTGTGGCTGCTTCAGAATCATTTCCGTTACGGATGTAATCGTTGACGCTCTTGAAGCTGTTCTTGATGTAGTGGTTGACGGCAGGAACGAACTCTTCCTCACCGTACTTACTGTCCTCAGGATGCGTAGCGCCTCCCTCAAGCATCTCAGAGGGTAGACCCTCCTTATCACCTGACTCAAGGAAGCGAGCTACGCTGTACCACTCACCGTCTTCATTCTTGGCAAGACGGTATCCATCACTGTCAACAATGACAGCGCCTTCAGGAAGATCGTCAAGGTCTTCCTTGCTTAGAGTTGGTCGTCCTGATAGTCCGGTGTCCGATCCAGAGCCGGTTCCTTCTCCGTCACCTGTGCCGTCTGTCCCGGATGCAGGATCGTTATCTGTTCCTCCGTCCCCACCAGTCGGTCCCGAAACGCTCGGTCCTTCGACGGGATCGGCTTCTGTTCCGGCTGGCTCTGGGGTTCCGTTGCTGGTTCCTGATTCTGTTCCATTTTGTCCTTCTGTAGGTTTGGTGGCAGGGTTGTTTAGCCCAAGTTCCTCGCGGAACTCAGGGGTGTCCAAGAACACACCAGCCCTATCGCTGGTGCCCCCTCGGTTGGAGTATAGGTCAAGCTTCTCGATTTGTCCATCAGAGTGCTGAAGTTCGACACGAGTACCGACAACTTTTCCGATGGAGGTCTTGTTCTGACCCATGATCGGAGTTGCTTTGGTAACGATTGCAGACTTACCGGAGAACTTTACAGGTTCCTGCCTAGCAACCTTGCTTTGGATTGACTGGATGACTCCCTCAGACCCGTTAGGGCGGCTGGCGGTGAGAAGCCTGTCACCTTCGCGGATGCCGTCGCTTGTACGGAAAGCGTTTGCCGGGGCAGGGATCTCCATAGGTTCGAACGGTGTAAGGGCAGCAATTGCCTCACGTCGCTGGTCTCTAGCAGTCTGAACACGAACGCGGTCCTCGTAGGCTACGCGAGCGTCGTCCATTCCGGACTTGATCTTGTTCTCAAGATCGCCTTCGGAGATCTTGGCACGACGCGCCACCACACCGTCAGGTGCGACAACCTCGATGTAGCCGGGGTACTTCTCAGATTCGCGTACCTTGAAGCCGTCTGGAGTCGTCTCAAGGTATTGAAGGTGGCTTGTTTCGACAGGCTCGACAGCGGCAGGCTCCGAAACAGTCGGGCCATCAACAGGTGCCTGTGTCTGGGTATCGACAGGCTCAGTGGAGGTACCAGCGTCCGTTCCGCCCTTGTTGGGATCACCAAGCACAGAGACAGCGGCACGGTTGGTCAGGACAACGTATTCCTCGTCGTCACCGTACGGGTCAATCGGAGGAACGGTGTAACCGTCAAAGCCACGTGCGGACGCATAGCGGCCCATATCACCCTCGGCCAAGAACATACCAGCCACGTCATTTTCGGCAACAGCCTTCTCAAAGTCGGCCCTACGCTCCTTCTCAAGAGCGGTGCCGTCTGCAACGTTGGCGTCCGGATTCAGCTTCATCTCCATAAGAGCGCCGCCGTCAGCCCTCTTGAAGGACTCACCACGGAACCTGTTGGTGGATGTGTAGATACCGGACCCGCTTCCGCCCTCTCCAACCCAGTTAGGGCCGGTGTTGAAGCGGTTAGCCTGTTCCTCTGAGGACACTCCACGGTAGAGCTTCTTGCCCGGAAGGGCGTCAAAGTCTGCCTTGGAGACGACCGTAGGGGCACCATCAAGTCCGTTCATCTTCTGAACAGCAGCAGTGATGTAGTTACCGGCGTTCTTGATCTCTTCGGAACCAAGCACAGAGGTAAGCTCTTCAATCGAGTCTTTCCAGTCCGCCATGGTGGACTTGCGTCCGGTGTTGGACGCAGGAGCATCAACCGGATCAGGCTCAGTCAGTTTCGGAGCGGCAGGAGCCTCTACAGGCTTCGGTGCCGTTGCAGTCGGCTCCGGCTTGGGAGCAGGCTGAGGCTCCGGTGCGTTCTTACGCTCTTCACCGGCACGCATCATCTGTGCAAGCTGATTGGCAAGCTGGTCGGCCTTCTCAAAATTACCCTGAGACTCCGCACGTGCAATCATGCGGGTCAGTGCGTCAGCGGTTGTCTGCTCTTCAGCAGTCAGACCGTTCTCATTGTATGACGGAGCAGCCGGAGTGTCAACCGGTTCAACAACAGCCGGTTCCGTAGACTGGCTATTCTTTGCCGGGTCTGTGGAACGGATCTTGTTGACAGTCTTGTGGATATCCTTTCCGACTTCCTCAGCGGAATCGTACTTGCTCGGAATCCAGTTGCCAACGTCATTTCCCTCAAGGTCGGTGACGTTGTAGCTCCACTCGCCGTCACCCTCCGGGCGTCCGGCAACAGTGTAGTCAAGACCGTCCTTGGCGGTGAAGGTGAAGGTGGCCTCATCGAGGGCAGCAGCAAGCTCGTCACCCTCAAGTCCGGCACTTTGAATGTCCTCCATATCCTGTTCGATACGGGAAACACCCTCAACGACATCATCTACAGGAGTAGTCTCGTTGCCAACATCATTCGGGTCTGTATTTACCGGATCAGCTTCTACCGGATCGTTCTCCCTGTAAAGATGGTTGTCCGGCTGGTTGTACGCATTATCGTACTTCTTGATGTCTGCGGCGAGATCTTCAGGAGTGATCTTGTTGTTGGGGTTGCTTGGAAGGAAGATAGCCTGAGGGTACTGTCCATCTCCCATGGAACTGTCATCGATGATTCTGTTGTCTTCACCGATCCACTTGTTATCGGCAAGCTTCACATACTCCGCGAACTGCATCTTATCATCTTCAGAAGTACCATAGACTAGGGTACCCACCGGAAGACGCTTAGCATCCTCAGGCATGAAGTGGTCAGACTCCCAGTCAGCCCCGCTTGGGTACGGCTCACCGGCCTTCTTCTTATTGATGTAGTCAGGGGCGTAAGAATCCTTCTCAGCCTTGGACATCTTCTTAGGCTGAGCGGCCTTCTTTGAGGCCTCTGACGGCTCAGCAGGAGCGTTCGGCTCCACCGGTTCGTTTCCGGCCTCCGGGCCGCTTACAGGGGCCTCTACGGGCTTTGGAGCCGTACCGGATTCCTTGTCGTTCTTGAGGTTGGTCTCACCAACACCCTTGACGACATCCTTGTTAAGGAGGACATACTGGGTACGACCGAGAAGGTCCTTACCCTTGATGACATCGGCGCTCTTGGCAGCTTCCGCACGGTCCTGTTCGGAGAGGCGGTCGATCTGCTGGCTTCCACGGTCATCGATTCGGGCGTTCTTGTCGATGGCGAAGCCGTGCATGGCACCGTTACGCTCCATGGCGTACTTGTCAGACCAGCTTTTGGAGGACTCGTCGGTGAGGTAGAATCCGCCGAAGGACTGTCCGCGCTTGTTCTGCTGGCTTCCGTTGCGGTTGAGGTCGATGTTATCGAGGGTTGTACCCTCAGGTAGACCGCCATGGTAGAGAACAGTGTCTCCGTCAGCCTTGGCCTGCTTCTCAAGGTCTTCCAGCGACACGTTGGCCTTGGAAGGTTCCGGAGCGTTTGCAGGGGCCTCTACGGGCTTCTTGCCGACCATCGGAGCGGGGGTCCACGCGTTGAGGGTGATCGGAGTGTTGGTGACATCCTCATCGGTCAGGCCGGAGCCACCATCGGAATCCTCCCACTGGTTGTCACCGGTCTTGGTGAACGTGAGGGCACCTTCAGGGCGCTCGGCAACAAGCTTGTCTCCCTGCTGAGCAGCAGAGACCTTGGCAGCGTTGTTGTTCTTGCGGCGGGAATCCATGATGTCACGTTCAACATCGACAGGCTTGTCAACAGGCTTGTCAACAGGATCAGCGGCAGGCTTGGAAGCACCATCCGATGAGCCGTCAGAGTTGAACTTGTAACCGGCAGACTCAAGGGACTTCTTCAGACCCGGAGTTGCCTTGATGATGTCGTTACGGAGACCAACGGTAACCGTCTCGCGTCCGTCCGGGGCCATGTAGCCCTCAGGAAGCCTGACAATGGCATAGCGGTCAGGGACAATGGACTCGACAGTTCCGAGACCCTTGCCCTCTGCAACGCGCTCCACACCACGACGGTTCCACTTGGCACCGATGGAGAACGGCTTGGAGTCGTCCGTACCGTCAGGTGCAATCAGTTCGTCGCCAACCTGAAGATCTCGGGCAGGCGTGTAGATGCCCTCCTGATCGGCGCGGCCAAAGTAGAACTTGCCGTCAGAAGTCTTGGTGGACTTGTAGCTGTTCTCATCGTTCTCGTCAACAGCGTTCGGGTAGGTGCGCTCTTCAAGAGGCATCTTCTCGTCGTGCGGATCAGGCTCATTGCTTCCATCACCAAACGTGTGGTCTTGGAAGGTGTCAGCGTTCTTGACCATGGCTGACGAGGACACAGTGCCGGAAGGGGTTCCGTTGGAGAGGATGTGGTTCCAGTTGTCGCCCTCACCCTTGGTGAAGGTTGCAACGTCCTTGTCAGAAGTAAGGCGGGTACCGGCAGGCATCTTGGCCATGTCCTGTGCGGAAACCTCGCTGAGCTTCTTGCCCATGAACCCGGACTCGTCCGCCACAGGTGCAGCAGGCGCGTCAGAGACAGCCTTCGGCTTCTCAAACTCAGGGGTATCTGCCTTGGACTTTCCTCCGTTGAGGTCAAGTTCAGCCTTGGACTCGATAACCTCAATGTTGTGGGCAGGAACGGAGACAACCTTGCCGCCAAATTCCTTATTCAGACGGACAATGGCGTTGCCGCCCTCACCGTCAACAACCTCTCCGGAGATCTCCTTTTTGAACTTCGAAGAGTACCATTTTACTCCCCTGCCCATCTCGATCCATCGACCTTTTTTATCTCGAAGCTGTAGCTTTACGAGTGCTCGGCGCTTCGCAGCGCTCATGTTCCATGCCATGTATTACGGCTCCATCAGTGTAGGAGGGGCTTGCTCATTACTTGGTGTTTGTTCTATTGTATCAGACCCAGCCGGAGTTGCCGGTCCTGCCGGTGCTCCTGCCGCCGCTGGGTCACCACCTAGAGCGGTTTGCAGCGCATTGGCACTCGCTGGATCAGACATTGCAAGGGCTTGATCCTTTGCTTCATTTTTCAGTTCCTCCGGAATAAGGGAGTTCATGAGGGTTTCAGACATTGCGTCGGAAATCGCTGCACGCTCTTCAGCCATGCGCTGTGCACGCTCAAGCTGGGTCGGTGCGTCAGAGTCGGTGAAGCCGTTAGCACGGCGCAGAGCACCTTCGGAGATTGCCTTCATACCGTAGAGTGTAACAGCAGCCTCAGCCTTGGACGGCTTGGCTGTGATCGCTGAAGGATCATACCACACAACCGCACGGTTGATCTGATCCTCAGACCAGATTCCCTGTGCACGAAGAGCCGGACGGAGGAACCCAATGGTGAGGCAGTCAACAATCATAAGGATCAGCGGCTCAATGTGGGCCTTGTAAAGCTGCTCTTCAATGATGATAGCGTTTGAGTATTTGACAGAGGACATACCGGCAGCAACATCCTTGGGGATGTCCAGCCCNCCAAGGATACGCTCAAGCAGGCGCTCGGCNCGTGCGGCAAGCTGTGGGTCAAAAGAGCGCTCAAACTTGATGTGGACAATCTTCTCGCCCAGATCCTCGGGACCACGGACCACGAGAGGAACAACAGCGGACGCAGAGCCGACATCCTCAATCGGAGTGACCATGGCCGTAATGAGTTCTTCCTCAAAGGAATCCTCAACGTCCTCAGCCACCAGAGGGGTCTCGCCCTCTTCGGTCATCTCCCCTTCACTCTGGGTGACGTTGGAGAGGCCGTCAGGGACGAACAGGAGACCACCGTTGAGCCTTGACTTGGCTGTGGCAGATGCNGTACGGTCTACAAGGAGAAGCTGGTCACAGATGTCCAGCACNCCGCGAAGGGAGGAATCCGCCTCATCNGAGTAACGTGGGTGGTTNCGCCAGATACGGGANATGAATCCGTTGTTTGGAAGCCTGACGAACTCGGCAGGCTTGGCGTCACGTCGCGGCTTGATGGCGACCTGAGCGTTGCGTCCTGATGTCGTGGTGATTTCCTCGACGGAACGGATCTGGTACTTGGCCTGTTCTCCGGTGGTGAATCTGGCAGGCTCATGGACCAGCCAGCACTCGCCTGTGACGAACATGTTCAGTGCAGCGTTACGGAGCAGGCCGGAAGTACCACCGTTGCCGGACTCAAGCAGGTACAGGATATCCTCTGCCTGCTGGACGAATTCTGGGTCGAGCTTTTCCATCTGACTGATCTCGGATGGGATATTGGCGCTCTTGTCCACATACCCTACATACAGGTTGATTCTGGACATGATAGAGGCAACAAGGTTCGCGGTGTACTTGATCTCACCAATAAGATCATAGTACTCCCACGCCTCTTGCTGCCACTTATCTGCCTGTCGGCGCTTATTGATAGCGTCAACTTCTTTTTTGTTCTTCATATCGACACGCGCAGCGGAAGCTGTCAGCGGTCGTGGTGCGTTGTAAGACTGAGGAACAATTGCCTCATCAGAAGGCTTAGAGTTTCTTCTATCAAAAATCGATGAGGCCATGTCATCTCCGGGAAGAATTGAGTACGTTTACACCAATTCTACCATGACATCATAGACCTCTAGTGTATGCTGTTCCCGTCAGGTATGAAGCTGTCAAGGTTCCAGAGACGATATCAGCGGTCTTCGGATCAATTCTCCGCAAGGTGAAGATGGCCGCTCCTGCCCAGATCGATACGCACCATGGGCACGTAATCAGGTAGGAGATCTTCGAACCTCTCGGGAACTTCTCAAAGATGTAGTTCCTGAAGTCTTCTGTGATCTTATCATCCATGACCAGCTTGGTCAAGCGGTGCGTTGCCACGATATCGTTTGCCAATGTTACGAGCTTGTTCACTGTGCCGCCTGAGGTTGTACCGGGTTGAAGACTTTGGAGGACATGTGGGAAGCGCACATACTCGTTCCCTGCCACATATAGGCCACGTGGTTCTCTGCGGGGGCTTCCAGATTCTCGTGCAGACAGTAGACGCAGCCGAACTGGACTGGTGTTTCTGTGCTGACCTTGCCAATGATTCCGAAGTTGGGGGCCTTAGGTGTGGCGAAACCCATGTATATTCCTTTACTTTCCTAGTTGTGCTACAAATGGTACACCGGCAAACGGGTGAAGGCCTCGGAGACGGGAACCACAGCCACAGTTGAGGGCGCGTTCAATGAAGTATAGCCCGTCCCCGGTCTGTACGGTGTATCCGGTCTTGTTAGTGCCTGAGAACCCCTGTAGAGGTTCTGAGACAAGGGCTTTCGGGCCGTCTATGGTGTCATCGATGATGTAGAGGTAATTGTCGGTGACGATGACACGGTATTCCTCGTGTTTTGGCTCAAAACTTCCCACGCTGNTGAAAACCTTGGCGGGAAACAGATCCAGATTGATGAATGCTGCTGGCTGTACGTCGATGGTGAATGCCATTAGTTGAACTTNCTGAGTCGCTGTGCTATGGCTGAGCGGGATACTCCGCACGCTTCGGCCANTTGTGTCAAGGTGATTCCGTTGACNTGATAAGTATACAGCTTTGATTCCAGAATGACTGCCGAACGACGTGCTGGTGCGTTCTGGTCTGTGTGTCGTCTGATTGTTGAGGCTTCNTCAGCCAGTTCCCGGAGAGCCTGACACTCTTCNTCGGAGAGGNTTTTTCTTACTGTGCCGCTCGTTCGCTCCTTGGGAGGCGGTGTCGGCATCCATTCTACTTCAGGTAGGGGGNTGTGGTTGTANTTTCTCTCCCACCCCTGTACTGCGGTTCGGGATACCCCGAGTGGTTCAGCAATGGCCCTCAGGGGCCAGTTCCGGGTTCGTATCGCCATGACTAGCGCGTAGAACTTTTCCTTGTCTGTATCCCTGAGGGCCACCAACTGTTGTACGGTTTCCGGAGACAGAGAAGGAAGGTTATTATCTGTTGACATATACACTCCTTTTGTGCTTCCAGTATACCACTTATTTCTTGATCGTGTCAAGTTCCTCGATGCGCTTTTTGGCCTCATCGAAGCTGAAACGCATGGTGTAGTTATTCAATGACGACATGCCCTGATGCAGTCCGCGAACGTCACCAACGGTCTGGTTCTCGTCCTCGTGGGCGTAGGTTCCATACATGGACATGTGGTAGTGGCCATGGATCAGAAGCCTTGGCGTGGTCACGTTTGTGACTTCAGCCAGCCGGTCACGGTGGTCGTTACAGTACGCAAGGGAATCCTCCCCGAAGTACTCAATGGCTTCCATCTGGCCGCGAAGGTCATCCGTGACAGAGTTAGGGGCCGTACGCGGTGAGTCATGGGTGAACATGACATCCACAGGACCGCCCGACTGAGCCGTCAGGATATCCTCAACGGTGAGCAGTTCCTCAGGCCACCAACTGTAGCCAGCGCGGCGGTGTTTACGGTCGATGGAGGCGGCACCGCCAAGACCCATGAAGGTCAGGCCGTGCCACTGCCACCGGTAGCCACGCGGGACGTGAGTGATGTTCTCACGCACGTACCGCGTGCCGTCATCCAGAATCTTCTTTTCGTAGAGTCTCGGGAAGTTTTCATGGTTTCCGTCGATCCACAGAAGCTGGATGCCCCACTGCTCCAGAAGGTGCTGCTGCTGGTTCAGGAACGGCTTGTCGTTGTGCCAGATACCGTAATCCCCGACCTGAAAGATCGTGTCGAGTCCCAGTTCCTTGGCATGCCGAATAGCCTTTTCCATTTGCTTGAAGCTGCCGTGCACGTCACCAACTACCAGTACGTCGGTCTTTGGTTCTCTGAACATTGTTTCCTAGTGTTTGAATTGATCTTCGGTCAGCCCGTAAGCAGTATATCCGAAGCGGGTGTCTGTGTCGATGTGCTGTGCCCCAACGATTTTCGTGTCACCCATGATGGATGTCACGATGGTTCCCGGAGAGGTTACCTCCAGTTCCATGGGTGTCAGAAGCCAGAGGACTTTCTCTGCCTGCCCATCCCACGGATTGTTGTTGATCCACGATGCCGGAGCAAAGGGCAGCAGCGGTTCGATTTCATCAGCCATTCATGCTCCTGTCAACGAAGCTCGTGCCGATTTTGATACCCGCCATGACAACCGTAAGGGTGCCAAAGATTCCGATGACAGGGAACCACTTGATTGCTAGGATAATCAGGAGGACACCCCAAATAATATCAAGCCAGTCAATGGTTTTCAAGAAAGGCTACCGTTCCTCTCAAGAATGCCAGTGTTGCGCTTCAGCGTTTCGCGGATGTTGGCGAAGGACTGCTCCTTGAGGAACTTGCCGTTCTCCCAGACCGGCTGGATAATGCTGTTGGCGATCTGTTCGTCTGTGGCCTTCTCGATCCGGTACAAGTTGCCGTTGGCCATGTAGCACACTGCCAGACGCCCCGTAGCGGACTTCTTGGTACCGTCGTCGGTCTTCGGGTTCTTCTGGATGTTCCGGCCCTCACCGTTGACCACAACGTAGGTCATCTTGACAGCAGATCCGAGAGAATCGCGGGTGATCATCTGGTAGGCGTAGGAGCCGATGCCAGCGACCCAGTTGGTGGACGCGAAGCCCTTGGCCTTCAGACGGGAGTTGATGTCCTTGATGCGGCCCTTGTACATGCCATCACCGTAGATCAGGCCGATGTGGGAGTCCAGTTCCTTG
>Ga0065714_10064653_pt1 | contig 25550 bp, 20 predicted proteins | sample MisRhiReplicate2_FD_59101 | JGI IMG/M metagenome (GOLD analysis project Ga0065714, IMG submission 59101) | Miscanthus rhizosphere microbial communities from Kellogg Biological Station, MSU, sample Rhizosphere Soil Replicate 2: eDNA_1 v2... | ecosystem: Host-associated > Plants > Roots >... | reverse complement strand
AAAACATACGCTGCGGCGCTCGATAAGGGCGCAGTAGCCACTTATATCTGGTAATTATCAATTATTTAAACTATGTTTTTAAGAAAATCTCTTTTATCTATTTTTCTGTTCAGCAGCATTTCGTTTACCGGTTTTAGTCAGGGCTTTTTAAAAGCGTCGGGCATAAAAATTGTTGATGGCCAGGGCCAGAATGTATTATTGCGTGGCATTGGCCTTGGAGGCTGGATGTTGCAGGAAGGTTACATGCTCAAAATCAATAAAGAAGCACAGCAGTACCGAATTCGTGAGCGGATAGAAGAGTTAATGGGACCGAAACTGACCCAGGAATTTTACGATGCCTGGTTAGCTAACCACATGCGCAAAATAGATGTCGATTCGATGAAACGCTGGGGGTTTAATTCGATTCGCCTGCCTATGCATTATAATCTCTATACTTTACCGGTTGATCAGGAACCCGTAGGTGGAAAAAATACCTGGCTCGAAAAAGGTTTTGCCTTAACCGATAGTTTACTCAACTGGTGTAAAGCGAATAAAATGTACCTCATTTTAGATTTGCATGCGGCACCGGGCGGGCAGGGGAACGATTTAAACATTGCCGACCGCGATCCGTCGAAACCCTACTTGTGGGATAGTGAGGCCAACCAGGAGAAAACCATTGCCCTTTGGCGAAAACTGGCCGAAAGATATAAAAACGAGCCTTACATTGGCGCCTACGATATTATAAACGAACCCAATTATGGTTTTACAAATCCTGAAGACGATAAAAATGGTACCAAAGAAAAAGTAAATGCGCCTTTAAGAAAACTGATGATAGAGATTACCAAAGCCATCCGCGAGGTAGACCCGCAACACCTGATCATTATTGAAGGTAATGGCTGGGGCAATAATTACAATGGTATTTTCCCGCTGTGGGATAAAAATATGGTCTTAAGTTTCCATAAATACTGGAATTACAACGATCAGGCTTCAATAGCGCACATTATTAAAGCCCGCGACGAGCAACAAGTACCCGTTTGGCTGGGCGAAACAGGCGAAAATTCGAATGTTTGGTTTACCGATGCAATCCACCTTTTGGAAAAAAATAACATCGGTTGGTCGTGGTGGCCTTTAAAGAAAATCGGCGTTAATAACCCGCTGGAAATTAAATCGAATCCCAATTACGATGCGCTTGTAAAATACCTGAATAATGGTGGTAATAAGCCTAAAGATAGCAATGTGTACAGTGGCCTGATGGAACTGGCCATTTACTCGAGGTTAGAAAACACGATCATTCACCGCGATGTAATCGATGCGATGATCCGCCAGCCCTTCAGTAATGAAACGAAACCTTTTAAAGCCAATCTAATTCAGAATAATAGCATTATTTATGCAGTTGATTACGATTTGGGGAAAAACGGATTTGCCTATTTCGATAATGATACAGCTGATTATCATACAATAACCAATAAGCGGACGGCTGGAAACCGTGGCAGGATTTACCGCAATGATGGTGTAGATATTGCCAAAGATTCGCTTCAGTACGAAAAATATTATGTAAATCACATCGAAAAAGGAGAGTGGCTGCAATACACTGTTAATGTTACCCAAAAAGGTATTTATACTTTAAAAATAAATGCAGCAGCAGATCATGCTGGCGGACGGATTAACATTTTAATTGATGGTAAAACCGTTGTCAGAGATGTAGCCGTTCCCAATACCGGTGATGCGAAAAAGTTCGCCACTTTCGAAATCAAAAATGTAGCCTTAAAGGCCGGGAATCAAAAAATTAGGGTGTTGGCTGCAACGGGCGGTTATAATTTTAGTTATATTCAGTTTATAAAATAAAGCAATAGATCATCTTGAAAGGTATAAAACGGATCCTGGTTATTTTAGGAGTAATGGCAGTAGTCATCAGTATTCTTTCAAGGTGCATGAATACGGCCAATAAGTTACCAAAAGACATTAGAGGCGAAGCTTATACAGGCGCTGCCACCTGCATAAAGTGCCATAAAGAGATTAAGCAATCTTTTGCGCATAACGCACATGGTTTAACTTCTAAACCTGTGGCCGACCAGCAACTATTGAAGGTTTTTGCTTCCGATTCCAATGCCTTTAACTTCGACATCCACCAAAAAGTGGTTATTGAGAAAAGGAGTGGCGGTGTTTTTCAGGTAGCTTATGTAGATGGAAAGGAGGTTCGCGCCGAAAAGTTCGACATGATTTTTGGCTCTGGCGAAAAGGCCTATACCTATGCTTATTGGAAAGGCAAAAAACTGTATGAACTACCACTTTCCTATTTTTCAGCAATCCAGAATTGGGCCATTAGTCCGGGTTTTACCAAACAAACTTTTTATTACGACCGACCCATTGGTAGCCGTTGTTTAGAATGCCATGCTTCGTACGTAGATAAAAAAATTACCCAAACTTCGGGCATTACCATGGATGAAGAAATGGAGCGTGGCGCCTTGCTTTACGGTATAGATTGTGAGCGTTGCCACGGACCAGGCCGGAAACATGCCGTTTTTCACCTTGAAAATCCAGAAGAGAAAACTGCCAGGTTCATCACTATTTATAAAACACTCAGCCGGAAACAAAAGATGGATGCCTGTGGGGTGTGCCACTCTGGAAATACCTTAGTTGCCCAAAAATCGGTTTTTGGTTTTACACCCGGTGATAATTTAGATGATTACTACACGCAGGATTTTGTAGGTTTTGGTAGTGGCAATCCAGATGTGCATGGTAACCAGACCAGCATGTTAACGGGGACAAATTGTTATCGGAAAAGCCAAAAAATGACTTGCCAATCGTGCCACAATACACACGAAAATATTAAAGGTAATTTAACGATTTACTCGCAACGTTGTATCAGCTGTCACCAAAATACAAAGCACAGTCAGGCTACTTTGGCAAAAGGATCGCTGAGTACCAATTGTATTGATTGTCATATGCCTAAAGAAGCTTCAAAATTGATCACCTTCCAGCAGGCCGGTAAAGATCATCTCAGCCCATACCGCTTACGCTCACACCATATTGCCATTTATCCCGTTATTAACTAGTAAAACCAAACTTTTATTAAGAATGCTCTAATATCCTTTAATAGGGCTTGGATTTCGTACATTTGGTTTCCTACTTAAAATTAGATAGTGGCCGATATGCTCATAAAATACTACTTAGCTTTATTCTCTTTCCTTTTTTTCTCCACCTCTATTTTTGCTCAAAAGAAATTTACCCTTAGCGGCACTATTCGCGATGCAGGCACAGGCGAAACCTTAATTGGCGCAACGGTAAGAATTTCCGGAGCTTCTACCGCAGCAACCTTAACCAATAATTATGGATATTTTGCCTTAACACAGACCGAAGGAATCTACAAGGTGGCGGTAAGTTATACTGGCTATACATCCATCGTTAAAACCATCAATTTAACAAATGATACCAAGTTAAATGAGGAATTAAGGAGTGCAAACGATTTGGACGAAGTAATGGTAAGCGCCAATAACCGTAAAAACGAAAATGTTAAAAGTGCGCAGATGGGTTTGGAAAGAATTGATATGAAAACGCTTAATTCTATCCCGGTACTGCTAGGCGAAAAGGATATTTTAAAAACTATTCAACTGTTGCCAGGCGTAAAATCGGGTGGCGAAGGAAATACAGGTTTTTATGTTCGCGGTGGTGCAGCCGATCAGAATTTAATCATTTTAGATGAGGCCGTAGTGTATAATTCCTCGCACTTGCTTGGCTTTTTCTCTACTTTTAATGCTGACGCGATTAAGGATGTGAGTTTATATAAGGGGGGCATGCCAGCGCAGTATGGAGGCCGTTTATCATCTGTTCTAGATGTTAAAATGGATGATGGGAATAATAAAGAATTTAAGTTTCAGGGAGGTATTGGTTTAATTGCCTCGCGTTTAAAAGCTGAAGGACCGATTGTTAAAGACAGGGGATCGTTTATGGTGAGTTTTCGTAGAACCTATATCGATCTGTTTTTAAGGGCTTCGCCAGATTCGTCAGTGAATGGAAGCACACTGAATTTTTACGATATTAACGCAAAGGCGAATTATAAAATCAATGATAAAAACACCATTTATATTTCGGGCTATTTTGGTAAGGATAATATTGGTGTAAAGGATTTGTTTGAGAATAACTGGGGCAACGTAACTACCACCATCCGCTTAAACCACATTTTTAACGACCGCTTGTTTTCTAATACTTCGTTAATTTACAACAACTACAATTATACTGTTCGTTTGTTAAATGATGCGACTAATTTTAAGGCTACTTCGCTGGTACGCGATTTTAATTTTAAAGAAGATTTTCAGTATTTCAGCAACAAACATATTCTGAGGTTTGGGCTAAACGCTACCCAGCACCGCATTTCGCCGATTGATATTGATAGTGATGTATCCTCGCAAGTAAATTCGCTTACGCAAGAGCGCAGGTATGGTATAGAATCTGCTGCCTATATTTCTGATGAATGGAATGTAAACGAGCACCTTAACTTTTTATATGGCTTAAGGTTGGCCGCTTTTTCTTTAATGGGGCCTGGAAATTTTAATAATTATAATGCAGCAGGCGAAATCATCTCAACAGAAAATGTGGCCAAAGGCAAGTTTTACAAAAACTATTTCAACCTCGAGCCCCGCTTTTCGGTGAGTTACCTGTTTAACGAAGAAAATTCTATTAAAGCATCATATAACCGGAATACGCAGAATGTTCACATTCTAACCAATGCTACTTCCAGTTCGCCAACCGATCAGTATGTGTTGAGCAGCAACAATATTAAACCAGAAATTGCTGATCAGGTGGCTCTGGGTTATTTTAAAAATATTAAAGAGAATACCTACGAGTTTTCTGCCGAAATTTATTATAAATGGCTCCAAAACCAGATCGATTATAAGAATGCCGCCCAGTTACTGGCTAATTCGAATGTAGAATCGGAGCTGATATACGGGGTAGGTAGAGCTTACGGGATGGAACTGTTTTTTAAAAAGAAGTTTGGCAAGCTGAATGGATGGATAGGATATACCTTATCGCGTACTGAGCGCAAATTTACAGAACTGAATAACGGCAAATATTTTCCGGCCAGGCAAGACCGTACACACGATATTTCGTTGGTTGGTATTTACAACATGACCTCAAGGTGGACATTTTCTTCAAGCTTTATTTATAGTACCGGTAATGCAGTTACCTATCCGGCAGGGAAATATACCGTTGGCGGGCAACCAGCTTATTATTACACCCAGCGCAATGCAGGCCGCATGCCTTATAATATGCGTTTAGATATAAGTGCCACATTAGATGGCAAGAAAAAAGGCAAATACCAATCGAGCTGGAATTTTGGTATTTACAATGTGCTGGCCAGAAAAAATCCTTACTCCATAGAGTTCATTACCGACCCACAAAATCCGAACAAAACTGCTGCACAGCAAACTTCCCTTTTTGGACTTATTCCATCTGTTACCTGGAATTTTAAATTTTAATGCCATGAAAAAACTAACCATATATTTTGCCCTATTTACCTTGTGCCTCGCTTCATGCAAGAAAATCATTTCCATTGATACGGAGAATGCCGACCCACAATTAGTAATTGAAGGAAGCATTAATAATCAGTTGATGGACCAGGAAATTAAAATCAGCAAAACCATAGGTTATACCGAGGAAAACGTTTTTCCGAAAATTTCGGGTGCCATGGTTACCGTAACCGATAGCAAGGGAAATACGTTTGTATTCAAAGAAGGAACTAAGCCGGGTACTTATATTAATAGCATGAAGGGTGAGCCTGGTGTTACCTATAATTTAAATGCAACTGTTGAAGGACAAAACTATACCGCCAGTTCTAAAATGCCTAATTTGGTTAAAATGGATTCAATTGGGATCATTAATAACACTTTTTTTGGTCGTGAACGAAAAACAGCAGCTGTCTTTTTTAAGGATCCGGTTAATGAAGTAAATTTCTACCATTTTAACCTCTATGTAAACGATGTGCTGTCGCGACGCTATTATGCTAATAACGACAGGCTAACCAATGGTAACGATTTGCGGATCCAGCTCTTTTTTAAACCCAATAACGATCACGACAGCGACGAGCTGAACACCAATGATAAGGTCAGGGTTGAAATGGAATGTGTTGACAGTAATATTTTTAATTATTGGTATGCGCTAAGCGAGCAAGCAGACCGCGGACCTAACCAGGGTACCACCCCGGCCAACCCCACATCAAATCTTTCGAATAATGCGTTGGGGTATTTCAGCGCAAATACCTATCAGGTAATTACGGCTACTGTAAAGTAAGCATTAAGCAAAACTCCTGATCAGATTTACTGTTAAATGAGTATGAAAGTATTTATAAGCGGCAACATTGCTCCGGTTGGTTTAAAGCAACTGGAAGAAAATAATATTACCATTACCCAGTGGAAAGAAAACAGGCAGATTACTGCTGAAGAACTGATTGAAGCCTGCCAGCATCAGGACGCTTTGATTAGCGTTGGACCCAATAAGTTGGATGCAGCATTTTTAAATGCCTGTAGCCACTTAAAGGTTATCGCGCTACATTCAGTAGGTTTCGACCAGGTGGATGTGGCTACCGCTAAAAAATTAAACATCCCCATTGGTAATACGCCCGGGGTTTTGAGCGGGGCAACTGCTGATACTGCCTTTTTACTGATGCTGGCCGTATCGCGAAAGGCTTTTTTCTCTCATAAAAAAATCATTCAGGGAGGGTGGAAAAACTACGAGCCCTCACCAGAACTCGGAATTGAAATAAATGGCAAAACCCTCGGTGTTTTTGGCCTGGGCAAAATTGGTTTGGAAATGGCCAAAAAATGTGCTGCAGCCTACCAAATGGAGGTGATTTACCACAATAGATCGCGCAACGAAGAAGCTGAAAGAGAAATTGGTGCAAAATATGTGTCATTTGAAGGACTTTTGGCACAAAGTGATGTGTTATCCGTACACACCGCGTTAACGCCAGAAACCAAAGATAAATTTACGCTTAATGTTTTTAAGCAGATGAAGCCCAATTCGATTTTTATTAATACAGCCAGGGGCGGTATTCATAACGAAAAGGATTTAATTAAAGCCTTAGAAGAGAAAATGATATGGGGAGCAGGTTTGGATGTAACGAACCCGGAACCAATGGATAAAAAGAATCCCTTGCTGTCTATGGAAAACGTTGCCGTTTTACCACATATTGGCTCAGCCACCGAAGAAACGAGAGCAGCCATGGCCAAAATTATTGTGCAGAATATCGTTGCCGGGTTGAAAGGGAAGAAGCTGCCGTTTGAGGTAATTTAGGATGAAAAATGTAAGAGCTATGGATGAGGGAAAGAATTTAATTCCATCATCCATCTTACACTTTCCATAAACTAACTATTTTACTGTGTATTTAAATACCGATCTTCCTAAATTTCCATTGGCATCTATTCCTTCGATAATTACTTTGTACTGCCCTCTTCCATCAGCGTTATAATATTCAAAAGAAGCGTTACCCATTGCATCAGTAATTACTTTCGGATTCCAGTAAATGGTAGTTCTTAAATCATTACGGTTCATGCTGGCAGGAATATCATATTTAGGTGAGTAGAACTGTTTTTCTTTGTTATAACCTTGTGGTGAGAAAGTAAGCTCGTAGTATTTAGGAAGCATATCCATCAATTGAGCTTTCGTAATCTTAGTGCCTTTAGGTGCTTTTTTCTGGTTAAATACAATAACACCATTAACATTATTGGCACGGTTAACCAGGCCTAAGTCATCTCTTAAAAATACCTCAACCGATTCGAGTTGATTAACATCTATAGTATTGATCTGGTTTACATCTACATTCATACCATTAATGAAAATGCCCATCGGGATTTTTTTGCCCTGGTTGTAGTCGCGGGTTACGTAAAAGTTATTATCGGCAAAGGTAACCCCAGCCAGCATGCCCTGTAAACAATTAATCAATAAACCACAGCCTTTAAACCGATCGCCACTAACTTCATGGTCGGCCATTTGGCTTAATCCGCTCAATGCAGGATAATCCTTATGACTTACTTTCGGAACCACTGTGGCTTTAATATTTACATCTTTTAGTGTATGTAAATAAGCGTATTGTCTTTTGCTGTTATCTAAGTAACTGGTTAAAGCACTATCGATGTTTAAAACCTCTTCAGCTGCACTAAAGTTTCTGGTCAGCGTAGGTACTGGCGCACCATTTAAGCTTAAAGTCATGTTTTTATAGTTTACATTGTACTTAGCAGTAATGGTTACTTTAGAGGAGTCGTTAAATACAAGGTTTTGGAATTTAAAATTCCCAACAGGATCTGTAGTACTTTCCAGATTGAAACGTTTATCCGGTATGGTTAATAATAAGGCTCCTTTTCTAACCGGAATACCGTTGTTTTGACGCAAAATACCAGAAATTTCTATGCCTTGTTCCGGTAAGAAATCAATTTTTGGTAATTTATTAGCGATGATATCGGTATATTTAAAACTGCGGTATCCCTGGGTAAGGAGCAATACATCTAAATCTGAATTTTTCTTTGCGTCAGGCGCATTAAAGTAATAATTTGCTTTTTCAATGTAACCTTTAACATCGCTGCTTAATAACAGGCCGGTTAATATCGTACTGGTTGCATCTTCGCTAGATGGAACTTTGGTTTCATCTACAACAGCTACCGAGAAGCTACCTTCTACAGGGGCGCCATCTTTTTTAGCCGCAACATTTATCTTAACCTTTTTCTTGATTCCATAAGTAGTTGCAGCACTGGTTAGCGTTACCGCCATGGTATTTTTATGCTGAACAAAAACCAAACGCTCACTCAATGGTTTGCCGAATTCATTAAACAGGGTAAATTGTGCAATTCCATTTGGAAATTTAGATTTAAGCACAGTAGTATTGTATTCTTTATTTGACAATGAAGTTTGCGCGCCGTAACAAATAACGCCCTTACTCTGTGCAATTAAATAAAGCTTTTTACCCTGATTCTGCTCAAAAAAGGCGTCATTCGCAGCGATTTTTATCGCTATATTATCTGCATTACTATTATCTATATTTACAGCAACACCATTTGCCGCAACTGCCGGCAAATTATAAGTTTGAGTAGTTCCATCGGCATAGGTAACAGCTGCTTTGTACGTTTTCCCGTTCTCGGCCAATAAGTTAAAACTACCCATTCCTAAATGCTGAGCGGTAAATGTAGCAACTGTTTTGCCATCGTTATCGGTTACCGTTCCTTTTGTGCTAATGCCTAAACCATCACTTTTAATGGCTTTAAAGGCTACTTTACTGTTCAGGCCAGCAATTAAACTTCCGCCTTCAGGAAAAAATTGAAAATCTTTGCTTACGATTGCGTTTTTAAGTTGAAAGCTATTGCTCGCCACATCTTTATCAGTGGTATTAATGCTGGTAATGAGTTCACCTTTTTGTAATTGATATTCGGCTTTTTGTGCATTGCTCATCGAGATGGTTAAAAAACCGTTCACATCCGTTGTGCCTCGGCCTTTGGCAATTACGGTATAACTGGTAACAACCTGCCAGCTTACATTTTTATTGGCATAAGGTTTATTGTTGGCATCTTTAAATTGTACACGTGCATCAATTTTTTCTAATTTATCGGTAGAGGTATTTTTGTAAGTAATGTGGGTTTTTACCTCTTTATCAATGGCTTCGCCTACATAAAAAGTCTTGTTAAAATAAGCGGGATCATCACTGTTTAGCATCCATAAAGTATAAGCCCTGATGTGGTAGTTGCCTTGTTTATAATTAATCTGATCTAAGGGGAAACTACCATAAGCAAAACCACCGGTAATAGGCAATTTTAACGTTTGAATAAGGGAATCTTTTTGATTGATTACATCCACATAAATGATCTTACTAATTGCAGATAAGAAATTCTGGTTTTCAGTAACATAAGCTTTAAACCAAACCGTATCGGCAACAGCGTAATAAGGCTTATCGAAATGAAGATAAATTTTTTCGGCAGGATAATCGCTTAATACCTTGTTGGTTTTGGTAATGATACTGTTTATGCTAATGGTATCGGTTTGGGCCGAAGAAGAAAAACTTAATGTTGATAAAAGTGACAGTATGATAAACGATAATCTAAAAATCTTCATGGATTGGATATTAAATGCTAAGCCCGTAAATATATCCAATTATAAAGAGAGCACATAAAATGTGATGATGTTTAACATTTTTTTACAAAAGATTTAAGTTCATTGGCCATTAGTTCATTCGGTTAACTGGTTAATTGTAAGCTGAAAATTGAAAACTAAGAACTGTTTAAATCGGTTAATCGACAGCAGGCTTCAGACTAACCGCCTGCGTCATTGCGAGAAGGCTTTTTCAGCCGACGAAGCAATCTTTTCAATGGAGTTGAATTTATAGGTAAAGATTGCTTCACGCCGATCCACTGGCGGCGCTTCAGTTCGCAATGACGGATTTTGTCTTGAGATACCCAATATAAAAAACTATAAACAAAACAAGCCGCTAAAAGCGGCCCGTTTTAAATATAATGGTGTTTGCCTGTGTTATTTAAACTCGATCAGGAATTCTTCTTTAGGGGTACGTACTTTTTTAAGATTTACCAACCAATCGCCGGCTTCGTCCCTGTTTCCTAATGGCAATAGGGTAACGCTTTTTAAACCTTTTTTATCTAAGCCTAAAAGTTCATCCAGGGCAGGTCCGTTAAAACCTTCCATTGGCGTAGCATCTACTTTTAGTACTGCAGCTTCTGCAATGGCAATACCGAAAGCAATATAAGCCTGGCGGGCAGCATGATTGAAGTTTTCTTCTGCCGTTCTTGGTAAAAGCATACCTTTAAGTTGTGCCTTATAAGCATCGGTAGTATCTAGCGGTAAACCACGTTCTGCATTCATTCTGTTGAAAACAGCATCAATACCCTCATCTGTGTAATTTTCGTTAGCGGCAAAAATCAGTAAGTGAGAAGAATCGATCACTTGCGATTGGTTAAAAGCAATCGGCGCAATTTTCTCTTTTAATTCCTGATTGGTTACCACAATTAATTTAAAAGGCTGTAAACCTGATGATGTTGGTGCCAAATGTGCTGCAGCAATAATTTTATCAACCTTTTCTTGTTCAACAGGTTGACCGTTCATTTTCTTAACGGCATAACGCCAGTTCAGGGCATCTATTAAGCTCATATTTTTGGATATTTTTTTTAAATTTTATGTAGCAAATATGCAGATAAGCTTTAAGGCTAGTGTTGATCTATGGTAAGTTTTTTTTGGGGGCTCCGCTGGCTGAAGTTAACGGTAAAGAGGGGCTAGGCATTTGACTTATTCTATCGCTTGGTATCTCACCAACCTAAATAGAATTAGGAAATGAATATCTTGTGGTTCTTGGCAGTTTACAGCCCCGCTTTTGCTTATAGGTCCTCGCTGCGCTCCGGGCTATTCCGATCAATCGGGTTTATGAACAAGGGTTCTGCATCCTGCAACCCTAAAAATGAAATGCTGTTTTGCCCACCTAGCCCCGGTTGAAGTGTTACCCTGCAGCAACGAGGCACGAGGAAGCGAAGCGTAAAAGCGGAAAACGGGAAGAAACTAGCTGTTTTGTACAGGTATTGCGCTCCAAATGAAAAATCATTGAACTACAATCGCAATTTTTTTCCATCGCCATGGTTCCTGTATTCACGCACCACAAAATCGTAATTAAGCTTTAGGGAATAAACCTCAAATCGCTGCGCACCGGAAAGTGATCGGATAATTTGGCTTGGGTGATTTTGTAATTTAACACCTCAAGTTCTTTAGAAGTAGCAATATAATCAATCTGAAAATTAGGGAATTTGCCATTATAGGTTTTACCAAAGCCATTGCCCTTTTTAATAAAACTATTGTTTAAACCAGCGGTAATTTGTGTAACTACGTAAGATGCTGGCGTATCGTTAAAATCGCCTGCAATAAGGTAAGGTGTTTTACAAGTAGCCATTTCTTTTTTCATAATATCTACCTGGCCGCTACGTTTCAAAAAGGCATTTTTCAGCATTCTTAAAATCCGTTTGGATGGTTGCAGTTCGGTATTCATTTCTTTCACCTTATCCAGGTATTCGTAATCCTGTTTTTCGAAAGAAATAGATTGAAAATGTACATTGTAAACCCTCAGGATTTTTCCTTTAATGTTTAAATCGGTATAAATACTCATGTTATTGGAGAAACCTTCAACAAAAGGGATTTTACCGGAATTTTTAATAGGATATTTAGAAAATATGGCCAGGCCAACGGCCTCATAATCATTTTTATTGATAGGTACGAAGTAATAGTATTTTGTGTTCAATAATGCTTTCAAGCTGTCAACGGTATCAAATGCGCCTTTATAACGCGTGAAAAATTCCTGAAAACAGATAATATCAGGATTTTGATCTTTTACCACCTGAAGCATTTTTTCTTTTACCGATTCGGTATTGTCTTCGCCATACAGTTTAAAGCTATGCACATTGTAAGTCATCATTCTGATGCTATTGTCTGCTTTTTCAGCTCTACCCTCATCGCCGCCAATGGCAAAGGTTGCTTTTAAAGTTTTAGCACCAAGTGCAATTACCAGAATGGTCACGAGTGCAAAAATCCATTTTTTGCTTAAAAACCACCAAACCAGAAAGATAATATTAGCAAATAGAACAAAGGGGTAGGCAAGCCCGAAAAAAGCAATAATGGCATGTTTTCTTGGATCCATATTTCCAGCCAGCACTCCCAAAAGCAAAGCAATTGCCAACATAAAGGCAATAGGCAGGAGGAGTTTATCCATGAAACTATATTTCTTCTTTTTCGTGGTCATTAATCTTTACTTGCCTTAAACAGTTTTTCTTTTTCCACTGCTGTTAATTTATCGTACCCTGAAGTCGATATTTTGTCCAAAATGGCATCTATTTCCTGTTGAGAAACACCACCTTTAAATTCTGGTTTTTTAACAGGTTTTTCATTCCGAACTACCTTTAGTTTTGGTTTGCGTTCGAACATCTTGCTCCAATCTCTTCCACTCTGCAAACTTTTAATAAACGTGAAACCTAAAAGTGCGCCACCAATATGTGCTAAACTTCCACCTGCGTTTAATGAGCCGATGGCAATAAAATTGAGAATGAAATAGATAATGGCAATCCATTTAATTTTAACTTCGCCAAAGAAAAGCAGCATGATGCTGTAATTTGGTACCAGTGTTGCAGCAGCGAAAATAATAGCCATTACTGCCGCAGATGCCCCTACAATGGTTACCCCTGCTAATCCGCCAGAATAAACTGGAAATATATTTAATACGGCTACGGCAAATAAGCCACCAAATAAACCACCGGCAAGGTAAACAAAATGAAATTGCCTGCTTTTTAGAAAATTCATGAATATGTTGCCGAACCAAAATAAGCCGAGCATATTGAATAGGATGTGAAGAATCCCATCATGAAAAAACATGTAAGTAAATATGGTGTAAAAACGTTCAGGCAATTTGGAAATACTTGCTGGTAAGCCAACATATTCTCTAAGCCATAAATCAAAATCGATAGGGATACGACCTAAAAAAACAACAACACCAATGATGGCGGTAATTAAAAACAGCATCACATTAATCCCGATGTAAAAGAACAATGGGTTGCCAGATTGAAAAACCTTGTATTTTAAATCTTTGAAAGTATTATTCATAGAGTGTATAAAATGTATCGTTCTTATCTTTCCATATTTTAACCAATATAAAGCCAATTAAGGCACCACCCAAATGCGCATAATGGGCGATAGAATCGCCTTCAAACTGGGCAACACCCAAAGATAACTCCACTAAAATATAAATGGGTATAATATATTTGGCTTTTACCGGAACCGGAATAAACATAATCAGTAACTCGGCATTTGGATAAAGCATGCCAAAAGCAACCAATAAACCAAAAATAGCACCCGAAGCTCCTACCATGCCTCCAAAATAGATACTTCTAAGTGTAACTGCCTGCGCCATTGAAAGTTGTTGTGTGTTAAACTCGCCCTGGAATAATGCGCTAAGGTTTATCTTTCCATTATTGGTGGCGCTACCTATAATCTGGTGTACCTCGTAAGCCTGTACTGCCCACTGTAGGGCCAATGCACCCAACCCAGTAATAAAATAAAAGATAATAAACTTTTTGCCACCCCATCTTGATTCAAGAATGCTTCCAAAAGAATAAAGCGCAAACATGTTAAAAAAAATGTGTGCTATGCCACCATGCATAAACATATAGCTAATTGGCTGCCATATCTGAAACTTCGGAGAATCAAAATAATATACCGCCAACCGATCATCAAGCTGGAGCGTAGTGAGCAGGTAGCTAGCCACGAAAAATAGGACGTTAATAATCAGTAGGTTTTTGACTACCGGTGGAATATATATGTTATTCATTTAATTTTTAAAATGTGTTAACTGGTTAATTGTTAAAATCGGTTAACTGTTTTTCATCAATGAGCCCCTTTCAAAGGGAGACAGATTTGCTGCACGGTCTTTAGGCTTCTAACCTCGTACTTTCCGAATTTTCTCTGTCCATTTTACGCTTTAGAACTTAAGCACATTGCCCCAAACCTAACCTCTAAACTTTACACGCTAAACTGTGCTGTAGTCTCCAGGTCTCCCGACCTCCGACCCCTGAATTTCCGACTCCAAAAGCCCAACTCAAAACTATCATCCTTTCTCAAACTTCTTATCCAGCTCTGTCAAAGTAATGGTTTGGATAATCGGTTTGCCACTCACGCTAAAGTTAGGTGTTTTGCAGGCAAAAAGCTCGTCAATCAAGGTATTCATTTCTTCCTGGCCAAGGCTTGTTCCGGCTTTAATGGCGCTGTTTTTTGCTAAACTTCTGGCCAGGCTATCGCGTTTGCTTAATTTTAGTTCCTGCTGCGAGTTTTTAAAACCCTCAATCAATTGTTCAAACAACTGCGTTTCATTAATATTGCTGCTGCCCAAATCAACCGGGACACCTTCTACTACCAACGTGTTTTTTCCAAATTCCCGTACATCGAAGCCTAAACTTTTTATATCATCCAATAAACTTTTTGCCAGTTCAAAATCATGGGCATTAAGTGTAATGGTTTGCGGAAATAAACTCTGCTGCGATGCGCCTTTGCGGTCATCCAGATGTACGAGAAAACGCTCATAAAGGATCCGCTCATGTGCCATTTGTTGATCGATTACCATTAATCCCGACTTTATCTGAGAAACAATATATCTATTATGCAGTTGCATGTACTGCTTTTGCTTGGTTTCTAAAACTGTTTCATCCTCATAAATTGAGGTCTGTTCTACAACAGCTTGTTCGGTTATATCATATAACGAACCCCAATTTTTTGCACTTGGTTTTGCATCATAATTTCTTGGCGATGAGGCGTAACCCGATGTAGAACTGCTATCACTCGCAAATGGATTAAAATCGGGATTGAAGTTAATGCTCGGTGGTACAATATCTTCGACTGCCTTATGCGTAATCATATTACTAAAACCAGTTTCCTGATCGAAATCTAAAGTTGGCGAAATGTTATAACGACCAATGGAACGTTTTACCGCCGATTTCATGATCGCATAAATCGACTTTTCGTCGAGATATTTAATCTCTGTTTTAGTAGGATGTACGTTTACGTCTATTTTCGACGGATCGATCTCAATAAACAACACATACAGTGGGTAACTATCATCAGGCAATAACTCTTCGAAAGCCGAGCTTACTGCGTGGTTTAAATAAGGGTCTTTAATGAAACGGTTATTCACAAAAAAGAACTGCTCACCCCTGGTTTTCTTTGCAAAAGCAGGTTTTCCGATATAGCCTTTTAAGTTTATAATGGTGGTTTCTTCTTCAACGGGAACCAGACGTTCGTTATAGTTGTTGCCAAAAAGGTGAACGATACGCTGCTTTAAATTGCCTTTTGGAAGGTTGAAAATTTCAACCCCATCGTGGTGCAGACTAAAAAACACACCTGGATGTGCCAATGCTACGCGCTGAAATTCATCCAGAATATGACGCATTTCTACCGGATTACTTTTAAGGAAGTTCCTTCTGGCGGGCGTGTTAAAAAATAGGTTTTTAATCGAAATCTGCGTTCCAGGAGAAGTAGCTATAGGTTCCTGATTGGTTACCTGTGCACCTTCGATAGAAATGCAGGTGCCGATTTCATCTTCATGCCTGCGGGTTTTCATTTCTACCTGCGCAATGGCTGCAATAGAAGCCATGGCCTCACCACGGAAACCCATGGTACGGATGGCGAACAAATCTTCTGCTTTTTTTACCTTCGATGTAGCATGGCGTTCAAAACACATCCTTGCATCGGTAACACTCATTCCACAGCCATTATCAATAATCTGAATCAGTGCCTTACCAGCATCTTTTATTATCAGTTGAATTTTATCTGCGCCGGCATCAATCGAATTTTCGAGCAATTCTTTTACCGCAGAGGCAGGTCGTTGAACAACTTCTCCGGCAGCAATCTGATTGGCAACAGCATCAGGCAATAAGTGAATAATATCAGTCATGTATTAAGGCAAAGTGAATTCGCTAAATTATGCAAAATAAGCTTAATGAACTCGGTTTGTTTAAAACTCAACACATAAATGACTGTAGGTAAATAGAATTAATTGCTACCTGTTATCATGAATGTACTGAAGAATCTAAGATTAATTTATTTCTTCGTTGGTTTTTATTTACACCAGTTGTCATCCTTGAGGGATAATTTATTGCATAAAAATTAATATTAGTGATAGTGGCATTTAATGGAAATAAACCTCCCCAAGGGATCGTCATTGCTAGAAGGCTTTTTCAGCCGACGAAGCAATCTTTATAGCAAGGATCATTAGCGTGATAAATTGCTTTCCCGAACGTTCGGGATTCCTCCTCGCAATGACGACTTTTTTAGGGAGTCTGTCAATGGTACCGGAGTTGGAGGATCTTTAAGTGAAAAACTACCTTTTTTTTAAAAAAAAATTGATTCACGCTGAGAAACAAATAGCACAACTTAAGGGGAAGAAAGAGTACCAATATGCTTCAGTTTTTGTTTTCTTTTTTGGAAACCAGGATTTAGTATCAATCGGTTTCCATAGTACTGCTATAGAATATATTTTTTGGCGCTCTTTCGACTTGCTCAAGGTGATAGCCGGAAAAATGTGCGGATCGACATACAGTATAGAAATAAATGAAGTAATTTACTGCATTTGGCATGTAAATGACGTAAATAAGTCGTCTCATAATTTAAATCTGATCAATTACATTTGTTCAAGCAATCATTAGAAAACATGAAATTATCGGATAGGGTAAAAGAACTTAGAAATCAACATGGTTTCAGTCAGGAAGAACTTGCAAGGCAAACACAGTTAAGTTTGCGTACCATCCAGCGCATCGAGCAAAGTGAAACCGAAGCAAGGGGAGATACCTTGATCAGACTGGCTCAGGTTTTTGGTTTAACACCAATAGATTTAATTGCAGTAAGTGAGAAAGAACAAATTCATCTCGCTCCGCTTTTAAATTTATCAGCGTTAAGTTTCCTTGTTTTCCCCTTATTGGGTTTTATTATTCCCTTAATTTTATGGTATCTGAAACGAAATGAAGATGAAAAGCTAAATGAGATTGGTAAAAAGTTGCTCAATTTTCAGGCTACATGGACGCTTGCTGTCAGTTTTTTGTATGTTTTCGGTATGTTTGTTAGGATGATGCACATTGGAGGGATATTTAAGATTTCCACTTTTTTTATCATTATTATCGCTTTTTATGTCCTAAATTTTATGCTTATTCTGATTAATACCTTTCGCAGTAAAAAGTTGAAAAAAGTAATTTACAAACCTGCTATTCCATTTTTTTAAAGGTTTAATTAATTGCGCTGTGGTATGCAGGCTATGCATTTACAAGAAATAATCTCCCTGCTTTCTGTGTTTTCGTGGCAAATGAACTGCCATCAAAACTTTGGTAAAAACTTGCATGCATCTGTGAAAATTTCGGTCTTAGTGGATGCTAAGAATTCGATTGGGTTGAGCAAAGGATAATGATTTCCGTGAGTTCTGTGATTCGGTGGCAAAAAATACTGCGATCATGGCTTATGCTAAAATCTGTGTTTATCTATGTGCATCTATGTTGAAAATTTCGGTCTTAGCCGATGCTAAGACCAGGATTGTGGCCAAAACCAATGGTACAAATCCTTTCTGTAAAACCGAATTTACAAATTCAAATGCTTTCAATTTTCTATCTTTATCGGTATGAAATCCATCCTATACAGTCTTTTTCTGGCTTTACTGTTTACTTCCTGCACGAAAAAAAAAGAAGCAGTTGATGTAATTGTTTATAATGCGACAGTTTATACCGTTAACAGTAAATTTGATACCGTTGAAGCTTTTGCAGTAAAAAATGGAAAAGTCCTCGCGCTGGGTAAAAGTGATGAGATAAAAAGAAAATATACAGCTAAAGAAGAAATCAATGCGGAGGGCAAAGCCGTTTATCCAGGTTTTATAGATGCGCATGCGCATTTTTATGGTTATGGGCAAAGTTTGCAAACAGCAGATCTACGGGAAACAAAATCGTGGAATGAGGTGCTTGGGCGTTTAACTGATTTTGCCAAAACGCATGCTGATGGCTGGCTAATTGGCAATGGTTGGGACCAAAACGATTGGAAAGATAAAGCTTTTCCAACTAACGAAAAACTGACAGCACTTTTTCCGGGGCGCGCGGTATTTCTGAACCGTATTGATGGTCATGCCGCAATTGCTAACCAAAAAGCGTTAGATGATGCCGGAATTAAAAGTGAACAGAAACTGGTAGGTGGCGATATGCTCACCGAAAATGGAAAGCTCACTGGTGTGTTAATCGATAACGCTGTAGCCCTGGTAGAACGTAAAATCCCCTCACCAGATGCTAAACTAGCTGAAAAGATATTTATCGACGCACAGAAAAACTGTTTCGCTGCTGGTTTAACCACCATTGATGATTGCGGCTTGAGTTACCTGGCTGTAGAATTTATTGAAAAACTGCAAAAAGAAAACAAACTGAAAATGAGGCTTTACGTAATGCTTTCAGATGAGCCGGATAACTATAAATATTTATTTAACCGTGGCCCGATTAAAACCGATCGGTTAAATGTTCGGGCTTTTAAGGTTTATGCCGATGGCGCTTTAGGTTCGCGTGGTGCCTGCCTGCTGCACCCTTATAGCGATATGCCAGATAAAACAGGTTTTCTGTTGAGCAATCAGAAACATTTTGAAGATGTAGCTGCAAAAATTGCTGCCAATCATTTCCAGATGTGTACCCATGCCATTGGAGATTCTGCGAATCGGGTAATCCTTAATATTTACAATAAAATATTAAAGGGTAAGAATGATAAACGCTGGCGCATTGAACACGCACAGGTGGTGAATGCCGGCGATTTTGATTTATTTGGAAGCGCGAGTATCATTCCATCTGTTCAGCCTACACATGCCACTTCAGATATGTATTGGGCCAAACAGCGTTTGGGTGCAGAAAGGTTGAAAAATGCATATGCTTACAAACAATTGTTAAAACAAAATGGTTGGATTCCTTTGGGTACCGATTTTCCGGTCGAAAACATTAATCCATTATTAACGTTTTATGCAGCAACGGTAAGAGCAGATGCAAAAGGTTTTCCAAAAGGAGGTTTTCAGGTAGAAAATGCGTTAACCCCTGAAGAAGCTTTGCGCGGAATGACGATATGGGCTGCAAAAGCCAATTTTGAAGAACATGAAAAGGGTAGTTTGGAGAAAGGTAAATTAGCCGATTTTGTTATGCTCGATCACGATATTTTGAAATCAACACCACAAAACATATTAAAAACTAAAGTCTTAAAAACCTATTTGAACGGAGAAAAAGTATATGAAGCGAAATAGATTGTGTATCCTGGCTGTAGCATTTTGCTGCAATGTTTTATGTTTAATGGCTTGCGCACAGGATCATACAGCGAATGAGAAAAAACTGGCTGTTGCCAATGCGATTTCTAACGCAACAGTGTTGTTAAACAATCAGGATGGAATTATTCCTTTAAAATCATTAGAGAAGAAGAATATTGCTTCAGTCAGCCTTAGTTTTGCCTATAGTGCAGTTTTTGATAGTTTGGCCAATAAATACGATAAAATTACCTCGTTTTCTGCTGATTCTTATAAAGATAGCTTGAATTTGAACGATTTAGAAGATGACCTTAAATATTTCAATACCATCTTAATTGCTATTGATGATCAGAATGTAAGCAAAGCCAGATATCTTAATTTCATCAACAACATCAATAAAAATAAACAGGTCATTATTTCTTTTTTTGGTAACGGACCAGGTTTAAAATCGTTTGATCTGTTAAAATCACCAATTATATGGACCGGTCAGAATAATGCTGATGCTGCGGCCATCGTACCACAATATATTTTTGGAGGTATTGCGGCTTCAAATAAGTTAACAACTGCTTATTCTGCCCGTTATACCATGGGTTCGGGTTTTACTACAACAGCCACGCGCTTAAAGTATACCGTGCCTGAAGATGCAGGTTTAAATTCGAATAATTTAAAAGAAATCGATGCTATTGCTGCCGAAGCGATAGCGCAGAAAGCTACACCAGGACTGGTGGTTTTGGTCGCTAAAGATGGTAAGGTTATCTTTAATAAGGCTTATGGCACTCACACCTATGATACCAATGTGCCAGATAAAGTAACTGATATTTTTGATCTGGCCTCTGTAACTAAAATAACTGCGACCACACCTGCGGTAATGCGTTTGTTCGAAGAAGGAAAACTAAAGCTAGACACTAATATTGGCGCTTATATTCCGAAAGCCCGTACCACCCCAATGAACAATATTCAGGTGCGCGAGGTGATGTTGCACCAGGCTGGTTTTATTCCTTATATCCCTTTTCATGATTATGTGAAAACCGGCGATTATAGCAGAGATTCATCTGCAGCCTTCCCAACCAAAGTGGCCGATAACTATTACATCAAAAAAGGCTTTTTTAAAGATTTTATGTGGCCTAAAATGCTAAACTCACCAATAAAAACACGTGGCAAATATGTGTACAGCGATATCAGTATGTATGTAATGAAAGATATTGTTGAGCATATTAGTGAAGAGCCTTTAAATCAATATACTTACGAAAATTTTTACAAACCATTGGGTATGCAAACCGCAGGTTTTTTGCCACGCAACCGTTTTAAACCGGAGCAGATTATTCCAACGGAAATGGATACCTATTTCAGGAAAACGCTTTTAGTTGGCTACGTGCACGATCAGGGGGCAGCTTTGGCTGGTGGTGTATCTGGTCATGCGGGTTTGTTTGCCAGTGCCAATGATCTCGCCATTATTTATCAGATGCTGTTGAACCGTGGTACCTATGGTGGAGTAGAGTATTTCAAAAACTCAACAGTTGATATGTTTACCTCGAAACAGTCAAATGTGAGTCGTAGGGGTTTGGGTTTCGATCGCTGGGATCCGGATACTACCAAACATTATCCTTCTGATTTAGCTTCGCCACAAACTTATGGCCATACTGGTTATACCGGAACCTGTGTTTGGGTAGATCCATCGCGTGGTTTGGTTTATGTGTTTCTGTCGAACCGTGTTAACCCTACCGTTACCGATAAACTTTCTAACCTGAAAATCAGGGGTAGGATACAAGATGTGGTAAACAAAGCAATCGACGAATCGAAGAAATAGAATCACCTGTATTCATTGATCGAGTTTATTTTTATTCGTAATTTCAGAATACAAACCTAAAAACAGCTTAATACTATGAAATTAATTAAAACATTAACTTTTTTACTATCTTTTTTGGCAATGATTTCAATTGCAAATGCACAGCAGATTAAAGATGGAGAAACCGTAGATGTAAATGGAATTGCTGTAACCTATTCTGTTACCAATAAAGAAAAGTTGACTATAAAAGACCAGGATTTCGACCGCTATAAAGTTTTAGTTTCTATAAAAAACAATACCGGCAAATCTTTTAACATCCGTTTGGCCAATTCATTGGATCTGTCGGGTATAAATAGTTCGAAAATAATAGAATTGGATTGTGTGAATGCCACAGGCGTGAGGTTAACCTCAAAAAAGGTTCAGGTGAGCATGAAAAATCATTTAATTAATGTCACCTATCCTACAAAAGATAAAGATGGAAAATCAACCATAGCTATTCTTCCGGTTACAGCCGGATACTACTTTGATGAAGGACAGGTAATTGAAAATGATGCAATTTTTATTGTGCCGGCTGGAGAAGTGCCGAAGGTTAGTGTAAGGAGTTTGTTGAAGAATTAAAATTTAGAGTTGTCAACTTTCCAGCCAGGTGGTTATTAAAGTTGACAACTCTTTTACTTAAAAATTGATTACCAGCTTATAAACTATAGTTTTAAGTTCATCGGTATCGCGGTCTTCACATAAAAGAAATGTGGTCGTCCGCTCATTTTGATGAAGCAGTGTAAGGCCTTCAAACTTATGATTGCCTGAAATTTTATTGCTAAAAGTTAATTTTAGGCTGTGTAGGTTGATGCTGCCAATAAAACTGCCCAGAATTTCTCCGTCAGCATAAGTCGATCTGGTGTCTTCTGCTGTAGCAATGAAAAATATTTCATTTTTAACCAAGGTAGCATCAGTAAAAGAGGATTCTACATGATCGATATTTGCGAGCTTAAAGCTGCTGAATTTAATCCATTCGGCTTTGTTTAGATCGGTCCCTTCAATTTTAAATATGCCATTCTTTGCATCAAGCCCATTGCCACGGTTAAAAAGTAGCCACTCATTTCCTGTAAAGATTGCACCTTCGAGATTAAAATTCTGATCATCTATTCTGGCAATTGATTTCAGGTTGCCGTAAGTTTCAGTTAAATCTTTCTGAATAATTTTATGCGTTTTCAGATCGAATTCAATCATCAGGTTTCTTTTGGGTGTAGAGCCTGAACCTAAAATATAGAGTTTATCTCCGTGTTGACAAAGGATTTCAAAATCGGGTTTTAATGGTTTTGGGATATTTTCCAGTTGACTAAATTTTTTGTCGAATAAAATCTGGATCTTTTGGAGTGCTTTAGTTTTAATATTGTACACATTCAGGTAACCGCTGTTATCGCCAATGATGTATAATAAATCTCCACGAAGGAATAATCCCGAGGCTGAACCTATACCATCAATTTCGGCGAAAACTTCTAATTGTGTAGAATGCATATTTCAAAATAACAAAAAAGCACCGTTTTTACCCGATGCTTAATTTTTTATTTACGGTTGGGGGGGAGACTCCAAACTTTCAACTATTTCTTCAATCCAATTTCTCTTAATCTTTCATCCAGATATTCGCCGGCCGTCATATCGCTATAAGCTTTAGGATTTTCCGCATCGATGGTCGATGGCAAACTGGTTAAATCCATATCGCTGCGTGGATGTAGAAAGAATGGAACAGAGTAACGCGAAGTTTTCATCAACTCACGTGGCGGGTTTACCACCCTGTGCGTTGTCGATTTTAATTTATTGTTGGTTAAACGCTGTAACATATCGCCCACATTTACCACGATATCGGTATGATGTGCTTTAATTGGTAACCATTCGTTACTTCGGGTTAGTACTTCAAGACCATCGGCGCTCGCGCCAATTAATAAGGTGATCAGGTTGATGTCTTCATGCGCACCGGCACGTACTGCATCGTCAGGAATGGTTTCAGGATTTTCGATCGGAAAGTAATGGATACCTCTCAAAATAGAATTTCCATTATGGACGTGTTTGTCGAAATAATTGATCGGCAATTCTAAATAAGTAGCAATGGCACGTAATAAATGCGTTCCGTTTTCTTCCAGTTTTTTATAGATGTCGCCCGTTACTTTGTTAAATTCAGGCAGTTCCTCTAAAATTTCATTGTCAGGATATTCGTTTTTAACCGGATCTCCGTCAGTAACTTCCTGACCAATTTGCCAGAATTCTTTTAAATCCGGGGTTTTAGCACCTTTTGCTGTTTCTTTACCTGCACTGGTATAACCGCGTTGACCAGCTAATTCTGGTTTTTCATATTTTCTTTTGGTCTCAACCGGCAAAGAAAAAGCAGCTTTAATATTTTCATAAAGCTTATCAATTAATTCCTGGCTTAAACCATGGTTGGTAATGGTAACAAAACCTGAATCATTAAAAGCCCTGCCCAGTTCATCAGAAAATTTTTTACGCTCTTCTTCTGAACCATTGATGTAGGAACCTAAATCTAAACAAGGAATATATGGTGTAGACATAATTTTAAATTTTAATATTATACGAATTTAAAAAAGAATTGTTAATAAGTGCGTTTGGTTGGGGAAATAGCTGTTTAAAAATTTGTCAATCAATATTTTAAGTTATTAACATTGGCGGCGAAATAAACAAGTTGTTACGATTGTCATACAAAATCCATTATTAATTTAATGCAAACTAGAGCCTGTTTTTTTGCGTATAATTAGATGTAATAATTCAATTTATCTGTAAGGTTTAGGGATTATTTTCGACTAACAAATAAAACACACACATGAGAAGAATAATTTTGATCCTGTTGGCTGTATTTGCGTTAAGCCAGGCCAATGCACAAGGTAAAAAGACAGAGAAAGCAACTTTCGGAATGGGCTGTTTTTGGTGTACTGAAGCCATATTTCAGCGTTTAAAAGGGGTAGTTTCGGTAAAATCGGGCTACGAGGGCGGTACTTTAGCCAATCCAACTTACGAAGAAGTATGCACTGGTGCTACCGGGCATGCTGAGGTTTTAGAAATTACCTATAACCCAATGGTAATTTCTTATGATGATTTACTGGAGATTTTTTGGAAAAGTCATGATCCTACAACTTTAAACCGTCAGGGGGCTGATAGTGGTACGCAGTACCGCTCGGTGGTTTTTTACCATACGCCTGAACAAAAATCGCTGGCTGAAAAATATAAGGCAGAGCTGAATAAAACCAACGCTTATGGTAAAAAAGTGGTCACCGCTATTGAAGCTGCCAAACCCTTTTATGTGGCTGAGAATTATCATCAGAACTATTTCAATAAAAATGGAAGCGAACCTTATTGCAGGTTGGTTATCCAGCCAAAAATAGATAAACTGGAAAAAGTATTTAAAGCGAAACTTAAAAATTAATAGGGTAGGTTTCTAATATATTCATTCTCGCGTATGCGGGAATCTTATAAACATGCATAATGTAGTAAGATTCCCAATCAAGTTGGGAATGATGAATCATCTTAACTTATCATGACGATTGCAATTAATTCCATAAGCCTTTAGCTTTTTTGAGTAGTCCATTGCCTTTTTCGCCAATTTCTTCTGAAACGGCTGTGCTTATTGTTGAAATCTAATTTTTTTTAGTTATTTATGAATAAAATGGCAAATATTATAATGGAGTGCGTGGTGCGATTAGCAAATTAATAATTCGCTTTTAATAAGGTGCTAATATCTTTTTTTGCTTGTTCATATTTGAACAGTGTTTTTGATTAAAATTTGATTATAAGTTGTCAAAAAATAGAAAGTATTTCTAATTTTTTGGCAATTTTTTCAGATTTAATGTTTTAAAATTCGTGGTATGTTTAAAATCATTCTAAATTTGTAACTCCTTTAAGCTAAGATGACAAAAAAGAAAAAGACAGTTGGTAAAACTGACGCTGATGTAATTTTAATAGGGGCTGGCA